>Ga0164313_10006043_pt1 | contig 10704 bp, 10 predicted proteins | sample GuaBasSedimGuay4_FD_113735 | JGI IMG/M metagenome (GOLD analysis project Ga0164313, IMG submission 113735) | Subseafloor sediment microbial communities from Guaymas Basin, Gulf of California, Mexico - Guay4, Core 4569-4, 0-3 cm | ecosystem: Environmental > Aquatic > Marine > Hydrothermal vents...
ACCGGCGGGCATGGCTTCCTCTTCTGGGATGATGCCAAGCTGCATGACGCGGCCGAGCTGGCCGATGCGCAGGATGCGCGCGATCAGATGTTCGAGTTCCTGAGAGAGCAGGCCGGAATCGGGGATTCGTGATCCGGCTACTCTGGATCCTGTTAGTGGTCGCGGTTGCGGCGGGCAATTCCACGCCCGCTGTCGCGCAGACCACCGATCGCACGCCGGTCCGCCGCCACCTCACCGACCCGCCGCTCTCCGTTCGCGCCGAGCCAGGCCTGGAGCGCCTTGTCGATGAGGTGCTCGAACTGTGGCCACACACGGCCACGCGCGTGGCGGCCGAACTCGACCTCGACGCGCCTCGCCCGGTAGAGATCGTGATCCTCACGCATCGCACCTGGAAGCGGTGGTCGCGTGGGTTGCTTCCCGAGTGGGGTGTGGGCTTTGCGAACTGGCCAGATGGTCCGATCGCGATCGATGCCGACCGCGCGCTGCGCCGGCCGGAACGTTTCGCGCACATCCTCGCGCACGAGGTCTCGCATGTGTATCTCGGCCAGCGGCTGAACGGCCACCGGCCGCCAACCTGGTTCGTCGAGGGCGTTGCGCAGTTGCAGGCTGGCGAGTGGAATCTCAACGACACGATGGGTCTGGTGCAGGTGGCGTCGGTCGGTGCGCTACCAAAACTGGCACTGTTGCACGCGCGGTTTCCCTCCGGTGGGCGCGCCGCCGACCTGGCCTACCGCATGAGCCGGCAGGCCGTGATCGAGATCGGGCGGCAAGCTCCCGAGCGAGGCGGGTGGCCGGCAATGCTCGAGCCGCTCGCTGCTGGTGAGCCCTTTGCGGTGGTCCTGTATGAGACCACCGGAATGAGGCCGGCCGATTTTGAAGCTACTGTCGAAAACCGGCTGCAGATCAGATATGGTTGGTTCGCTGCCGTGGCGAGCGCCACATCGCTGTTCACGCTCATGACATTGCTCTTTGTCGTGGGAGCGATTCGGGCACGGCTGCGAACCCGGCGTCGCCTGCGCGAAATGGAAGCGGAGGAGGCGCTTCTGGATCTCCACGAGGATGCCTGAGGCATCTTCCATAGAGTCGTCCAGAACACATATCTGCCCTGGAGGTACCCATGAGATTCCTGGTAATCGGATTGTCGACAATTCTTCTCGTAGTGTCTGGAGCCGGTGCGGCCTGGGCGAATGGCTCGACCAGTGAGTGTCTGGGTTGCCATCCTGGCTTCTCCGGATTCGGGGCAACGCATACCCTCCACACGGGCATTGTCAGCGAATGCGACTACTGCCACACGGTTACGGGTGACACTCCGTTGACCGGCTCGAGCAATCTCGACCCTGAGAACAGCTGCTCGGGTTGCCACACCAAGGATGGCACCGCCGCCCATCACATCACCACCGCGGCTTCGGGCTGTGGTTGCCACGCTGCCGGCGATCCGGGCGCCGAGAGCGATGTTCCGCCTTACTACGGCACGGCGGCGACCGCGCTGACGGACCCTTGTGACGACAGTCTCGATAACGATGGCGACAATGTCTACGACGGTGACGACACCGATTGCGGGCAGACGCCAATCGGGGACCGCAGCTGGTCGGTGATCAAGGAAGTCTACGGCGCGATGTAGGCATCTTCCGGATTCCGTCCGGAGTGAACACGCTGATCTTGCGCCGCTTCTGTCCAAAGGAGCGGCGCAAGGTCGTCGAGTGCCCCACATAGAACTCGTGCTCGCGCTCTGACCACCCGAAGGCCTTCGTCCACATGGCCAGTGCCTGTTTGATGTAGTCCTTGCGCACTTTGTACCGACTGCCCACCAGCGGGCATGTGCCCTCGAAGTCCATATTCCAGACCAGCCCGACCAGCTCGTCGTCGTGGTCGAGGTAGGGCTCGAGCGGGAAGGTGCGGCAGGCCAGCGAACGGTTGTCGCGTTCGCAGTGCGCAACGCCCTTGCACTCGCAGAGTCGGTCGCAGGAACGCATGTCCTGGCCGAGTTCACGCTGCTGTTCAGTCTCGGGCCGGAAGGGCCGCCACAGGTCGCTGCGCGCGCGCAACAGTTTGTACTCCGGCTTGTAGAGCACGGGCACGATGCGGCTCTTGTCGCAGCAGATCGGCACGCCGTCGTTGTCGGGCGCGCAGAGCGTTCCACAGTCGATCTCGGTCACCGGGGCGGTCAACGTGGCCAGGAGTTCCTCGGTCTGTGCAGGTGTGAACATCAGGAATCTTCCGGGTCGAGTTGCGGGTCGAGTTGCCAGAGGTTGAGGCCGGTCGCGTCGTCCTGCGCGCGTTCGATGCGCACACGGCCGGGGCGCAGGATCAGCTCAAGCGTGACATGCACCGTGGCGGCGAAGAGGTGGCCACCGCGCAGGTGGCCATCGAGGTCTGCCAGGGTGACGTGGGTATGCAGCATCGGCTGGCCCTGGATCCAGCTGAAATTGCCGTTGAAGGCCAGGACCTCCCAGCCGCCCTCGAGCTTCTGCTCGCGGTAAACGCGCCCCTCGAAGTCATAAGCCCCAACAGTCACGCCCTCGATCGCACCGATGCCCTCGATCGAGGCGTGGGGAAAGTCGCGCTGCGCGCAGAACTGCGCGAGCTGCGCAGGCACCTCGTCGCCCCGGGCCATCGAGACGAGCACCCGGTCCCTGTCGTCCTGGGTTCGCATGTCGCTGCTCCTCGCGGGTGGGGTGGCATGGGCTGGCGCGAGCCGTTATCCTGCGCGGACGCCAGACTCAGGAGTCGCGCCTCCCGGCCCGATTTCGCCCCAGCGCCCCGGAGCCCCGCATGTCTGATCCCCGCACGTTCTACCACGGCAAGAAGGTCCTCGTCACCGGCGGGCTCGGATGCCTCGGTTCGAGCCTGAGCCTGGAATTGGTCGCAGCAGGCGCCCAGGTGACGATCGTCGACTCCTGCCACCCGATGTTCGGGGCCAACGAGCACAATCTCAAGGCCGTCCGCGACAAGGTGACGATCAACGTCTGCGACATCCGTGACGCTGACGCGATCAACCATCTGGTCAAGGGCCAGGACCTGATCTTCCACATCGGCATGCAGACCAGCCACGTGGACTCGATGACCGATCCCTTCTGGGACATCGACATCAATTGCCGCGGCAACATGGTCGTGTACGAAGCGGTCCGGCACCACAACCCGGGCTGTTACGTGATCTACGCTGGCACGCGTGGACAGTACGGCGTGCTCGAGCACACGCCGGTCGACGAGACACATCGCATGCAGCCGACCGATATCTACGGTGTGAACAAGGTGGCGGCCGAGGGCTACGGTTTCGTCTACAACCGCGCCTACAAGATGCCCTTCTGCAGCCTGCGCGTGAACAACTGCTACGGCCCGCGCCACCAGATGCGCCACGCCAAGTACGGCATCCTGAACTGGTTCATTCGCCTGGCCATGGACGGCGAGACGATCAAGCTCTACGGCGACGGCGCCCAGCAGCGCGACTACAACTACGTCGACGATGCCATCGAGGCCTTCCTGCTGGCCGGCGCCAACCAGGACAAATGCAACGGCGAGGCCTTCAACCTGGGCAGCGGCCACGCGCGCACCCTGCGCGAGGCCACCGAGCTGATCATCGCCGCGGCCGGCAAGGGCGCGCTCGAGTTCGTGCCCTGGCCCGACGACCGCAAAGCCATTGAGACTGGCGACTACTTCGCCGACTTCAGCAAGTTCACCGCCGCCACGGGCTGGCAGCCGCAGGTCGGGATCGAAGACGGTCTGGCGCAGACGGTCGAGTTCTACAAGGCCAACAAGTCCTTCTACTGGTAGGGGAGATGACGTGAAGTTCATTCTGGTGGTCGAACGCAAGCACTTGTTTCCGGGCCTGAGTCCGCAGGGTTTCCTGCCGCTGGGTACGATTGATCTGGATGCGGTGGAGAAGCATGGCTTCTTTGCCGAGCGCGGGTTCATGGAGAACTGTTCTCATTACAAACAGATCATTCCGTACATCGCGCTGATGCTGGACGGGCAGGTGCTGGCCTACCAGCGCCAAACGAAGCATAGCGAGCAGCGATTGGGCGGTTTGTGGACGATCGGGTTCGGCGGGCACATCGAGCCGATGGATCGTGGGGAGACACACGGGCTGTTGCAGGCCGCGGCGGTGCGTGAGCTGGAAGAGGAGACGGGGTTCAGTGTGCCGTCTGATGCGCTGGTGGCGCGTGGGTGCATCAACTCCGAGCGGGAAGATGTGAGCAGCGTGCACGCGGGGTTGTTCTACACGGTGGATCTGGCTTCGACTGGATTGGGGCACGAGGCGATCGCGGCGAAGGTGACGGAGCAGGCTGAGCCGTGGAAGGTGGAGTGGGTTGAGTTGGCTGCGATTGCCGGCATGGAAGACCCTGCAGCCCCGCAGGAGGGGCAGTGGGAGGACTGGACGCGGATTGCTGCAAGGGGGCTTGGGGGGCAGGCGTGATGGGGCCTGCAGTGTTTCTGCCTGCGCGACACACTGGCTGAACGCCGCCTCCCCGCGACGGACGTCAGCTCATGATTCTCAGCGCGAAGTACGGCACCCAGTTGAAGACGATCACCAACGTCTTGAAAGCGGCGAGGAAGCCGTAGAGCACGACCGTGTACTGCTCTCTGCCGATGGGGAAAAAGACCGTCTGTGTGCGGTAAATCCAGTCCGGAGCCGCCTTGAAGATGAGAATCCAGAAGAACATTAGTCCCGTGTTGATCACGGAGCACCACAGGAAGAACTGGGTCAACGTATCCGGATGCATCGTTCCCTCCATTGATCGAGTGCCGAAGGCTCGCGTTCGAGTCGTCTGAGGTCCGGAGCAATCAAGCCGTCTTACTCCCGGTCCGATGCCACGCGAGGGCGAATAACACGAGGAACGCCAGGTCGGCCCACGCCCAGGGCATCCACATGCCCGGGATCCCCGCGGTGACGGCGTACCAGAATACCGTTCCGCAGTATGCGACCTTCAACCCGCAGCCATACAGCATGAGTTCACGGCGGCGAACCGGGTCCGCAGCGATGCTCAGAAACATCACACCGAACAGGATCAGTAGCAGCGCGGGGAATCTCACGTATCCCCAGTGATTCGGGGGTGTAACGTCGAACCAGGTGAAGAGGTTCGCCGGGACGAGCAGGAACGCCACGCCGAGAATTGCGTCGTACAGCCCGCCTACGACGAACAGGTACTTGATCCACCTAGTGTCCATAGCCCGCCTTCCTTTCCGGTCGCGCCATTGCGGCCTTTGCTTTCATCCGTTCGCGGAATCGTCGCCGGCGTTGCTGCGTCATCTCCTCGCTGTATATCCGCTCGGCCAGCCACCTGAAACCCTGTTCCAGCTCGGTCACTGTCATTGCATCCGGGACGAAATTCACATCGAAGAGAGTGCAGAACTTCCACGCCTCGGGTTCAATCAATCGATCGCTCGCGAGCAATCGTTCGTAGAGCGGCGTGCCGGGGAATGCGGTCTGCACGGTGATCTGCACTTCGTAGAGCTGGCTGCGGACGACAAAATCGAGAACCTCTGCAAAACTCTCCTTGCCCGAACCATCGAGTCCGAGCACGAAGCACCCGTTCACTGTGATGCCGTGCCCCTGGATCCGGTCGATCGCCTGCAGGTACTTGTCGAATTGCTTCGATTTCCAGTCCGACTTTCGCTCAAGGCCATGCAGCCTGTCGCGATCAGGGCTTTCCAGACCGATCAGGACCTGCGCGCACCCGCTGTCGCGCATCAGCGAAAGCAGGTCATCGTCCTCAGCAACGGAAATGTCCGTCTCGGTGAACCAGCGCACGCCCTCCTTCGCGAGGGCGCGCATCAGTCGCTTCGAGTGGGGCTTGTTCACGAAGGTGTTGTCGTCGGCGAACTCGATGAAGGGCTTCGGCCACAGTTCTTTGATGCGCTGGATCTCGTTGATCACGCGCTCTACCGGTTTCACGCGATAGGTCGGGCAGAGCCTGATCGACGCCGCACAGAATTCGCAGTCGAACGGGCAGCCACGGCTCGTCTGTACGGTGAGGCGGTTATAGCGATCGGGATCAAGCAGTTCGTAGCGCGGAATTGGTGACGCGGCGAGATCGAAAACCACATTTCGCGCGTCGTAGACGGACTGGAGCCGATCAGCCCTGAGGTCACGAATGGCCTCGGGCCACACCGGTTCCCCTTCACCGATAACGATGCTGTCGGCGTGGGCCAGAGCTTCCTTGGGCATCGCGGTCACGTGCAATCCGCCGAGAAACACCTTCGTGCCCTCCGCCCGGAAGCGATCCGCCAGTTCATAGGCCTCATGGATCTGGGCCGAGAACGAGGAGATTGCGACCGCGTCATACGATCCCGGAAGACCGTCGAGTTTCTCGATGTCTTCGACTTCCGTGTACTCGACTTCGATCGCCTCCGGCGTGAGACCCGCGAGAGTGAGCAGGCCCAGGCTCGGCAACGAGGCAACTATGCGGTTGCGATCGACGAAGCCGGGAAGGGTGAGGCCCAGTTTTGTGAGCTCTTCGTTGTGCGCTCTCACGCCGCTCATCGCGATGAAGCCGATCTTCATGTCCGCGACCACCCGAGAAGGAGGGTCACGATTCCCACGAGTATGCTCACGACCGGTACGGGAAAGAAATGGCGGAACGGTTTTCGCCACGCGGCCAGGAAACAACAGAGCGGCATCGCGATCATCCCGATCACGAAGGCGACCGAGGCCACGCCCGCATGGGAGTCCGGCACCGTGACGGCGCGCAAGGTCAGCCCGAACATCAGGTTGATGAACCCGATCCCGAACAACGAGATGTGACCGAGGCGCATCATGCGACGGCGCCAGGACTGGTAGCCACCAGCCCAGTTGTCGTCATGGAAGAGCAGGCCGATCATGGCTCCCACGACCACGCCGAGCAGCATCGCGATCCATCCGGTCATCAGATGCAGATCACGGGTTTCCATCTGCTTCCCCCGCTACGAGTCCCCAGAGCACACCGCAGGCAAGAGCGAATGCGCGGACATTGAGAGTCATCGTGCACCTCCCCGAGGATGGCGCGTCGATGCACGCGCCAAGTGAATAACCTATCACGTGGCGCCCGGATGTACTGTTGATGCAGGTGTACTAGTCCGGTTCGCGCGATTCCGTCGGGACACGGAAAGGCGTTCATTCGACGCCTTTTTGTCGCAATGCGGTGTGGAAAATCGTCGCGACGCTCGTGCCACGAGCGGATCTTGTGCGTCACGCACGGCTGCGACGGCCCCCGGCGGGTGTGCCGTGGAAGGTCGAGCGGGCGGAGTCGGCAGATGTGACTGGCAGTAGTGCGCTCCGCAATCTGTGATTCCACCGCGGAACTGTTCGCCATCCGGACACCTTAGGGCCTCGTCCCGACCGCCAGTTCCGACGTCGGAACTGGCATCGGCGTATGTTCAGAATGTTGGTAGAGCGATGGTGCCTATGGCCGCCGCGCGTGTCGACTGCCCTTTGCTGTCAGCAGTTTTCGCTAGTTGAGATCGAGTATCAATTGGCGAGAAGTCTGATTTGCATATGACTCACCTCCTGGCCGAAGGTGAACAGGCGGAGCAAGGTCGATCCTGACTTGGACGCGCGCATCAATTTCTCAACACCACTCCACGCTGAACTACTGCATCTCCGAGCAACTTCGGTGCGGATCCGTTGACAGAACTGCAGGAACGTGATGTTCTCAATCCAGTTGGTACGTTCGTTCTCTCTCGCCAGTCAGGAAGCCCCTGTGCGCGTGCTGACTCGACAAGTATGCCTTTTATAGGTCGCCGGGGGCGTAATCCCGCCCCTTTCGTTCCCCATGATCAGGTTACGCCCCATCCAGGTTGACGCCTCGCTTATGACACCTTCGCACCACATCGCGCGTTCTTCCAGCTGGGACCGAGTGCACACTGCCACAGGCTGATTCCCGATTCTCCCCCCCTGCGAATCGAGAGTCGAACATACCGCTACCTCTAATCTCGACCCACTAGTCGGAGGTAAGCGAGTATGTCCGCATCTTTGCCACGCCTTGCGCTCATTCTGACACTGCTGATATGCGTGTCAGCAGGCAGCGCATGGGCTGATCCCATAGATCACCCGTACGTTCCGGGTGAAGTCATCATTAAATTCAAGTCGGGTGCATCGGAGAATGCCAAGAGCCTCATTCTCTCCGATCTCGGCACGACCCACATCAAGGGGTTCGGGCGGATCAAGTCTGCCCACAAGCGGCTCGGCAGCCTCACGGTGGAACAAGCCATCGCGATGTACGAGAACCACCCGAATGTGGAATTCATCGAGCCCAACTACATCCTCAACATGAACGAACTGCCGGACGACACGCGGTTCGACGAGTTGTGGGGAATGAACAACACCGGCCAGACCGGCGGCACGCCGGGTGCTGATATCAGTGCTGACGAGGCCTGGGATGTGTTCATCGGTAACTCGAACATCGTCGTCGGCGTGATCGACACAGGTGTCGATTACAACCATGTGGATCTGGTCGATAACATCTGGACCAATCCTGGCGAGATAGCCGGTAACGGAATCGACGATGACGGCAACGGCTACATCGACGACATCCATGGCTGGGATTTCGTTAACGCTGACAACGATCCCATGGATGACAACGGCCATGGTTCCCACTGCTCCGGCACCATCGGTGGTGTGGGGAACAACGGGACAGGCGTCGCCGGTGTGAACTGGGACGTTCGGATCATGGCCCTGAAGTTCCTCAGCGCCAGCGGCTCCGGCAGCACTGCAGGTGCGATCGCCGCAATCGAGTATGCGACGGATATGGCCGTGCGCTACCCGGGCGAGGTTCGTCTCACCAGCAACAGCTGGGGCGGCGGCGGATTCTCCGATGCGCTTCGTCAAGCCATCGCAGATGCCGGCGCTGTGGATATGCTCTTTATCGCTGCGGCCGGCAACTCCAGCTCGAACACGGATAGCAGCCCGCACTATCCGTCGTCTTACGACCTCGATAACATCATCGCGGTCGCGGCCACGGACCATAATGACGAGCTGGCCAGCTTCTCGAGCTATGGCGCGACCACAGTCGATCTCGCGGCTCCGGGTGTGAACATCCTGAGCACGACACCGGGCAACGCCTACAGCAGCTTCAGCGGAACGTCGATGGCGACGCCGCACGTGGCTGGTGTGGCGGCGCTGACCTTCGGGAGATTCCCCGCGGTCTCGGCGCTCGACGCAAAGTCGCTCATCCTCATCGGCGCGGATCCGCTGGAGAACCTGGACGGAGTGGTTCTCACGGGAGCGCGGCTGAATGCCTTCTGGCCCATTGCGGAGCCGGACAGCATTCCGCCAGCAGCGGTGGTCGATCTGGCAAGAGACCAGGTCGGCTCGAACTGGATCGACGTCAGCTGGTCAGCGACCGGCGATGACGGTAACTCCGGAACCGCCAGCCGCTACGACATGCGCTACTCCATGGCCCCGATTACGGACCTCAACTGGGATAGCGCGACGCTGACTAACGGCGAGCCGGATCCCGGTCCTCCGGGAACCGCCGAGTCGATGCGCGTTGCAGGGCTCGACTTCAACACGACCTACTACGTCGCGGTGAAGGTCCTCGATGAGTTCGGCAACGCTTCGCCGTTGTCGAATGTTGTCAACGGCACGACGCTTGGTGCGCCGGTCATATCATCGTCACCGACTTCAATGTCGGAGTTCCTGCTGACGGGCGGAACCTCGTCGCAGACGCTCTCGCTGCTGAACTTCGCTGGCGGGACGCTCGACTTCCAGATCCCCACCCCGACGTTACTGGGTGAACCAGTTGTCACCAGCGAGTACGTCCCCGTCGCCAAGGGCGGTGTGGATGCGCGCATGAGCGGCCCGACGCTGACCGCCAGCGGTGGACCCGACAACTTCGGCTACCGTTGGGCGGACAGTAACGATGCCTTCGGGCCGACCTTCGCATGGACCGACATCTCAGGTATCGGCTCGACTGCGATGTCGAGCGGGGATGACGTCAGCGCGGGTCCGTTCCCGATTGGCTTCAGCTTCGCGTTCTATGGCGCGGACTTCACGGAGTTCAACGTCTGCTCCAACGGCTTCATCAGCCTCACGAGCAGCGCGACGGACTACACGAACCAGCCCCTGCCGTCGGCCGGATCCCCGGCGCATCTGATCGCGCCCTTCTGGGACGATCTCGATGTCAGCGCCGGCACGGTCTATTACTACTTCGACGGCACGCGCCTGATCGTGCAGTGGGATGCCGTGAGTCACTATGGCTCCGGTGGCCCCTACACCTTCCAGGCCCTGCTCTACACGGACGGCACCATCGAGTACCAGTACCTCGACATGGGTGCACCGGGCAACGAAGCAACCGTCGGTTGGCAGAACGGCGACGGCAGTGATGGTCTGGACATCGTGTTCAACAACACATATGTCGAGAACAACCTGGCCGTACAGATCCGTGCGATCCCGCAGTGGGTCACGGTGACGCCGACCGAAGGAACCGTGTTCGGTCCGGGTAGCGTCGATCTCCAGATCGACTTTGATGCTGCCGGACTGTTCGGTGGAACCTACGACGGTATCATCCGGATCCTCAGCAATGACCCGGCCACGCCCGAGTTCCAGGTTCCGGTGCAACTTACCGTGACCGGTGCTCCGGACATCACGGTCGAGCCGCTCTCCTGGGACTTCGGTGACCTGTTCGTCGGTGCGGTTGGTGAGACCGATATCATCGTTCGTAACACCGGCACCGATCTGCTCACTGTGAGCGGAATCACGATCGGTAACGGAGCATTCGTTGCCGACGT
>Ga0164313_10006044_pt1 | contig 10704 bp, 10 predicted proteins | sample GuaBasSedimGuay4_FD_113735 | JGI IMG/M metagenome (GOLD analysis project Ga0164313, IMG submission 113735) | Subseafloor sediment microbial communities from Guaymas Basin, Gulf of California, Mexico - Guay4, Core 4569-4, 0-3 cm | ecosystem: Environmental > Aquatic > Marine > Hydrothermal vents...
GACTTTAAGTTAGGTGACACTACATTAAAAGCTGGTAATTATTCGTTTTTTACAATTCCTGGTGATAAAGAATGGACTATTATTATTAACTCAGATTTGAATACTTGGGGTTCTTATTTTTACCAAGAAAAAAATGATGTAGTTAGAGTCAAAGTTCCTGTAACTGCTGGTAAAGAATCGTTAGAAGCCTTCTCTATTACTATGGCAGGCACTGATAATGGTGTTACAATGCACTTAGGATGGGACATGGTTCGTGTTGCTGTTCCTTTTATGAAATAATAAATCTGTCTGTTCGAGCGCAGTCGAGAACTATTATTTATCATAGTTTAAATTTCAAATACAACCCCTCGACTGCGCTCGAGGAGACATTTTCTAAGGAATATTCAAATACTTATGTGTCTGTAACGACACTTTCCATTTTGGATTTTTCATCACATAATCTACCATTAGAGGAATCACTTTATCTCGTTTACTCCATTCAGGTTGTAGATATAAAATACAATCTTCAGAAACTTTAGCAGCTTGTTCTTCGGCAAATATAAAATCTGATTTACTTGTTACAATTATTTTAAGTTCATCTGCTACTTGATAAACTTCATCTTTTGGAAGTTTTATTTTTTTAGGTGACAAGCATATCCAATCCCAAGTTCCTGTAAGTTGATAGGCTCCAGAAGTTTCAATATGCACCTGCATTCCTTTCTTTTTAAATAGAAAAGTCAACGGATTCATATTCCAAGTTAATGGCTCTCCTCCAGTTACCACAACAGTATTAGAAAAACTAGAAGCATTTGTAGCTATAGAATCAATTTTTGTGGGTGGATGTAAATCTGCATCCCAGCTTTCTTTCACATCACACCAATGACAACCAACATCACAACCTCCTATTCTAACAAAATAGGCCGCTGTGCCTTTGTGATAGCCTTCTCCTTGAATGGTATAAAATTCCTCCATTAGGGGAAGCATTTCCCCTCTTTCAACTAATCTTTTAATTTCATTTTGCATCGTGGCAAAGATAATTTTTAAAGGCAGAAAAACTAAATGATAACAGAATTAAAAATATATCATATAGTGTTAGACAATTAGTATTTTTATAAAAATTTAATTTATGGAAGACAGGCAAGCTTTTTTCAATCATATAGTAGAGGGAAACAAAACCAAAGGTGAATTTATCACTCTTGGAGCAGCTATGTTAGAAGGAGAAACCATCACCAATGCTTTTGTGAAAATCCCTTTAAAAACATTAAACCGTCATGGATTAATAGCTGGAGCAACGGGAACCGGAAAAACAAAAACGTTACAGATTCTGGCTGAAAATCTTTCAGAAAAAGGAGTCCCTGTTTTGCTAATGGATATGAAAGGTGATCTAAGTGGAATTGCCCAGCCAAGTCCTGGACATCCAAAGATTGATGAACGTCACAAAAAAATTGGAATCCCTTTTGAAGCTAAAAAGTTTCCAGTAGAAATCTTATCACTTTCTGAACAAGGTGGAGTTAGATTAAGAGCCACTGTTAGTGAATTTGGACCTGTATTACTTTCAAGAATTTTAGATGTTAGCGATACCCAAGCTGGAATTATATCTGTATTATTTAAATATTGTGATGACAACCAATATCCGCTATTAGATTTAAAAGATTTTAAAAAAGTATTACAATATTCTACTGGAAAAGGCAAAAAAGAATTGGCTGAAGAATATGGAAGAATCTCTTCTTCTTCTACTGGATCAATTCTTAGAAAAGTAGTTGCGTTAGAACAGCAAGGTGGTGATTTGTTTTTTGGAGAAAAATCATTTGACACTGACGATTTACTTAGAATAGACGAAAACGGAATGGGTTACATTAACATCGTTCGCCTTACAGACATACAGGACAAACCTCAACTTTTCTCTACATTTATGTTATCGCTTTTAGCTGAAATTTACTCAACTTTTCCTGAACAAGGCGATAGTGGAAGACCAGAACTGGTTATATTTATTGATGAAGCACATTTAATATTTAACGAGGCAAGTAAAGCATTACTCAACCAGATTGAAAGCATTGTAAAGTTAATACGGTCTAAAGGTGTTGGTTTGTATTTTGTAACACAAAATCCTACCGATGTTCCAGATGCCGTTTTAAGTCAATTAGGATTAAAAATCCAACATGCCTTAAGAGCATTTACTGCAAAAGATAGAAAAGCCATAAAGTTGACAGCTGAGAATTATCCCATTTCAGAATACTATAAAACAGATGAAGTACTCACGAAATTAGGAATTGGGGAAGCGTTAGTTACGGCATTAAATGAAAAAGGAATACCAACTCCTCTAGCGGCAACATTACTTAGGGCTCCAATGAGCAGAATGGATGTTTTGGGAGATAATGAGTTGAAAGAATTATTAAAATCCTCAGAACTTATTCCAACATATAGTGAAGAGATAGATCGAGAAAGCGCTTATGAATTGTTGAATAAAAAAATTGAAGTTGCCAACAAAGAAGAGGTAAAAGAAAAAGCGAGAAAAGAAAAAGAAGTGGTTAGAAAATCTTCAACTAGAAGAAAAAGCACAAGAATGAACCCCTTTGTAAAAGTATTAACTAGCGCAACTGTAATTAGAGGTGTATTAGGAATTTTAGGAAAAATGATGAAATAAAAAAGTCAATTACATCATCCTTTTTAGTAGATTTGATAACTCATATTTAATTAAACAAAACCCATGATAAAATCAGCAATTTTAGGAATTCTCACTCTTCTATTATTCGTTCAATGTGCAGAAGAAAAAGATCCTTTTTTAATTTCGAATAGTACTGTAGGTAACTTAACTATAGGTATGAAAATAAAACAAGTAGATTCAATTTTTGCAAACGATTCTATTGTAAGGCTAAACCCTAGGCAAAATGAATTTTCAACGATTGGAGAAGTCGAAATATATGAAAAAGGAGGTGAAAAATTAATGCTTATTTCACCAAGAGGAAATAATGACCCTGAAGCATTAATTTCTAGTTTTCAGTTTTTTGACACTCGTTATAAAACTGACAAAGGATTAAATATTGGCAGTACTTTTAAATTTATAAAAGACAATTATAAAATTTCAAATATTGAAACTACCCTGAGTACTGTGGTAATATTTTTAGAAGATTGTGATTTTTTTATCAATATCGATAAAAAAGAATTACCCGAAAATTTAAGGTATAACCCAAACTTTGTAATTGAAGCAGTTAATATCCCAGATGAAGCTAAGATTAAATACTTCATACTCTCTTGGAACATTGATGATTTAGAAACTGCCGAGGAAGAATAAAATATCGACATCTAATATTTAAAAACCTTCATTTCTGAAGGTTTTTTTGTATTATAAATAATTCAAAAATCGTATTTCATTTTTTTCTCTATTTTTACAAGAACTAATCAAATTAAAAACTGTTTAATGTTATCTAAGGAAGAGAAAAATGAATACCGTGAAGAATTATTTAGACATTTAGACGGAATTGCAGTAGCTCCTGTTGCTTTTTCATTAAAAGAAAAAGGAGTGTTGGATTATTTACTTACCAAAGAAAGTTTTCAGCTAGAAGAAATTTCTGCAAAATTTAAAGCAAACGAAGGTTACTTAAATGTTGGCTTGCGTATGCTAGCATCACAGGGTTGGCTACAATACGATGTTAACAATACCACAAGCTCAATTTTATTATCTAAAAATGATAAAAGCAAAATAGCTTTTAAACACATTGAATTATATAAAGACGTTGCTCATTTTTTAAAAATATCTGAAGAGTTTCATCCGAGAAGTTTGGATAAAGAACAGTTTTCTATTTTAAACAGAATCTTCAATAAATATAAAAACAAAGAGTACGATCCTAGTTCAGAAAACAAAGAAGTATTTTTAATCCAAAAACAAATATTTCGTCATATCGAAGGAGTTCTAGTGGGTCCAATTACAGTGTTTTTAGGAATGGACGGAATGTTTCATAAATACTTTATGGAAGCATCTTTTAGCGCTGAAGAGTTCCATGAAGATCCAGAAAGTTTCTCTAAAATTTTAGACTTTTTACATTACTTAGGGTGGTTTACAAAAAGTAATGACCATTATAGATTTACTAATAAAGGGTTCTTTTTTGCAAGAAGAGCATCCGCTTATGGAGTAACGGTTTCATATATTCCTACCTTTAGAAGAGCAGAGGAATTAATATTTGGAAACGCTAATATTTTAAGGAGTTCCATTCCAAATTCTGTTGAAATTCACGTAGATAGAGAGATGAACGTTTGGGGGTCTGGTGGAGCTCACTCTGCCTATTTCAAAAAAATTGATGAGATTATTATTGCTCTTTTCAACAAACCCATTGAAGAACAACCTAAAGGGATTTTAGATATGGGCTGTGGTAATGGCGCTTTTTTAGTTCATCTTTTTGAAGTTATAGAACAACGAACTAAAAGAGGACCTTTACTAGAAGAATATCCTTTATTTTTAGTTGGAGTAGATTATAACAAGGCAGCACTTAAAGTAACTCGTTCTAATTTGATTAAAGCAGATATTTGGGCGAAAGTTATTTGGGGTGATATTGGCAACCCTAAACAATTGCAAGAAGATATCAATAACAAATATAATATTAAGTTGAGTGACCTTTTAAATGTTAGAACATTTCTAGATCATAATAGACCATGGTCTCAGCCAACAAAAATTGACTCAAAAAGAATAAGTAATTCTACGGGTGCTTTTGCCTGTTGTGGAGCAAGATTATCTAATTCTGTAGTTGAACAAAACTTAAAGGAACATTTTGAAAAATGGGCTCCTTATATTAAAAAGTTTGGTTTGCTCGTTATCGAATTACATACAATAAACCCTAGTATTACAGCAAAAAATATGGGATTGACAGCTGCCACAGCTTATGATGCTACCCACGGATTTTCAGATCAGTTTATTTTAGAACTGGAAGTTTTTCAAAAAGTAATAAAAGAAATAGGTATCAATACTATTGATAAACATTTTTCGAAATTCCCAAATAATGAAATGGCTACAGTAAGTATTAATTATTTAAAAGGGTAAGCCTTTACTATAATTTAATTCATTCTTCGCTCTCTAGCAATCAAGGTGTTTTTAAGTAACATTGCAATAGTCATTGGCCCCACACCTCCTGGCACAGGAGTTATATAGGAAGACTTTTGGCTAACCTCATCAAAAGCGACATCCCCTTTAATCGCATACCCTCTCTTTTTTGTAGCATCTGGCACACGGCTAATTCCAACATCGATAATTACAACACCATCTTTAACCATATCTGCTTTCAAAAATTCTGGAACTCCCAAAGCAACGATGATAATGTCAGCCTGTTTAGTAATTTCAGCTAGGTTTTTAGTATGACTGTGAGTAAGTGTTACTGTACTATTTCCTGCAGGACCTTTTTGGCTCATTAATATACTCATCGGGCGTCCAACTATATGGCTTCTTCCAATAACAACTGTGTTTTTTCCTTTGGTCTCAACTTGATATCTTTCTAATAATTGTAAAATTCCAAATGGAGTTGCTGGAATAAAACTATCCATATCCAATGCCATTTTACCAAAATTTTCTGGATGAAAACCATCCACATCTTTATTAGGATCAACTGCCATTAACACTTTTTGCTCATCAATGTGTTTTGGAAGTGGAAGTTGAACAATAAATCCATCAATGTCATCATTCTCATTTAAATCATGAATGGTTTGCAATAATTCTTCTTCCGAAGTTGTATCTGGCATTTCTACCAAAGTAGAATCAAAACCAACAAATTCACAAGCACGAACTTTAGAACCTACATAAGTCAGACTTGCACCATCGGTTCCAACTAACACAGCAGCTAAATGAGGAACTTTCTCTCCTCTTTCTTTCATTGCAGTTACAGCAACTTTTATTTCATCTTTAATATCGCTAGATGTTTTTTTACCGTCTAGTAGTGTCATATTATTCGTGTTTTTTGTTGTTATTATTTACTGCTTCATTCCTTTCATTGCCTGCATCATCTTACGACCTCCCCCGCCTTGCATCATTTTCATCATTTTACTCATCTGATTGAATTGCTTCATCAACTGATTTACTTCTTGTACTGAAGTACCACTTCCTTTTCCAATTCGTTTTTTACGGCTTGCATCAATTAAGGATGGTTTGCTTCTTTCTTCAGGGGTCATCGAATGAATAATAGCTTCAATTCCTTTAAATGAATCATCATCAATATCTACATCCTTCATTGCTTTTCCAGCTCCAGGTATCATACCAATAAGGTCTTTCATATTCCCCATCTTCTTTACCTGCTGAATCTGTTTCAGGAAGTCATCAAATCCGAATTGATTTTTTGCTATTTTCTTTTGAAGTTTTCTTGCTTCAACCTCATCAAATTGTTCTTGTGCTCTTTCAACTAATGAAACAACATCTCCCATTCCCAGAATACGATCTGCCATACGAGTAGGATGAAAAACATCAATCGCTTCCATTTTCTCACCAGTACCAATAAATTTGATAGGCTTATCTACCACACTTTTAATCGATATCGCTGCACCACCTCTAGTATCACCATCTAATTTTGTAAGTATAACCCCATCAAAATTTAAACGGTCGTTAAAGGTTTTAGCAGTATTTACTGCATCCTGACCCGTCATAGAATCTACTACAAACAATGTTTCTTGTGGCTGGATGGCTTTATGAATGTTTTCAATTTCAACCATCATAGTTTCATCAATTGCAAGACGACCTGCGGTATCGACAATCACTACATTAAACCCATTCTCTTTTGCATAAGCAACTGCGTTTTGAGCAATTTCTACTGGATTATTATTTCCTATATCGCTAAAAACCTCAACGCCAATTTGCTCTCCAACAACCTGCAACTGGTTAATTGCTGCTGGTCTATAAACATCACAAGCAACCAATAGAGGGTTTTTAGATTTTTTGCTTTTAAGGTAATTAGCAAGTTTCCCAGAGAAAGTTGTTTTACCACTACCCTGCAATCCTGACATTAAAATTACAGAAGGTGTACCACTTAAATTGATTCCGGCAGTATCACCACCCATCAATTCAGTAAGTTCATCCTTTACCAATTTCACCATTAATTGTCCAGGTTGCAAAGAGGTAAGTACATCTTGACCCAATGCTTTTTCCTTCACTTTATTGGTAAACTGTTTGGCTATTTTAAAGTTAACATCAGCATCTAATAAAGCACGACGCACTTCCTTTAGAGTTTCTGCTACGTTTACTTCAGTAATACTTCCATGACCTTTAAGAACGTGGAGGGCTTTATCTAATTTTTCGCTTAAATTATCGAACATTGTCTTTCTACTATTATATTGATTTCCTTATTTTAAAATAAGAATTGCAAAGATAACAATTGAATAAGGAGTAGCAAAGAATTTTTATAGTTGGGAAAATGAAAATAATAGCTTCTGTAATTTTAATAATTGATAAAAATTTAATGTAAAATAGTATCTTCGCATTAATAAACAAATAAAACAATTCAAATTTATAACCAAATTAAAATCAACAACATGAAAACAAAACAATTACTAATTTTTACTTTTGCATTTCTTTGCATTACATCTTCTTGGTCACAAGTGATTGAAATAAGCCCAACTTACGGGTATCAATTTGGTGCAAAACTTAATTACGGATATAATAATTATTTAAAAATAGAAGGAAGCGAGCAATTTGGAATCACTGTTGGTGTTGAAGCAGATGATTATATGATGGTTGATATAACATATGTCCATCAAAGCACAGATTTGAGAATAAGAGATGCAGTCATAAGTCCTATAGAAAAAAGTGTTACCGACTTTTCAGCTGACTGGGTACTTGTTGGTGTTACAAGATATTTTGGTGATGGAAAAGTTATGCCTTTTTTTGGAGGGTCACTTGGAGGAGTCTTTTTAACCTCAAAAAATGTAAATTACGATATCATTAATTATGAAATAGATAATAATACAAAATTTGCCTTTGCTTTTAAGGGTGGTGTAAATATTATGCTAACAGAGGTGGTTGGAATTAAATTACAAGGCGATTTATTCTTCCCTATCTCTTGGGGTGGTGTTTATGTTGGTGGAGGTTATAGTGGTGTTAGTGTATCGGGATCTTCTATAATTGCGGGAGTAAGTGGAGGATTAGTTTTCCGTCTTGGATCCTCTTAAGTTAATATTATATAAATAACATAACTAAAGACTGCTTTCAAGAGAGCAGTCTTTTTTATTAAATCATATTCAATAATTTTATTATATTCCTAATCTAAATTAATACTTAAATAAACAGAAAAAATTACAAAAGATGGGCATTTACAATAAATACATCCTCCCAAAAGCGATCAACTGGGCTTGTAAACAAAAACCCATGACTTATCAAAGAAAAAAAATCGTTCCCCTTGCTGAAGGAAAAATTTTAGAAATTGGTATCGGATCAGGATTAAATTTACCCTTCTATTTAAAAGATAAAACCAAACATTTAACCGCCATAGACCCCTCGATTGAAACTTGGAATGAAAATACAGTTGATCTTCAAAAATTACCATTTGAATTTGAGTTTCATCAAGCCTTTGCAGAAAATATTCCAGCTGAAAACAATAGTTTTGATTCGGTTGTTTTAACCTATACCCTTTGTACTATTAAAGATACTTATAAATCTTTAGAGGAAATTAGAAGAGTTCTAAAGCCCAACGGGAAGTTGTTATTCTGTGAGCATGGAAAAGCGCCAGACAAAGCCATTCAAAAATGGCAAAATAGAATTAACCCTCTGTGGAAACGTATTGGCGGGGGCTGTAATTTAAATAAAGACATTCCCACTATCATAGAAAGCAATGGTTTTAATTTAAATAAAATCGATTCTATGTATATTCCAGGTTGGAAACCTGCAAGCTTTAATTATTGGGGTGTTGCAGAAATTAAATAAATTAAAATTATTTCTCTCATAACACTTTATTAAACAGATGGTTATTTGTATATTAGTAACACTAATCTAAATACAAAGAATCATGAAATATTCTCCTAGATTTTTTTATTGGCTGCCTCGAGTACTTTGTATTATTGCTATACTATTTGTTAGTCTGTTTGCTTTAGATGCATTTTCTTCAGAAGAAAGTTTCATTGTACAATTAGGTGATTTCATCATGCACCTTATCCCATCATTTGTTTTATTGTTCTTACTTATCGTTACTTGGAAAAAAGAATTATTAGGCGGCATTATTTTTATGATAATAGGTCTTGGCATGAGTCCTTTTGTTTTTAGTAAAAATTACGTAATGAACAATTCATTCTGGATGAGTTTAGGCATAATTTTTACTATTACTATTCCATTTTTTATAGTTGGGGTTCTTTTTTTAGTCAGTTATTATAAGAATCGAAAAAGAAAAAATGCAGCATAATTATTCTATTAATTATACTGAGACATCCCTTTTATATCTAATCATTACAAACTATTAGAAGATTCATAATTGATTTAATTATCTACTACTTAATTATTATTTCGTACCTTTAGAAGACAAACATTTAATATAAAATTATGAGAGCATTTTTTTATTTGATGTTACTAATTCCTTTTTTGGTAATATCCCAAAACGACAAAGAATACGCTGTTTTCGAATACGGCATGATGACTGCGAATCCTAAGTATATTACTGAATTTGAGACTGGTGTGGTAAACCACAACAATAAATATCATACAGATGGTATGTATGGGTCTCGAATTTATCAAATTAATAATGGTCCTGATTACGGAAAATATATGTGGGTTATGGGCCCTATTCCTTGGAGTGCTTTTGATGACAGACCTCAACAAGAAGGTCATGATGAAGATTGGAACAAGAATATAGAACCATATACTATTGCCGGTGGTGAACAAATTTACTGGAGATTTTATCCTGAATTATCTAACTTCCCAAATGACTTCACCATCAAGAACTTAATGCTAGATATGTATGATATAAAACGCTTTAAAAAGGCTGAAGTATTAGAATTAATGAAAAAAATTAAAAGAGTATTCAATGAAAAATATCCTGACAACTCATTTGGAATTTACTACAATGAATTCCCAAATTATAGAGATGGAAAAGATTTGGCGGTTGTTTCATTCTACGAAAACTCTAGCTGGTTAGCTAAAACAGAAGATTTTCCTAAAAATTATGATGCCATTTATGGCAAGGGAAGTTTTGAACATTTCCTAAAAGAATTTGAAAAACTAACCATTGGAAAACGAACAGAAATATTGAATTTTAGAGAAGATTTAAGTGGCATTGATGGTGAAATGAAGGCTTCAAGTGCAAATGGAAATTAATAATTTAAAGCAGAATTAATTACAACTCTTTATTAAAAGATTTTCTAATTAATTCTGCTTTGCAATTTATCTCCAATGTTTTATAGATATTTTTAATATGACTTCTTACCGTATCTATAGAAACAAATAGATCAGTAGCTATCATTTTATAACTTTTACCTGCAACGATTCCCTCTACAATTTCCATTTGTCTTTCGGTGAGTAATTGTTTCTTTTTAGGTGCGTAATAATTAGCGATTTTTCTAGCGATTGCAGGCGACATATAGGAACCTCCCTGACTTACAATGGTAATCGCTTCTAATATTTTCTGAAGTGAAATCCGTTTAGACATATACGAGCAGGCACCACAAGAAAGGGCTTCAAATATTTTGTCCGTCTCATCGAAAGTAGTGAGCATCATCACGTCCAATTCTGGTAATTTATTTTTAATTAACGGAAGTCCTTCCAATCCAGAAATA
>Ga0164313_10006047_pt1 | contig 10701 bp, 5 predicted proteins | sample GuaBasSedimGuay4_FD_113735 | JGI IMG/M metagenome (GOLD analysis project Ga0164313, IMG submission 113735) | Subseafloor sediment microbial communities from Guaymas Basin, Gulf of California, Mexico - Guay4, Core 4569-4, 0-3 cm | ecosystem: Environmental > Aquatic > Marine > Hydrothermal vents >...
CAGAGCAGGCCGACCAGCGAGGCTGGGCCGAGGATGGCGGCCGCCAGACCGGGAAGCAGAAAGATGCCCTGACCGATGACGGCGTTGACCCCCAGAGCCATCACGTCCAGCAGGCTCAGGCTCCGTTTCAGTTTGGCGTCATCAGGAGTGCTCATCAGACCGGTCATCGGGTGGCTGGTCAAGGCGCCGATAGTGCGTCATCTTCCCACGCGATCCACCTGCTGGCTACCTGCCTACTGAAGGACCAGAACACTGCTCGAGGCTGGGCCCCAATGGTCGTCCGCCGGGACCGGCCCCACCTCTGAAATGGGCCCAGCTGCCCCGCTTGACTCTCCGGTCTCGGACGGTAGGCTGGTCGCCTCTCGAGTGGCCTTCAGTCGAGTCGAACAGCAATCAGACGGCGTAGCCGCGTCTGTGAGGAACCAACAGCCGTGCCAGGCGACCAGAGCGAGACGCTGGACGAGGCGACGGCTCATCATCAACGCGGTGAGCTGAGCGAGGCCGAGGGGCTGTACCAGCAGGTGCTCGCCAGCGATCCTGACCACCCGCTGGCATTGGGGAACTACGCCGCGCTGGCCCAGGCCACCGACCGTGGTGAGCTGGCCATCGAGCTACTGAAGCGTGGCGTGACGGCTCATCCCGAGCTGGGTTTCTTGCATCTCAACCTGGGCGAGGTGCAGCGCCTGGCTGGGGATTGCGCCGCGGCCATGGTCAGCTTCCAGCGGGCCCTTGCCATCGATGACACCCTGTCGGTCGCCCATATTGGGTTGGGCTATGCCCTCCGGGACTGTGGCAGGGCGACCGAGGCTGTCGAGTCGTTGCGCCAGGCCGTAGTGGTCGCGCCGGAGCGCTTCGAGGGTCACAATGGTCTCGGGCTGATGTTGTTGGCGGTCGATCGGGCCGACGAGGCGGTCGCGGCGTTCAGCCAGGCTCTGACGCTGGCCCCCACTCGCGCTCACCTCCGCTTCAATCTCGCCAACGCCTATCGTGCCCAGGGGGATCTCGAGCGCGCCTGCGAGGGCTATCGCGATGTGGTGAGCCGCGAGCCCCAGCTCACTGAGGCATCAGTGAACCTGCTGATCACCTTGCAGGAGCTCGAGCGGTTCGACGACGCCGTGGCGGTGGTGGCCGCTTTGGAGTCTGCGGCGCTCGTCATACCGGAGGTGGGGCAAGAGCTCCTCAACCTGGGCAATGCGCTGCAACAAGCCGGCCGCTTGGGGCCCGCCGAGCGCTGCCTCATGCGTTACCTGGAGCAAGCCCCAGCATCTGCGGATGGACACGCGACGCTGGCCAATGCGCTCAAGAAGCAAGGCCGGGTGAGCGAGGCGATGGCCCACTACCGGACGGCGTTGCGCCGCGACCCCGACAACCCATGGGTCCACGCCAATCTGCTCCAAGCGTTGAGCTACCAATCCGACATCAGTGCGGAAGAGGTCTTTGCTGAGCACTGCAGCTGGGCGGAGAGACACGTTGGCGCGGCCCCGCCGCTATCGTCGTCAGGCCACCGTGACCATCAACGCCTGCGGATCGGTTACCTGTCGCCAGATTTTCGGGCTCATTCGGTGAGCTTCTTCTTCGAGCCCCTCTTGGGCGGTCACGATCGAGATCGGGTGGAGCTCTACGCCTATGCCGAAGTGCGCCAGCCTGACGAGATCACCGAGCGGTTGCGGGGCCAGTTCGACCATTGGCGCGACACGACGAACCTGAGCGACGAATTGTTGGCGCGCCAAATTCATGACGACCAGGTGGACGTACTGGTCGACTTGGCAGGTCATACTGGCAACAGCCGTCTCCGCGTGATGGGCTGGCGTCTGGCACCGGTGCAGATCAGCTACCTCGGCTATCCCAACACGACCGGCCTGAGCACGATGGATTATCGGCTCGTCGACGAGCACACCGACCCCCCGGGGACCGGTACCGCAACCCACACCGAGACGCTGCTCCGGCTGCCCGAGTGTTTCTTGTGCTATCAGCCGAGCGCCGCTGCACCGGCGGTGGCCCCGCTGCCGGCCCAGGCGCGGGGACAGGTGACCTTCGGCTCTTTCAATGCTCTGCCCAAGGTGACCGACGCGGTGCTAGGCCGGTGGGCGCAGATCCTCGCAGGGGTGAGCTCATCCAGGCTGCTGCTCAAGTCGCCTTCCTTCGAGGACAAAGCGACTCGACAGCGGTACCAAGGTCTCTTCGCCGATCATGGCATCGAGCCTGGCCGCCTGGAGCTGCGGGGGTTCGTCGCCGACGAGGCGGCGCACCTAGGCTGCTATAGCGAGGTGGATATCGGTCTCGATCCCTTTCCCTATAACGGCACGACCACCACCTGCGAGGCGCTCTGGATGGGGGTGCCGGTCATCACTCTGAGCGGCTCGCGCCATGCAGGGCGGGTAGGCGTGAGCCTCTTGTCCCAGGTGGATTTCGGACATCTGTGTGCGTCTGACGATGAGCGCTACGTGGCGCTGGCCGTCGAGCTCGCTTCCAATCTCACCGAGCTTGCGACCCTTCGCGCTGGTCTGCGCGAGCGGATGAGGGCGTCACCCTTGTGCGACGCCGCGCGACTCGGGCCCTATTGCGACGAGCTCTTCGCTGAGCTCGTCGCGCAGGCCAAGCTGGCTGAGGGCTGAGGACCGCCGTCACGCTCGGCGGCCGACGACGGTCAAGGGGCAGCCATTGCCCTAGGGCAATGGGACCGAGGGCAGGGGCCAAGCGAGCTTCGAGCGCAGCGGCCGAAGCTCGCTCACATTCACTGGTTCTATACCAGGCGCGAACATTGATGCTTGGGTATCCGAGTCCGACGGGCCACTGGTTGCGCCACTGCTCTGATCGGCGGATGACCACCAGTTGAGGCTGATGTGGATGTGGTGGTGGTGGAACGGCCAGCCGCTGCCGTAGGCCATCTCGCTGGAGAAGGCCGCCAACTCGGCGCTGCTGATCTTCTGCGGATCGTTTTCGGCCAGATTGAACAGATCGTCGGCGGCCTGCTCGATGAGGGGCCCGATGACCTGGTCCACGCCGACGACCCGTAGTCGCGGCGAGGCGAAGAGCTGGGCCATGAAGAATGCGTGGCGGGGTAGATCGACGGTGTGAACGGTCGCCGCCGCCGACGAGCAGAAGCCGTCGTTGTGCACCGAGCCGTCGTTGCAGACGATCTCCATGTCGTTCTGCCCATCGGTCTGGAAGTAGGCCACGTCGATGTTGCCACCCTGGTCGTGGGTGCTCTCGGGGTGACGCGGATCGTCCATGTCGTAGCCTGGCGTGATGCCGTCGAACTGGCAGGTGTCGCCGATTCCGAGCGGCGTGGTGCCAGGGAAGGCCTCCATGGTGCGCTGGATGGCGTTGCGGATCAGCATGATGAGCTCCCGGCGCGCGAACCGGTAATTGCTGGGCGTTTCCCACCAGTAGCCAGCGCCGAGGAACGAGTCGTTGGGATCGGCAAAGGGGAAAGGCAGCAGACCCGTGCCGTCCGCTCCATGTCCGGCGCACTCGTCAGAGGTGAAGCCTGCCGCCTGGCAATCCGGACCATCGACGTAGGGAAACTCGTCGATGTGCAGGCTGTATTGGTTCTGGCCCATGCCGGCGACCAACACCCGGACAAAGGACGTGTCGCTCCCCGCCTCGGTGCAGACGCCGCTGCAATAAGGATCGGTCTCGTTTGCGTCACGCCAGTCTTCCCCGTAGGGATAATAGCTGCCTACGCGGGAGGCGAAGATGACGCCGGCATCGTCGTAGATCACCAGATCGACATCCCCCGCCGCGTGCATGAACTCGATGCCCACTCGCAGGATGGTGGCGGCCGGCACGACGATCTCGAACCAGTCCTCGTCGTCCTCGCAAATGGTTAGTCCCTCGGTGACTCCATTGGGAGCGGCTACTGCAGCCTGCAACGTGTCGTTAGGTTCGAGCGAGTCGACCTCGTCGCCGCTGCAGACGAATTGCTCGTCGGTGCAGACGCCGTCCTTACACCACTGGTTGGTCGGGCACTCGCCGTAGGGGTTGTCCGCCGAGCAGGCGATTTGCTCGTCGATGCAGTACTCGCCGGCACAGAGATAGCCCTCGGGACAGGTGGCCGCTGCGTCGCAGCCGCCCCAGCAGACGGTGGCCGTCTCTTCCTCGAAGTACCGGCACCGGTAGCCCGAGCGGCAATCCAGGTCCATCCCGCAGTGGTTCAGACAGACCCCGCTACCGTCCGCGGCAAGGGGTGGGCAGATCGCGTCGGCGCCGCAATCGGCGTCGGCGGTGCAACCAAACCACATGCAATAGCCGTCGATGAACCGATCAACTTTGTTGTCCGCCTCTTCGTAGCAGCGCGGCTCGGCGCATACGGCGCACTGCTTGTCGCCGTTGCAGGCTGAGCCGATGGCAGCAGGGGCGATGCTGTCGGGCACACAGGCTCCGCCACACATGGAGTCACACAGATCGCCGCGCACCGGTGAACAAAGGCCGTAGCGATTCTCCACGCCATCACAGGTGGCCTCGTCGTAGGGCGGCCAGCACACCCCAATGCCGGGCAGAATGTCGGTGTTGAAGCACCGGAAGCCGGGCGCGCAGCCGAGCTCGCTGTTGGGCACATCACAGGGAGCGGCTGCCTGCTGCATGCAGATGCCGAGCAGACAGAGGGCCAGGTCACCCTCGCAGTCGGCGTCGCAGCTGCACTGTCCGCCTGGGGGACGCGGCCCCGGATCGGTGCCCCCGCTGCCCCCGCTACCGCCGGTGCTGGTCGTGGGATCGGCATCTTCGGTCCCACAGCCCCCAACCACGCCGGCCAAGCCAGCCAAAGCAATCCACAACCCAGCGATTCGATAATTCAACTGCCGCTCCTGATGGACGAGATAAGCCCCGGACCGGGTAGGCGATCCGGGGCAAGGATGAAACTAGGGTCACTGGGTGGTCGCGAGAAGCGACCAGCTGTCGAGGGCGCCCACGTCCTGGCCGGCCTCGTCCGTCACCGTCAGGGTCCAGTCGCCGGCCAAGGGGCCGCCTTCGAAGGCCGTGGTAGTGAAAGTCTTGTTCAGGTTGTTCGAGCTGCCACCCTCGCGGGAGTGGAGCACTTGGCTGCCACCGCCGTGGGTGAGGGTGATGGTGAGGTCACCGACATAGGTGTGGGTCAGGGCCAGCTTGACCTTGGCCGTGTCGACGTTGCCTGCCTCGGTCACGTTGAGGATGCTGATGATGCCCTCATCGTCGTTGTCAGGAATCGAGATGGGGAGATCGGCAGCCGCATGCTCAGTGGGGGTTGCCGCTGGCGTGTTGCTGACCAGGAGGCTCCAGCTCTTGAGCTTGCCGACGTCGCGGTTGGCGTGGTCGCTGATTGACAGCGTCCAGGTGCCTCGGGCCGACAGGTTGGCATGCTCGGTGACCTCGAAGGTCTCGTGCAGGTCATCGGCGCCGGCGCCGGTTTGCTCGTGCAGCGGGACCTTGATGCCGTCCTTCTCGAGCACGACCTGCAGGTCACCGATGTAGCTGTGGTCGATCTCCACGGCGACCTTGAGGCTGCCGATGGTGATGTCGTCGTCCACCGTGATGGTGCTGGTGATGCCCTGGTCGTCGTTGTCCGGAATGTCGAGCACCGTGGTGTTCTCGAAGGTGGCAATCTGCGACACCGGGGGCGGGTCATCCATGGTCGAGAGCTCGAGCAGCTCGCGCACCATGTCGATGTCCACGTTCGGGTTGCCGCCGCGGGCCTGGGTGGGCAGCCAGAGGAAGTCGGGGTGGGTGGTCTGGGAGTAGCCGATCCACTCGCCGCCGATGATTTCGCCCTCGGCGGTCATCTCTAGGATGTACTCGTAGGTGTCCGACCCGGTGTAGGCGTTGTTGTTCTCCACCTTGGGCACCAGCGGTTCGGTGCTCGTCTGGTGCGGCTCGGTGATGTACTTGACCCGGGTGCGAACCTTGGCGAAGCGGGTGGCGTCCTCGTTGTAGGCGTATTGCTCGGCGTCTGGCTGACCCATGGCGGCCATGGCGGTCTTGGCGTCGATCTCCTCTTGGGAGAGCACCTCGTAGGAGCGGAAGGGCTGGTTCCACACCTGATAGTCATAGGTGCGGTCCTCGGCGAAGGAGCGCTTGTGGATGCCCATCATGTTGGTCACCACGACGTGGAAGGCGCCGGCGTTGGTGTCTCGGCAGTGGTCGGCGGTGATGCGACCGTGCTCGTCCCGCTCGACCTCTTTCTCGTTGCAGCGGCCGCCGAGCATCATGGCGCTCGAGCGATCGTAGACGGTCTGCAGCAGGCCCTTGATGTCGCCGACCTCGAAGGTCACGCCATTGTGGGTCACTGAGTGTTGGGGCTCTTTCTCGAGGATCGAGGCGGGCACCCAGGCGTGGCACAGGCCCCACCAGGACTCGACGCCGTCGTTGTCGCCGCACTCGTCGATTTCACCGTCGTCGTCACTGTCGACGCCGTCGCGGGCCTTGGCGTTGCCCTTGTTCTTACTCATGTAGCTCGCCGCGGGCCCGAGCCGGTCGTAGTACTCTTTGTCCCATTCGGCGGTGCAGTTGCCCGGATTGAAGGGGCGCAGCTCCATGAAGCCTTCGCCAGGCTCCCAGCCGTTGAATGCCGCGTCGTATTTTTCGAGGGGCGACATCACGTCCGTGCCCTGCCAACGCTGGTTGGTCGAGTCTTTGTAAGTCGGCCAGTAGGTGTCCGGCCAAGGGGTCACCTCGGCGGCGCCACTCATGGGCAGGTTGGCCAGCTCGTAGTCGAACTCCACCCTGAATCGGGAGGGGTTGTTGGTCGAGTTCCAGGCGTCGGCCTTGCCGTCGACAATCTTGCCGTCACTGTCGGGCTTTCCGCTCTCGGTGTCGCTCTCGTCTAGATCGGTCACACAGCCGCTGCCGAGCACTGCCGTGGCGATCAAGAGGGCGCCAACATGAAAACCAGTTTTTGCTGAAATACTCATCGCTTGTTCCTCCCCAGAACAGCGTTCTTCGTTTCGGTTTGTTTGGTTGCGCGGGTGAGCTTATGTAAGCAAGGGTACGTTAGCCCCGCACATCAGCGGCTAAAGCATTATGCGTGCCACTGGCGGATTTTTTCTATCTACCCGGAATAGTGTAGGCCAAAGTGGGCAACTGGATCACCTGTAGGCGGATCGCCCACGATCCATCTGGTCCATTGGCCCCAACCAGCGCCGGGCGAAGGGGGCAGGACGCGGGGACAAAAGGACAGAGCGCGGGGTTCACGATGGTGAATCCCGCGCTCGACCGCGACGCTGACGGTTTGCGTCGGACTGGGAATGGGGCGCCGAGAGTGGCGCTAGGTGTCCGAGGAGGGGGTGACGACTACCGGCGGTGCACCGTGTAGGCGTGGTTCGCCAGGAACTTCACCCAGTTGTAGGAGCGCTCGACAATGCGCTTCGAGTACTTGTCCGAGTAGCCGCCACCATAGGTGTAGGTCGGCTCGTCGGCGCCACCATCGTAGATCGAGTCGCGCACGTAGAAGATGCCCTGGTTCGTGCAGCCGCCCAGAGCAGCTTTGTGCTGCTCGATCGCGTCGGCGTAGGAGCCGCTGCCTTGTTCTTTGTAATAGTCGACGCTCTGGTCGACCATCGGGCAACCGTTGGACGCTACCGTGTCGTCATAGCCAACGATGATGTCGGCGTGCCAGTACAGGAAGTGGTTGTAGACGATGATGACCGGGGCCTTCTTGGTCCGGAGCTCGTACTTGATCTTCTCGACCGTCGAGTCGTCCATCAGCGCCACCGCCCATTGGCTACCTTGGTCGCGCCGCGGTTCGATGAAGATGCTGGTTCGCTCAGCCAGAGGGGTCGGGGTCAGCAGGTCCGGTCAGCCTACCGGCAGGTCGTCGAACCAGTTGTAGTACATGCTCAAGTAGGCATCGGGATCGTTCGCATCAGCCTTGATGACGCTGCTGCCCGACTCTTTCACGTAGCCCACGGCGAAGGGGTAGTCCCGATCGAGCAGCGAGCCACCGTGCACGTTGTAGGTGTAGACGACGTCCGAGAGCCACCAGCGGATGTCGCTCGACGACACGTAGTCGAACGCGTTCATCAGGTAGCGCTCCGACAAGTCGGCGTCGCTGCCGTATTGGACCTCCTCCACCGGGAGGCGCTGGTTCATCAGTATTTCCATGGTTCCGGTGGTGGCCATGAACAGACAGCTGCCGGCATCCATCTGATTCGGTGACGCAAGCGCGTAGGGCATCACGTCCCAGTTGATGGCGCCGTAAGGAATGGTCTCGTCGGCCAGGCTCACCGGCCCGTCATCGAGCATCATCCGCTCGGCCCGATCGGCCAGCGTCAGGGCGGCGGTGAAGACGGGTTGGGCGGCCTGCCCAGCGAGTGGGCTGCGCATGGCGCCTCCGGCCTTGGCGCCTACGGCGAAGTGACACACCTCGTCATAGTCCCCTGAGCAGAGGTCGAACCCCTTGGCGGTCTGCTCACCGACGACCACGTCCCGGTGGCTAGTACGATAGTGGATCTTGCCGTCCACCACCGCGAGGCTGCCGGCGAACTCGCCGTAGATCCGGTGGCGCGTCCCGTCGACATCATAGCCCAGCGACAGCTCGCCAGCTGAGCCGAGCTCGATGGCGAGCTCGCCTCGATCACGCAGATCCCGCCCCAGGCCGGGGCCGGCGATCTCGCTGATGTCAGGCTGGCTGAACGAGCCTTCAGGGTAGTCGGAGTAGACATCCACGCCCCGGTTGTCCAAATCGACGAGTGCGGGATGGGCGCCGAGGGGGTTGTGATCGACGGTGAGCCAATTCAGGTTCGGCAGGCCAGCGATGGGCCAGAGGTCAGTGATGGTGTTGACGTCCAGGTTGAGCCAGCGGAGGTCGAGCAAGCCGCCCAAGGGAGTCAGATCGGCGATGCCGTTGATCGACAGGCCCAGCTTCTGCAAGCCCACCAATTCGGCTAGGGGCCACAGATCGACGATGTTGTTGTTGCCGAGCTGAAGATCCACCAGCCCGGTCAAGGTGGTGAGCGGCGTGATGTCGGTGATCTCGTTTTCCCAGAGCGCCAGAGTCGTGAGGCCCGTGAAGTGCTCGATGCCGACGATGTTGGCGATTTCGCGATCCTGGCAGGCCAGGTGGGGCACCCACTGGGCATCAGTCTTCAGGATGTCGACATCCCACAAACCCATGTGCTCACGCACGCAGGTCTCGAAGGCCAGGTCCTCGAATTGGATGGTCGGGACTGCTTCTGGGGGCTGCTCATCATCCTTCTTCCCGTCGCCTTCTTCCGTCTCGTAGGTGACGCAAGAGCTGGCCGCCATGGCCGCAACGAGAGTGGTGAGCAAACCAATGGTGCGAGTCGTTTTCATGGACCGTCCTCTGCTACACAAGAATGGTGGATGCCGTCATTCACCTATGCAGGGTAGGAGACCCCCCTACATAGGCGCACAAATACACTATTTTCGTTTCCAGCGCTACCGCTAATTACTGCCGCTGTCCTCAGTCGGTGGGCTCTGGCTCGCTTGGCTGGGCAAGCTCGTTGAGCATCTTCACCTCGTCATAGGTGATCATGCCGTCAGCGACGCGGCCGTAGGGCTTGTCGGTTGGCCACCACACGAAGTCAGGATGGAAGGTGCGGCTCGAGCCGATGTATTCGCCGCCAAAGACTTCGCCGTCCGCCTTGGCTTCCAAGACGTATTGATAGGTGTCGGTGCGCGTGAAGGTGCTGTCGCCGACGTTTGAGAAATGGGCGGGAGGAGATTCGGTGATGTAGTCGAGCTCGAGCTCGACGTGGAAGAAGCGCCGCGCCTCGGGGTTATAGGTGTAGGCGCTGCCCTCTTCGAGCCCCAGCAAGGCTACAGCCTCTTCTTTGGAGATCTCGAGCAGCTTGTCGTCCACTGCGTTGATGATGCGGTACGCGGCGACGGGCTGGTTCCACACCTGGATGTCGTAGGTGCGGTCTTCCACGAAACCGATTTCCCGTAGGCCGAGCATGTTGGTGACCACGATGTGCAGCGAGCCTGGGTTCATGTCCCGACACTCGTCCTGAGGAATGCGCCCCTCATCGTCCGGGTCGGGGCTCTTCTCGTTGCAGCGCTCGCTGAGGAACTTGACCGGTAGGCTGGACGTGTAGACCAGCGAGAACAGGGCCTCGATGTCGCCGGGGTAGAAGGTCACGCCATTGTGCTCCGCCGGCTCGACGGCGGCAGGCTCGCTGATGGCGTAAGGCGCCCAGCCGTGGCAGAGCCCCCACCAAGTGGGGATACAAATGCCCATTTCATCAGTCTGATCGCGGCGCGCGCAGGTCGAGCCGTCTTCCAGATCGTCGCAGTCCAGATCGGCGAAACACTCTTTGCGACTGCTGTGCTTGTCGATGCCGTACTTCGCGGAGATGACGTCGGTCAGCCCTTCGCGGCCGAAGGCTTTCGCATATTTCTCTGACGGCGACAGGCTGTCGGTGCCGTCCCAGCGCTGATTGATGCTGTCGCGGTAGGTGGCCCAGTAGTCCGCCGGGATGGGGTCTTGGGCGGCCTTGCCCGCCAGTGGGAGGCGGTCGACGTTGTATTCGAAATTCGGGTCGACGAAGGCTGGGTTGTTCTTTTGATTCCAGGTCTCGTAGCTCTCGTCGCTACCGATGTCCTGAGTGCAACCAGTGAGGGCGCTGGCCAGGGCCAAGATGGAGGTGCTGAGAATCAAGCGCTGGTGGTTCACTGGGTGTCCCTTTCGTAGGGTGACCCGCAGGTCGGTGGGGTTTCGGGGGCGTCGTGAACGCCCAGGCCAAGGCAATGTGCTCCACTGTGAGC
>Ga0164313_10006048_pt1 | contig 10701 bp, 9 predicted proteins | sample GuaBasSedimGuay4_FD_113735 | JGI IMG/M metagenome (GOLD analysis project Ga0164313, IMG submission 113735) | Subseafloor sediment microbial communities from Guaymas Basin, Gulf of California, Mexico - Guay4, Core 4569-4, 0-3 cm | ecosystem: Environmental > Aquatic > Marine > Hydrothermal vents >...
GCGGGTGAGCCATTTTTATCAATTGAGGCAAAACCAACCGCAGAAATGCACAAGGTTAAAAATATTCTGGTGGTTGATCAACCCCTGCTTACCTATGAGGCGGATGCGCAAGAGCTGGAGTATTTCGAAGATGAGCAAGCGGCCGTGCAACCATTAGAAATTTTGGAGCCTCAAATAGAAACGCTGCCCGTCGAAGAAGATTCGACATCAGTGCAAGGCGAGGAACAAACCGGGAATAGCAGCAATGAATGATACGGCGATTCAGTACGCCAGGGTGCCGCATTGGGGCTATATTATTCTGACCATGGTACTTGCGCTGCTATTGTCAGTGATTCCCCTGCCCGAGAACGTTAAGAATTATTGGCCCGACTGGATCAGCCTGCTGGTATTTTACTGGGTGCTGGTATTGCCGGCGCACCTGGGTGTGATGTTTGGCTGGACGAATGGCCTGCTGGAGGACATCATCAGCTTTTCTTTATTGGGCGAGCACGCTATCGGCAAGGCTTTGATTGGTGCGGTGGTGGCGATGACCAGCCAGAATGTGAAGCGTTTCAATTTTATTGAGCGCATGTTCATGATCTTTATATTGCAATCGATCAACATTGCAATTATTTCGTGGGCCAATCTGCTTGCCTTTGATACGCCAATTCACAGTGCACTATGGCAACCGGCCCTCACCACCGCACTAGCATGGCCGCTGGTGGCTTTTCTGCTTGATCAGTTTGATCCGGGCTTAAACTAGGGAAGCGCTGATCAACTCATGAACACGTATCTTGCATCTCAAAACATCGCCCTCAGCGTTGTATATCTGCGCAATAGCCGTGCTATTACGTGCGCCCTTTCTTTAACGGAAAGGTGCCTTGATGGCAATGTTTTGAGCCCCAATCTACTTCGCCCAGATTTAATCAGTACTTCCCTGGGACGATGCTGACCATAAAGGGCAAACCGGCCATTCGGGATCATCTTCGGGAAGCCGCAATCGTGCAGTCCCGGTTGGTGATGATTTCATTTCTGGTGCTTTTACTGGCCGTGATCCTGATTATTCGGCTGGCGTATCTGCAGGTATATCAGTTCGAAAAGTTTTCTGATCTGGCTAATAGGAATCGTGTTTCTACGCATCCAATTGCACCGGTTAGAGGCCTTATATTTGACCGCAATGGCATGCCGTTGGCCGCCAATGAGCGCGCCTACAATCTGGAAATATTGCCCAAGCAGGTTGAGGATATGGATGGCTTGCTGGATGCAATCGGAGTACTGGTTGAGTTAAGCGAAAAAGATGTCGAGCAATTTAGAAAACTGGTCAAATATCGGCCCAGTTTTCAACGCCAGGTATTGCGTGCAAAACTGACAGAAAAAGAAGCCGCCCGCTATTCCGCGCATCAGCATGAGCTGGCCGGTAGCTACCTGGTAGCAGCTCTGCAGCGTAGTTATCCGGAAGGCGAGCTGATGGGGCATGCGCTAGGCTATGTCGGGCGGATCAGTGATAAGGATGTAAAACGAATTGATAAAAAGGCCTATGGTGGAACACACTATATTGGCCGGCAGGGTATAGAAGAACAATATGAATCAATATTGCTCGGAGAAGTTGGTTCGGAAGATGTTGAAACCAATGCACACGGGCAGCAGGTTCGGGCGCTGACCAAACAGTTGCCTAAAACCGGAAAAACGCTATTTTTAAGCCTCGATACCGAATTGCAACGCAAGACCACAGAGCTGCTGTCAGGATACGAAGCGGCAGCGGTGGCACTGGATCCGAAGACCGGTGAAATTCTCGCCTTTGTCAGCGTGCCGGGCTATGACACCAATCCGTTTGTCAATGGCATCAGTGTGCCGGCTTATGCTGCGCTGCGTGAGTCAGATCGGCGCCCGTTGATCAATCGAGCTTTGTATGGCCGGTATGCGCCGGGCTCTACGATAAAGGGTTTCATGGGCTTGATTGCAATGTCAAACGGGATTCCCTCCAGCGAAACGGTGTTTGCACCCGGGTGGTATTCCCTGCCTAATTCACGTCACCGATATCGATGCTGGAAAAAAACTGGGCATGGGGTCATGGATCTCCATGATGCCATTGTTCAGTCCTGCGACGTATATTTCTACCGTAACGCCAAGCGTCTGGGGATCGACTTATTGCATGACGAAATGTCTGCATTTGGCTTTGGCCAGAAAACCGGAATCGATATTCCAAATGAAAACTCAGGTTTAATGCCTTCTCGAGAATGGAAGAAACGAAAAATCGGGCAGCCCTGGTATCCGGGAGAAACAGTGATCACTGGCATCGGTCAGGGCTATATGTTGGCGACACCCCTGCAGTTGGCCGCAGCGGTCGCCTTGCTCGCAAACCGGGGGCAACCCATCATTCCTCATTTATTGACCGCTGTGCAGGATCCGGATGATGGTACGCTGGAACAAATACAGTACAAGAAGCCTGAAAAATTGAGCGGTATCAGTGACGCCGCTTATGCTGAAGTTATACAGGCAATGCGCGACGTGGTACACGGTCCGCGCGGGACTGCCCGTAAAATCGGCAAAGGCCTGGAATATGAGATGGCAGGAAAGACCGGAACAGCGCAGGTTAAAAGCATTCCACAGGGGCAGAAATATGACAAAAAAAACACCCCCAAGAAATACCGTGATCATTCATTGTTTGTGGCCTTCGCTCCGGTAGATGACCCGAAAATCGCGTTGGCGGTTATTATTGAGCACGGTGGAGGGGGCAGTAAGGTTGCTGCACCGATCGCAGGGAAAATTATTGATTTTTATCTGGTAGATCGTCTGGGACTGTATAACCGTGATCCGGCGCCAGCAGACGAAACCAAAAAGGCGAGTCAGTCAGGTTAGTTCATAGCATGAGACTCCCTTTTCGCATCTTAAAATTTCGCTTTGATATGCCTTTATTTCTGGGGCTGGTAGTGCTGTGTGCGGTGAGCCTGTTAATCCTGTATAGCGCAGGTGGCGCCAACAGTGCTCAACTGGTGCGTCAATTGACGCGTATTGCCGCAGGATTAGGGTTAATGCTGGTGGTGGCACAAATTTCGCCGGCGAGTTGGCGTCGTTATTCTCCGATTATTTATAGTTTGGGCATGGTGATGCTGGTGGTGGTGCTGGCAGTGGGCTTTATCGGTAAAGGTGCGCAGCGCTGGATTGATCTGGGCGTGATTCGTTTCCAGCCCTCCGAGGCAATGAAACTGGCGGTGCCGATGATGGTGGCCTGGACGGCAACACAAAGGTTTTTGCCCCTGCCCGTTTGGTACATCGGCGTATGCTTTGTGGTGATTGCAGTGCCCGCAGGGCTGATCGGTCTGCAGCCAGATCTGGGTACTGCTTTACTGGTATCATTTGCCGGCCTGGTGGTGATATTTCTGGCGGGCATTTCCTGGAAAATTATTGTTGCCTTATTGGCCGTGGTGTCTGTTTCTGCGCCGCTGGTTTGGCAGTTTGTGTTTCATGATTATCAACGCAGACGCGTGTTGACCTTATTCGATCCCTGGCAGGATCCTTTGGGTGCGGGTTATCATACGATTCAATCAATGATTGCAATTGGCTCCGGTGGAAAAACGGGGAAAGGATGGCTGCACGGAACACAAGCCCAACTGGATTTTATCCCTGAGCGCACCACCGATTTTATATTCTCCGTATTTGGTGAAGAATTTGGCTTGCTGGGCTTTATCCTGTTGCTGTGCATTTATCTGTTTCTGGTATTCAGAGGCATTATGATCGCGTTTTACGCTCAGGAGACCTACGATCGATTGCTGGCTGGCAGCATCATCCTGACGTTTATGTTTTATGTGTTTGTCAACATCGGGATGGTCTCTGGTATATTACCCGTGGTGGGTGTGCCATTGCCACTAGTCAGCTATGGTGGAACCTCAATGCTCACCCTGATGGTGGGCTTTGGAATGTTAATGAGCATTCATAGCGAAGGTCGAAAACTATCTCGAACATAGCGCATGCAAGTATTGGAAATAAAACAAAATTAAGGCGGCCTGATGAGAATTCTGATGAACAATAGCAACATAAGTTATAAATCAATGGCCGCTGCGATGCTGGGCTTATTGGCATTGATTGCGTTGCCTGCTCAGGCGATCGAACTGGATGCATCACCGACAATGAAGTCCTTGACTGAGCGGCTGATAAAACAAGGCGTTTATACGCGTCCTGAGCTGGAAGCACTGTTGATGCCGATAGAAATCGATCAAGGCGTACTCAAGCTATTTGGTAAACCGGCAGAGGGTAAGCCCTGGCATCAGTACAGAAATATATTCCTTAAGCAGAACCGGATTAATGCAGGCAAAGCGTTTATGCAAAAACATCAGGATCTGTTGAGTGCGGTAGAAGACAAATACGGTGTGCCACCGGAAATCGTTACCGCGCTGATAGGGGTTGAAACCTTTTATGGCACCAGAATGGGATCGCGTAACGTATTGCGTTCACTGGCGACCTTGACTGCTGCGTATCCCCGACGCGAGAAATTCTTTGGTAAAGAGCTTGAAACCTTACTTGGCTTGCTGAAAAGCGAGCATCTGGTCGCTGAAGATATGGAAGGCTCGTATGCCGGGGCGGTGGGTATTCCGCAGTTTATGCCCAGCAGTTATGTTGCCTATGCAGTTGATTTTAATGGCAATGGGAAACGTGATCTGGTGCATGAGGTCGAAGACGCAGCAGGTAGCGTCGCAAACTATCTGGTTGTGCATGGCTGGAAACGCAGTGCGCCGATCGCTCAATGGTTATCTGATCCTGTGAATGCGTCAGCACGTAAATTGGTGAATAAGCGGGCCAAGCCGGTACACACGGTGCAAACGCTCAGGCAAAATGGTATTGATCTGAAATATGCAGATAATACAAAAGTGAGCCTGAATAAGCTCAATGAAAAGGCCGGGCCACGCTATTTTGTTGGATATGCTAATTTTTACGCTTTGACACGCTACAACCCCAGTAATAAATATGCCATGGCGATTGTTGAATTGTCTCAGGCAATCAAAGAATGATCGGGGTGAATAACGCGTGGATACTTAAACTATCAGATAGTTATGTGCCATGACAGGAATTTGCGAATAGCGATGAAGCGAGCATTGCCGTCATGAACAAGCTACTTAAACTGGCCTGGCTGGTGATACTGATCCTGCCGGGGGCGTGTTCCATGCTGGGGAATGACACTCAACCGTCTTCGTCAGGACAGTTTCTACCCGGAGATGGAATGCCCAAAGGCAGCAAGGTTAACATCGGCGCAATCCCCGATGCGGTACCCGTTGCTTCTCCATTGAGCTCAACCGGAAATAAACCCTATACTGTTTTTGGTTATCAATACAAGCCCCTGAAGGATGCCGTGGGGTATCGTCAGGAGGGGGTCGCCTCGTGGTATGGCACCAAGTTTCATGGGCGCAAAACATCCAGTGGCGAACCTTACGATATGTATGCGATGAGTGCGGCGCATCGGACCTTGCCATTGCCGTCTTATTTGCGGGTAACCAATCTCGCCAACCAGCGTTCTGTGATCGTTAAGGTGAATGATCGTGGGCCTTTTGTGGATCCACAAGCACGTATTATTGATTTGTCGTATGTGGCGGCGGCGAAGCTGGGTATCGTCGCCATGGGGACTGCCCGGGTACGTCTGGAAGGTGTGATACCGGATCCGGGCGCTGTGCCACAAGGCAATGCCGGACCACCTGCACAAGTAAGTAAGGAAGCGAGCTATTTGCAAATGGGCGCGTTTTCAGAGCGTCGGAATGCGACTCAGCTTTTTAACCGCGTTTCGCACGCAGGGATCGCAGCGTATATCGTGGAATCTGACGGTGTCTATAAAGTAAAGTCGGGGCCGTATGTTGATGCGGATCAGGCCTTACGACGAAAAATGGAAATTGATCGTCTGCTCAATATAGAAGCCCTCGTGGTCTTTGAACGTTAACCTTAATCAAAATAATTGCAAATTGTTCAGCCTGCATTAGTCGAGGCTATAAATAATACCTGTATGAAAAATATTAGATTGCTGTTCCCCGCTCGCTCATTTGTATTTGTAGTGCTTACGCTGATCGCGGCTGTGACGCAGGCGCAGGCGCAGACGCCTATACCGGGTTTTCTGAGCGCCAAAGGCAGTCCGCCTGAGCCGGAAGCGAAATCCTGGGTTTTACTTGAAAGTAAAACGGGCTGGGTGCTGGCGGCGAGTAAGGAACATGATCGGGTGGAACCGGCAAGCCTGACCAAATTGATGACGGCTTACCTGACTTTTGAAGCGCTTGCAAGTGGAAAGCTCAATGCTTCAGACAAGGTTTATATCAGTAAGAAAGCATGGAAAGCGCCCGGTTCGAGGATGTTTTTAAAGGTTGATACCTCTGCAACCGTTGGAGAGCTGATCAATGGTCTGATTATACAATCTGGAAACGATTCTGCCATCGCCCTGGCTGAGCAGATAGGCGGCAGTGAAAGTGGTTTTGCCCGTTTGATGAACGAAGCGGCGGTAAAACTCGGAATGAGTGACACCAATTATGTCAATGCCAGCGGCCTGCCGGATGAGGATCACTATACCTCTGCTATGGATACCGCCATTTTGTCGCGCGCTATTATTCGATCATATCCGGATATGTATACCTTATTCGCAATCAGGGAATACACCTACAACGAAATCACTCAGCCGAATCGAAATCGCCTGTTATGGCGTGATGATCGTTATGATGGCTTAAAAACCGGGCACACTAAAGCTGCAGGCTACTGTCTTGCCGGATCGGCAGTTGAAGGCAATACGCGTTTCATTGCGGTGGTCATGGGGGCTGAAAGCACCAAAGGCCGGGTGCAGGGCGTGGGTGCACTGATCGAATACGGTTTCGCTCAATACGAAACGGTTACGGTTCTAGATCCTGCCACTGACGTGAAAAGCCTGCCGTTGTTTAAGGGGGAACAAACCGCCGCCAGAGTCGGCTCTGATGCTGCGGTATCGATCGTGTTGCCGCGAGGGCAGTCTCAGTCACTCCTACTCAGTTATGATCTGCCTGAAAAGCTGGTTGCTCCATTGGATACCACGCAGTCTGTTGGTCGGGCTCAGTTCAGTTATGAGGGAAAGTCGATTGGTCATGTTGAGCTGCGCCCACTGGAAAATTACCCGCTTGGCCCCATATGGTCTCAATTGATTGATGCTGTAAAAATCAAACTGTTTTAATCAAGCATGTCTAATTAGCGTTATTTGCTCAGGCGCGCACAGTAAGGCTAATGCCTTAAAAAAGGAGAATCGCTATGACTGAAAAAGCACAAGACGCCGTAGGGATGGTTTTTCCCTGCCAGGTCGGGGTTAAGATATTTATCAGTAATGATGAATCAGAAGAACGCCTCATCAGGGAATTTGTTGCAAAGCATCTCAAAGATGAGCACCTAAGCGGCTGGTCCAGTCGTGAAAGCAGTGGTGGAAAATACCTTGCGATTACTGCCCAGGTTGAAGCACAGAGTCGTGAACACATTGATACCTTTTACGAAGTATTGTGTGCGCATGAGCGTGTGATCATGGCGATTTGACGGTGGTTCCTGCCCGTCAATTTATTGTTATAACGACAAGGTGACATCTCAATCTCAGTGTTTGCCACGCATTCTGCTTTTGGGTGAGACAGAGTACGCCTTGAGTCATGCTCAAATGCTGGCGTTCACCAATGCACGCGACCAAGGAACCCGTGATGAGTTCTGGGTGCTAAGCCATCTTCCGGTGTATACCCAGGGTACTTCATGCGATGCTCAGCCCAGAGCATCTAATTCAGATATACCATTGCTCAAAACAGATCGAGGCGGTCAGATTACCTATCATGGACCAGGGCAGCTTGTGATATACCTGCTGCTGGATATCAAGCGGCTTGGCGTTGGGCCAAAACGGCTGGTTCGACAGATCGAACAGGCAATTATCAAGCTTTTAAATTCACTTGAAATTACAGCTGCTACCCGCGATGGTGCACCCGGTGTGTACGTGGATTCCAAAAAAATAGCAGCCCTGGGCTTGCGCATACGTCAGGGTCGGACCTATCACGGCTTAAGTCTGAACATAAATATGGATCTACAGCCGTTTGAATGGATTGATCCATGCGGCTATGCAGGATTGGAAGTCACACAACTAAGTGAACAGGGCGTTCATGTCAGTGAATCAAATGTTGCGAATCAACTGATCGATTGCCTGATAGAGGCGATATATCTTCCGACCGCAGAGGACTGACGTGCCTGTTCCAGGCGCTCAATGCTGCCAATATCCGACCAGAGTCCGGAATAGAATTGTGCGTAGAGTGCCCTTGACTGGATTTGGGCATCTAGAATGGGGCGCAATGCTCGCTTTCCAGCGGCGAGGGGTTCGAAAAGAGCGCGTTGAAAACAGGCGATGCCACTGAATGTATAGGATGGTTTTTCAGGGCTTGCCGGAATTAGGCGATTGGTTGTTTCCAGCGCAAAATCGCCCTTTGGGTGGTGAATTGGGTTGCCGACCATCAGCAAGGTACCGTTGCGCTGACTTTTCTCCATTTGCTTCAGCAATTTAAAATCGAAGTCGCACAGCACATCGGCGCTGATGGCAGCAAAAAATCGGCTTTGAATATGGGGCAGGGCATGCACAATCCCCCCCGCTGTTTCCAGAGCTGCACCGGGTTCATTGGAGTATATAATTTTAAGCCCGTAGCGGCTGCCATCTCCAAGCTTCTCACTGATCAGTTGGCCAAGATGATGTAAGTTGATGATCACGCGCGAAAAGCCTGCTGAGGCCAGACGGTATAAATGGATTTCTATCAGGCTCAAACCAGCAATTTCAATCAATGGTTTGGGGCAGCTGTCTGTAAGAGGGCGCAAGCGTTCGCCACGACCTGCCGCGAAAATTATTGCGTCCATCAGGCGTTCGGGAAGCGCAAATTGCGCCAAAATAATGAAGACATGCGTTAGCTTTAAACAACGATTCACGATAGTATAGCAGCCTTGAGTTTGTGATCGATTGCAGTGATGGGAAAACCAGACTATTGCTGACAAAGACTAAGGAAATGGTTAACAAATTTCCGCGCGGTTGCATTCAAGGAAATCACCTACTAAACGAGATTTAGCGTGCCAGTTAAAAGACCGAGCTCCCTGATACCCACCCTTAAAAAATCCCTCTTCGTCACCTTAACCGGCAGTTTAATTGCCGCTAGCTGCATGTCCGTCGCTGTCGCAGGCCTGGATAGTGATTCGATCTCTTTTACCGACAATACATCTTGTCTGGCACCGATCATCCAGTTGCCTGATGTTTTGAAATCTGCACCGAAGGGGAAGTTGGAAGATCAGGATATCGGTATTGAAGGCGATCAGATGGATCTGGATGGCAAAAACAAAATCACCATGAAAGGCAACGCACAAATCGTGCAGGGTCGAAGGGGTGTCTTTGCCGATAGCATTATTTATGATCAGGGCAGCTATCAGGCCGAGCTTGAAGGCAACGTGATCTACTACAGCGAAGGCGGTGATGAAGTTAAAGCTGAATCCATGAATCTGGAAATAGATACGTTTATTGGTGAAACCGGCAAAGCAGAAATGCGCCTTGCCGAGCGGGATAAGCCGCGTCGAAAAGCCTCGGTGAATTACGTCGAAGATTATTCAATACTGGCACCATTTAAGCGCCCGGATGATTTGCTGATCACTCAAGGGGGAGACATTGATAAAGATGCGCCACGCGTCGGCACACGCGTGTGGGCGGAGAAAATTGAGCTTGAAGGTGAAGATTTCCAACGCGTCCATCAAGCACGCGTGACCCTTTGCCCTAACAGCGAAGATGTGTTGATTCTAGGTGACGAAATTGAACTGGATCAAACCGAAGGCGTGGGCTATGCCAAGAACGTCATCGTCAAGTTTAAAGGCGTGCCGATATTGTACGCCCCGCGATTTTCCTTCCCCTTAAATGATGAACGTAAAACCGGTTTTCTGGCACCGAGCATCGGTAGTGATAAAAACTCGGGTTTTATGGTTTCTACGCCTTATTATATTGATTTGGCACCGAATTATGATGCAACCCTACGCCCGACTTATTACTCCGATCGTGGCGCGCAGCTTTATGGTGACTTCAGGCATCTGGGCGAGAAAGGCGACGGGATAGCCAGAGCAGAATACATGCCGCAAGATAAGCTTTTTGGTGACAAAGAGCGCTATGCCTATGGCCTGGATTATCGTCAAAGTTACGCCAATGGCTGGAACTGGACGGTTGATCTCCAGGACGTGTCCGATACCAGTTATTTAAATGATTTCCGTAATGATATCAACATCACCAGTGCAACACACCTACAGCAAAGGGCACAGTTAAATTACAGTGATTCGCTGCTTTATATGCGTGGCACTGCTTCTAAATACACCGTATCTGCGCCAAATCTCTCGACCAGCAACCCTTACGAACGACTGCCGCAGGTAGCATTAGGTATTCGCCCGCAAACCCTGGGTTTATTCGAGTTGGGGTTTGACGCAGAAGTGGTTAACTATGCAGATGACAATGCAGGTAGTCGGGTGACGGGATCGCGTTTAAACATGTTGCCCTATATAGAGATGCCCTACACACCGATCTATGGTTTTGTCAAACCCAGGCTGGCATTTCAGTCAATCTCTTATCAATTGGATAATGTCCAGAATGATGGCGATGATGCGCCTTCAGTGGCGGTGCCGATGTTTAGTGTTGACAGTGGCTTGTATTTTGAACGTGATATGACGCTTGGCGGGCTTGATATGCTTCATACATTA
>Ga0164313_10006049_pt1 | contig 10698 bp, 8 predicted proteins | sample GuaBasSedimGuay4_FD_113735 | JGI IMG/M metagenome (GOLD analysis project Ga0164313, IMG submission 113735) | Subseafloor sediment microbial communities from Guaymas Basin, Gulf of California, Mexico - Guay4, Core 4569-4, 0-3 cm | ecosystem: Environmental > Aquatic > Marine > Hydrothermal vents >...
ATGAATAAGATGAAAGTTGCAATACAAAATGATGACCGAAAAGCTATCGAAAAACTGATGGTAGAAGCAAATAAGGTTAAAGACATAATCAATCCGATAGCTATCGGATAAAAAAACATTTAGGATGGATTTGTTATCAATTAATAATTGGGGAGTAAGTAAAAATGGACAGCCTCTTGGAATAATGGGGCCGTGTTCGGCCGAAACTGAAGTGCAAATGTTAAGCACCGCAAAGGAATTAGTACATAAAAATGTGCATATTTTCCGTGCCGGAGTTTGGAAACCCCGAACCCGGCCTAACAGTTTCGAGGGGGTAGGGGAAATCGGATTACAATGGCTCTCAGAAGTGAAAAAGCAAACCGGAATGTTGGTTGCAACCGAAGTAGCTTCAGCAGAGCATGTTCGGCTGGCTTTAAAATACGACATAGATGTTTTGTGGATTGGTGCCCGAACATCGGTAAACCCATTTGCCGTGCAGGAAATAGCTGATGCGCTTTACGGCAGGGATAAAATTGTTTTGGTAAAAAACCCAATTAATCCCGATCTCGAATTGTGGATTGGTGCACTCGAAAGGATAAACCAGGCGGGGATTAAGAAATTGGGGGCCATTCACCGGGGATTTTCGACCTATGAAAAATTGAATTTCAGGAATGCACCCAAATGGCAAATTCCCATCGAATTAAAAAGAAGGTATCCCGATTTGCCAATTATCTGCGATCCCTCTCATATCGGTGGTTCCAGGGAGTTGATTTATGATATATCGCAAACCGCATTAAACCTCGAGATGGACGGTTTGATGATTGAATCGCATATTGATCCTGACTGTGCATTAAGTGACGCAAAGCAGCAAGTAACACCGGAGGTCGCTAAAAAAATAACGGAACAACTTCTTTTAAGAAACCACCAGTTAAATGATAGCAAACAAATTAACCAATTGAATAACCTCCGTCAACAAATCGATGAACTCGACCACCAACTTATTTCGGTATTTTCACAACGCATGGATAGGGTAAAAGATATTGGTGAACTAAAAAAGGAGGGAAATGTTGCGGTTTTACAAACCGATCGCTGGAATGATATTATAACCGATCGTGTTAATTCGGGGGCTGGGAAAGGACTCAGCGATATTTTTATTAGAAAGATATTTGAAGCCATACACCAGGAATCGATTAACAAGCAGAATGTGATAGTTAAATAATTGATATTTTGAGGGTTCGCCTGATGCGGATGTATCAGGAAACTTGTCGTTTTTCTATACAAACAAAGACCATTTTACCTATTGTCAGATTAATTAAAAATCTTACTTTTGCGCCCTTAATTTTATCGGGTGTCCGGCTACCGATTTGTTTAACTCTCTTGCTTTTACCGGATTTAAAGCAGGATACAAATTTTAAATTGCCACTATGGCTGAAGAAAAAAAAGAGACTGCAAAAGTCGAAGAAAAAGCTGCAAAAGTTGTTAAAGAAACAAAAGCTGCAGCAAAAGAAGTCACTGAAGAAGTGAAAAAATCTACTGCAAAAGCAGAAAAGAAAGCTGAAAAAGTTATTAAAGAAGCAAAAGAAGAGATTGCCGAAGTTGTTGAAGAAGTTAAAGAAACCGTTGCGAAAGCAAAGAAAAAGGTTGAAAAAGCTACGGATGAGGTAAAGGAAGAGGTTGCAGAAAAGGTAAAAGAAGTAGTTGCTAAAGCAGAAGAAAAAATAGCTGAGGTAAAAGTAAAAGTAGCTGAGGTTGCTGAGGAAGTAAAAGAAAAGACCGAAAAAGCAACTAAAAAAGCTGCTCCCAAAGCAAAAGAAACTACTGATAATGTAAAAGAAGTAGTAGCTGAAGTTGTTGAAGAGGTGAAAGAAAAAGCGAAGGAAGTAGTTGAAAAGGCAAAAGAAGTTGTTGCTGAAGTAGCTGAAAAAGTTACTGAGACTGCCAAGTCGGTAAAGGAAACCATTGAAGAAGCAGTCGAAGGGGATTCTGAAGAAGAAGTGAAAGAATTCAAATCAAGTATTATTCCTGTTGAAGACTTTGATTGGGATGAATTTCAGACTGAAGAAGATTACACAGCTGAAGAGAAAAGCAAACTGGATGAAATTTATAGCAGCACTTTAACAAAACTCGAAGAACATGAGGTTATCGATGGTTTGGTTATATCTGTCGGTAAAAAAGAAATTGTTGTAAATATTGGCTACAAATCCGAAGGCGTTATTCCCGCTTCCGAATTCCGATACAACCCCGAATTAAAAGAGGGTGACAAAGTAGAGGTTTACGTTGAAAGTATGGAAGATAGGAACGGACAGATGATCTTGTCGCACAAGGTTGCACGTATGCATTCTGCCTGGGACCGCGTTAATGCTGCGCTCGAGAATAATGAAATCATTACAGGATTTGTAAAATGTCGAACCAAAGGTGGTTTAATCGCCGATGTATTTGGTTTAGAAGCATTCTTGCCCGGTTCTCAAATAGATGTTAAACCCATTCGCGATTACGATATTTATGTGGGTAAAAACATGGAGTTTAAAGTTGTTAAGATCAACCAGGAATTTAAAAACGTGGTTGTTTCGCATAAAGCACTTATCGAAGCCGAACTCGAAGAACAGAAAAAACAAATTATTGCCGGACTTGAAAAAGGACAAGTACTGGAAGGTACGGTTAAAAACATTACCTCTTACGGTGTGTTTATCGACTTGGGTGGTGTTGATGGGTTAATCCACATTACCGACCTTTCGTGGAGCAGGATTAACCACCCGGAAGAAGTTGTTGAACTCGACCAAAAACTGAATGTGGTAATTCTTGATTTTGATGACAATAAGAGCAGGATTGCCCTTGGGTTAAAACAACTTCAGAACCACCCATGGGATAATTTGGATGCTGAATTAAAAGTTGGCGATAAGTTAGACGGAAAAGTTGTTGTATTGGCCGACTATGGTGCATTTGTTGAAATAGCACCTGGTGTTGAAGGACTTGTACACGTTTCTGAAATGTCGTGGTCGCAACACTTAAGAAGTGCTCAAGATTTTCTTAATATAGGTGATAAGGTCGAAAGTGTTGTTTTAACACTCGATCGTGAAGACCGTAAAATGTCGTTGGGTATTAAACAACTTACTCCTGACCCTTGGGAAGGAATTGAAGAACGTTACCCTGTTGGTGAAAAATACAAAGCGAAAGTTAAAAACTTCACCAACTTTGGCGTTTTTGTCGAAATCGAAGAAGGAGTTGATGGATTGATCCACATTTCTGATCTTTCATGGTCTAAAAAAGTAAAACACCCATCGGAGTTTTGCTCAATAGGTGATGAATTAGAGGTTGTTGTGCTGGATGTTGATCGTGAAGGACGACGGTTATCACTCGGTCACAAACAACTCGAAGAAAACCCATGGGATGTATTTGAAACTGTATTTGTTTTAGGCAGCACTCATCAGGGTACTGTTATATCTTCTAAAGGTACAGGTGCAATGATTGCTTTACCTTATGGTGTTGAGGCTTTTTGTCATAAAAACCAACTTCGCAAGGAGGATGGAACTGAAGCTAAGGTTGACGATCAATTGGGTTTTAAAGTACTTGAGTTTAATAAAAACGCAAGAAAAATTGTTGTTTCACATACCCGTACCTTCGAAGAATCGCCTGAAGATGCTAAAAGAACAGTTGCTGCTGAGCGTAAAGCTTCTGCCAAAATTGCAAGTAAGGTAATGAAGAAGAACAACGATAGATTGGAAAAATCTACCCTTGGTGATTTCTCTGTATTGTCGCAATTAAAAGACGAAATGCAGAAAGATGAAAAGAGTAAGGAGAAGAAAACAGACAAGAAATAATTGTTTGTAGATAACTAAATTAAGAAGCTGCACTGTTTACAGTGCGGCTTTTTTAATATCAAAAAAAAGCCGCCTTTGCGAACAAAGACGGCTCAACCTAACCAAAAACCAATCATCTCCGGGTTCGCTCCTCATCGAACCCTTTGTTGGAGGTGATTCTAATTAAAAATTAGCTCACGGGTAAAAACTGAAACAAATGTCATCATTCAGGAATTCTTAAATTGTCAAAGATTTGACATTTTAGGCTATACAACTTTACATCTCCAATGGTTTTTAAAAAAAATATAGGTTTATTAATTGCCCTGATGCTGCTTCAGGTTAACCTAACCGGTCAGCCAAACATAGGTTATGGTATCGATAGCGTTCAGGCAAACGAAATATTTACTTATTTACAGAATGTAAGGCAAAAGAACATTCCACACTCCGACCCAATGTACAAATATGTTAAAGGAAAAGATAACTCGCCTTTATTAATATGGAACAATACCCTGGCAAAGGTTGCCCAGGCTAGGGTTGAAGATTTGGTGAAGAATAATTATTTCGACCATGTGGACAAATCAGACAAGGCAGTAAACTATTATATTTCCGAAGCTGGTTATGCTTTGCCAGAAAACTGGCTAGAAGACCCTTCTGATAATTATTTCGAATCTTTACAAGCGGGGGCATCTAACGGGATTGAATCGGTGCGATATTTAATCATCGATAAAGGAATTCCAGGTCATGGGCATCGAAAGCACCTTTTAGGACAGGACGAATGGAATGTTAAAAACGTAGATTTTGGCGCAGCTTTTTATCGGGTACCGCCCGGGATAAAAACGGACTATCCGACCTACACCGTCATTATTATTGCACGCCATAAATATTAACCCGGTTTATTCGTGGGTTTTCGTCATGAGAGCCGAAAGAATAATAAAATCAGGTGCTCACGCAATATTTGATCCACATCAATAGCCGTAGCTATTGGGAGGACGGAAACATGAGTAAGTGCCTGATTTTGAAGATATTTTGGTTCGTAATACCAGCCTGCCGGCAGGCAGGGATCAACTCATGAATAATCCGGGTTAATTCTACTTCTCCAAAAACGAATCAATCCCGTTTTCGAGTAACAACGTTCGAAATTCGTATAAAATCATGGCTGTTGCTCCCCAAACAATTTTGTTTTCAATCATAAAACACGATACCGGGGTTTTAAATTTATCCTTATGGATATAGCGTTCTTTTTTCTCTATTTTTAAATTGATTAGTTCAAAAAGCGAAGAAGTGAGTATTCGGGAGACTTCAGATTTATCCGCTATAAAGGGTTTAGAAGGATCATAGAATCCCACTATAGGTTTAACAAGGAAATTGCTCGGCGGAATGTATATCTCGCTTAGTGCGCCCAATATGGTAATGTTGTTTTTAACTGCACCTATCTCTTCATAAGTTTCGCGGACCGCTGTGGCATACAAACCCTTGTCTTTTTCTTCTTTTTGCCCTCCGGGCAGCCCGATTTGCCGGCTGTGCACACCATCGTATTCAGACCTTTGGATCAATGGAAAATACAACTGGTCCTTCTTTTTGTAAAGCAATATTAAAACCGCACTTTCTTTCGGGGTCACATCCATTTCCCTGATTACCTCGGCCGAGGGGCGCGCATAACTTATCATTTGCTGATGCGCCCTATTACCGGGAAGTGTTCTGCCCAGTGCTAGTTTAAGTTTAGTTATGATTTGTGATGTCATGTTGCTTTGTTAAAAACTACTTATTAAGCCTTAAGGTATTCTTTGCTTAGAAAGCTAAAGTTATGCAAATTTAACCCATGTCGGTATATCTTTTAAATGAATCCCCTTTTATGCCTGATCCAAGCCATGCCGATGCAGAAGGCCTGGTAGCGGTAGGAGGTGATTTAAGTCCCGAAAGACTTGTAAATGCTTATAAAACCGGGATTTTCCCTTGGTATGAAGAAGGTTCAGAAATTCTCTGGTGGTGTCCTGACCCGCGTTTGGTTTTGTTCCCGGAAGAGCTTAAAGTTTCGAAAAGTATGCGCAGGTTGCTTAATAAAAAAGCCTTTGAAGTCACCTACAATAAAAATTTTAAAGAAGTAATCGCACAGTGTAAAGTTGTTAGTAGAAATGATCAGGATGGAACCTGGATAACAGATGAAATGGAAAGGGCGTATCTTAAGCTTCACCAAATTGGGATTGCTCAATCGGCTGAAGTATGGAAAGAAAACGAATTGGTAGGCGGGATTTATGGAATTAAATTAGGAAGTGTTTTTTTCGGGGAATCGATGTACACAAAAGTTAGTAATGCCAGTAAATTTGGTTTTATACAACTGATTAAAAAACTCTCTAAAGAAGGGGTGAAATTGATCGATTGCCAGGTTAAAACCGATCATTTGGTTTCGCTTGGAGCAAGGGAATTAAGTCGGGCAACATTTTTAGATTTGCTAAAAAAGGTATTTTAAAAAGTATATCTCAGTTTTATACCAAGTGTAATCGCTTTATATTTTTGACTAACCCCCGGATCGGAGAATACCGAATTCAGATTCATTTTGTAACCGGTATTTAGAAAAACATCAAATTTTGGATAAAATTTGTAGCCAAGGCCTAACCCTAATTCAAGGTTCAGTAAGGTTTTTCTTATTACAGCATAACCTGTATTAATCGGAATTAATCCTGAAGCCGATTCGTTGAGGTAATACCCGGTGGTTTTAGTTAAAAACCCTATTGAAACCCCACCTTTTACAGAAAGGATTAATTTTTTAAAATAATACTCATATCCAACCATAATTGGTATTTCGACATAGGTTATTTGGGTTTTGCCATTTGTACTGCCCAAATTATCCGAGGGCTCATATAAAAGGGTGTCGGTAAATTGAATAATCGTTGTATCAATATCTATAATGTAGGTTGAATCAAAAGTATTGGAATCTACGGGAATAACTTCCCAATAACTATTGTCAATAATTTCAATATAAGTTGTATCGGTAACTACCAACGTTTCGGGACTCGAAACATAGTTAACAGTTTCGCCCCAGCTCATCCGGTTAATACCGGTTGTAAAAGAGAAACCACGGTACCTTGTTTCAAATTCAAGGCCAAGGGTAAATGCGGTCTTGTTCGATTCCGATGCATTACGCTGATTTATCATTTGGGAAAACTCAGGCAAACCACTTGTTAATTCTTTTGAAATAAAAGTAAAATCGCCATGGACGGCTAATGAAAAAACAGGCTTTATCCTATTTGGGCGGAAAGCTCTAATTGCTGATTTTTTAGTTTTTAATGTTGAGTCAACCTGTGTTTCCGATCCATCAAGGCTTTTGGACATTACCGTAAAATTAGCATTACTTCCCGCTTCATTTTTAAGAAGGTTTTCGCTTATGTAATTGTTTTCTGTTGTTGCGCTTTTGTTCGATTCTATAGCCATCGGATGTATATTTTCTTCGTAGCTTTTAAAATTATCATTTGTGATATTATTATCGCTTTTCTGGTTTGTGCTTGCAGCAAGTGATACCATAGATACAATTGCGACATTATTGTTACCACTTTCCGGGTTATCAGCATCATTATATAATTCGGGGTTGTAATTATTGTCTTGTTGGTTATTGTCATTCTCATTTACCGAAGGTTTATCAGGGCCCGAATTGTCGTTAAATGAAACAGCACCACTTCGTTTTTTACCTGGATAATCTATTGCATCATTAGTATTATCACCCTGTGAATAGGATGTTTCATCTTTATTCTTATTTATTGCTGAGGGAGAAGCAACGGAGTTTGGTTCAGCGAAATCTTCAGAAGTTAAAAGGAGTGTCTTACTAGATTTATCACTAGTTGTTTTTTTATTTTTTTGTATTAAATCGGTGGTCTTAATATTTTTTCGAGATGATTTTTGATTGTCGATAATGGGTGCTGTTTGCTCTATATTAACATGTTCCTTAACTGAAGTTTTCTTGTTTGGACCAGGAGAAAAAACAGTTAATCCTGTTATAATAATTACCGGGGCAGCTATTAAGGCAATTTTGACGCCGGAAATAATATTTCCGATAGCTCCACCTCCGGCAGAACCTCCCGGATTTACAGCCGCATCTATATTAAACGATTTTTCGAAATCAGCCCAATAAGAACCCTGGTAATCAAAATCCCGATCACCCAGTTTCTCTTTAAAGAGCTTATCTAATCTCTTGTCACTCATGCGCTTTTAATTGAAGTTTTTATAGCGACTTCTTTTACCAATCTTTTTAATTCTTTTCTCGCAATGGATAAATTCCATTTTGAATTTCCTTCCGATATGGAGATCATTTCGGCAATTTCTTTGTGTTTGTAACCATCGATTACAAAAAGATTAAAAACTTTTTGCTGCAATTCGGGCAAGGTGTTTAACATCCTTTGCAAGTCTTCTACTTGAATATAATCTTCAATGGTATTATAATCAGAATCGTTCATCATTATTTCTGCTTTTTCAACTTCAAGTGGTTGAATAACCTCTTTTTTCTTTTTCTCTTTCCGGTATTCATCAATAATCGTATTTATCATTATTCTACTCATCCATGGCTTGTAAGCGCTTGCTTTATTTTTTTTTAAAAAAGAATCAAGCCCGGTAAGCACTTTAAAAAAACACAGATTTATCGATGCCATTGCATCATCTTCATTTTTGTAATAGCGAAAAGCAATACTCATTAACAAACTAAAGGACAAGCGATACAATTCCGATTGCGATTTCCGGTCATTTTGTGCACAATTATGCAATAATTGGTTAGTAATTTGCATAAAAACAAAGGCCTTATGCTCAATAGCATAAGGCCTTAGGGTTTATTTCTATCGGTTAATAATAAATCTACTTATAACTTTATCTTTTTTATTTGCTGAAAGTTCTAACATATACATTCCGGGTTGCAATTCCGTGACATCAACTCTTTCACGATTATTTCCTGTTGAACCAAAAGCGAACTGGAAATCAACAATTCTTCCTGACAGGTCGTAAATGGTAATGTTTACATCTGCGTTTGAATTAAGTGTGTAAACAATATTCATAATGCTCGAAGCAGGATTTGGATAGAGATTTAATTCAGTCGCAAACAGACTGGTTTCAGCAATACCAACCATTATACTTGGAACCACATTTAAGGTAAACCCGCCATCAAAAGCTTTGTCTCCACCGAATAATCCAATTGAATCGCAGTAAGTATCTTCACAAACAACATCGCCATATTGAGCGTTTATAGTTAAGCAAACCAAATAAACACCGTCTTCATCGTAAACATGCTCTGGGTATGGTTCAGTAGAGGTTGTTCCATCACCAAATTCCCAAAAGAAAGTAGCATCCCCTTCCCAAACCGAAGTGTTCGATATTTCGACAATATTATTTACCGGATCTATTTGTGTAAATTGAAATGCAGCTATAGCAGTACATTCGGGAATAGAGTCGTTATAATACACACAGCTTCCGTCATCTATGTTTGCCCAAGGATTATAATTTAACGCTTCGGGGTCCATGCATCCATAAACATCGTTTGAGTCATTATCGTATATACAACTACCGTCATCAATGGTTGCTTGCTGATTGTAATTCAATGCTTCAGGATCCATACAGCCGTAAACGCCACCGGTTGAGTCGTTTTCGAAATAAACGATAATAGGGGTTATACAAGTGGCCAAATTATCTCCAATTGTTGCAGTATAAATAACATGCGTTATTCCAAAAGGATAAAGCCCTGAAGCATCAGCCCCACCATCATTATAATCATTTGAAATGGCCACAGTTCCGGCTGGACTTGTAGCAACAGCTAACGGAACGTTAACAAAATGCAGTTCTTCAATTGAATCAAAAACAGGAGCATAAACTTCAGAAGGGCAATACAAAGTGATCATTGTAGAATCATCTTCATAAAAACAACTACCATCATCTATTGTTGCAAGGGGATTGTAATTTAATGCAATGGGATCCATACATCCAAAGACATCACTTGAATCTCCACCAAGAGAAATAGTAATTAAGGTGAAGCACGATGTTGAATTACCGTTTATATCAGTAGCCGTAAAAATAACTGAAGTGGTTTCGTTAACAGAATAGTAATCAGAAGCATTTGCACCTCCATCGTTATAGCTGTTTGTAATACTTGCTATCCCTGATGGGCTAGTTGCTACAACTTCAGGAACATCAACCCACATCGTATTTCCAAACGAATCATTCTGGAAAATAAAAATATCTGCAGGACATGTAATGATTGGAACTAAATTCGAATCGGTATCATAAAAACAACTACCATCATCTATTGTAGCCAACGGATTGTAATTTAAAGCTTCGGGGTCGGTACAACCATAAACATTGGTTGAGTCATTACCCGAAAGTACAGTAATTAAAGTTGAGCAGGATACTACACCACTATCCGAATCAAAAGCGGTAAAAGTAACGACAGTATTTCCAACCAAGTACACATCGGAAGCATCTGCTCCGCCATCATTATAGTCGTTTACAATTACAAATGGTTCGTTAACTCCATAAGCAATTGCGAGTGGTATATCAACAAATAAGCCATCTGCGGGGTCATTTAATGCAACCGTCACATCAGCAGGGCAATCCAGAAAAAAATAGGATGTGTCTTGCGCATACATTTGTGATGCACCAAGTAAAATCATAATTAATAGGGTCATTTTTCGTAACATAATTTTCAAATTTTGTAGTTAATAAATAGTTTTAGATATATCTTTCAATACAATAGACGATAACAGAATCCTAAAGGTTAGAAAAAATCCATATTTCTTAAAAAAAGTTAAGTGCCGTAAGTTTGTAATTTTATGGACAGTATTAAATAAAGATAAGCATTATAATTGCATGTTTTAAAAAAAAATTCAAAATTTAATAAACAAATACAATGATGATGAGATTACATATAAAAGTAATACTATTTATTTCGGTTTTA
>Ga0164313_10006050_pt1 | contig 10698 bp, 7 predicted proteins | sample GuaBasSedimGuay4_FD_113735 | JGI IMG/M metagenome (GOLD analysis project Ga0164313, IMG submission 113735) | Subseafloor sediment microbial communities from Guaymas Basin, Gulf of California, Mexico - Guay4, Core 4569-4, 0-3 cm | ecosystem: Environmental > Aquatic > Marine > Hydrothermal vents >...
ACATGTTTTGTTAACAGGAGGAGAATATGGCAAAATTGACAAAAAAACACAAAGAAGCCTTAGCCAAATTCGAAAAGGAAAAATTGTACTCCTTGACAGAAGCTGTTGAACTGGTAAAAGATATTTCTTATACGAAATTCGACGCTTCCGTTGATCTTAATGTCAGAATAGGAGTAGATCCCAGAAAAGCTAACCAAATGGTTAGAGGGTCGGTTTCTCTACCTCACGGTACAGGAAAAGACATCAGGGTTCTGGTACTATGTACACCTGACAAAGAAGACGAAGCTAAAGCTGCCGGTGCCGATTACGTTGGATTAGACGACTATGTTCAGAAAATCAAAGGTGGTTGGACCGATATCGATGTTGTAATTACTATGCCCAGTGTTATGCCCAAGGTTGGCGCGTTAGGACGTATATTAGGCCCTCGTGGTTTAATGCCTAACCCAAAAACCGGAACCGTAACCATGGATGTTGGCGCAGCTGTTTCCGCTGCAAAAGCAGGTAAAATTGATTTTAAGGTTGATAAGTACGGTATTATTCATTCATCAGTTGCTAAAGTTAGTTTTGACAGCAACATGATTCTTGAAAATACTTTGGAGCTTGTAAATACAATCTTGAGAATGAAACCATCATCTGCGAAAGGTACATACGTAAAAAGCGTTTGCCTGTCCAGTACCATGAGCCCTGGAATTATGATTGACCTTAAATCGATATCTGCCGTCTAATTATTGATAGATAATTATGAGAAAAGAAGAGAAAAAACAGCTAATCGATTCCCTGACCCAGCAATTGACTGATAACAGTAACTTTTACCTTACTGATATCTCAACGCTGAATGCAGCATCTACAAGTAATCTCAGAAGACTTTGTTTTAAATACGAAATAAAGATGCTGGTGGTTAAAAACACCCTTCTGAAGAAAGCTATGGAAACTGCCGAAAGGGATTATGAAGAGCTATACGAAACACTCAAGGGCAATACATCCATCATGTTTGCAGAGGCAGGTAATGCCCCGGCAAAATTGATTAAAGAGTTCAGGAAAAATGCTAAATCTGATTTACCTATTTTAAAAGGTGCTTATATCGAAGAGATGTCATATCTTGGAGATGATCAGTTAGACTTCCTGAGTAGCATTAAATCGAAAGATGAATTGATTGCTGACGTGATTGCATTGTTGCAGTCACCTGCTAAAAATGTTGTTTCAGCATTACAATCTGGCGGTGGTAAACTATCCGGAATACTTAAAACCTTATCAGAAAAAGGTAATTAGAAAATAGAAAATAATTTTAGAAATAATAACAATTTAAAACGATACTAAAATGGCAGATTTGAAAGCATTTGCAGAACAATTAGTTAACCTGACTGTTAAAGAAGTAAACGAATTAGCTGACATTCTTAAAGAAGAATACGGTATTGAACCTGCTGCTGCTGCAGTTGCAATGGCTGGCCCCGCGGCCGGTGGTGATGCAGACGCTGCTGAGGAACAAACTGCATTTGATGTCATCCTTAAGGCGCACGGACAGTCTAAACTTGCAGTTGTTAAACTGGTTAAAGAATTAACCAGCTTAGGACTGAAAGAAGCAAAAGAATTAGTTGACTCTGCACCGAAAGCCATCAAAGAAGGCGTTTCGAAAGATGAAGCCGATGCTTTAGAAGCCCAGTTAAAAGAAGCTGGCGCTGAAGTTGAGGTGAAGTAATTTATTTTACTGATCTACAAGCCGTGACCTCTGCTCCAAAAATGGAGTAGAGGTTTACGGCTATATGTTCTTTACATATTTCTTTCTTTTTATGCTGGTTGAAAATACCAGTTTTGTTTAAACCTAAAACGATAAAGCTTTGGCTGACATTAAAACCGAAAGAATCAGTTTCGCATCAACGATGCACCAACTGCGGTATCCTGATTTCCTTGACATTCAACTACAGTCATTTCAGGACTTTTTCCAGTTGGAAACAAACCCCGAAAATCGTAAAAACGAAGGTCTCTTCAGGGTTTTTGCTGAAAATTTCCCTATTACTGATGCGAGAAATAATTTTGTTCTCGAATTTTTGGATTACTTCGTTGATCCGCCTCGCTACTCAATGGAGGAAACCATTGATCGTGGCTTAACTTATAGCGTGCCGCTCAAGGCAAAACTTAAATTATATTGTACGGATCCCGACCACGAAGACTTTGAAACTATCGTTCAGGATGTTTATTTGGGTATGATCCCTTATATGACACCTAAAGGTACTTTTATCGTTAATGGCGCCGAACGTGTTGTTGTATCTCAGCTTCACCGTTCACCGGGAGTATTCTTCGGACAACATCGCCATGCCAATGGTAAACAGTTGTACTCTGCAAGGATTATCCCGTTCAAAGGTTCCTGGATGGAATTCTCGACTGACATCAACAGCGTAATGTACGCCTATATCGACAGGAAAAAGAAAATGCCTGTGACTACATTGTTGCGTGCAATCGGTTATGAAACCGACAGGGATATCCTCGAGATTTTTGATCTTGCCGAAGAAGTTAAGGTAAGTAAAGCAGGGCTGAAACGTGTATTAGGCCGTAAACTGGCAGCACGCGTGGTTCGTTCCTGGTTTGAAGATTTTGTAGATGAAGACACCGGCGAGGTGGTAACCATTGAGCGTAACGATGTAATTATCGAGCGCGAAACTGAAATTGCCAACGAGCACATTGAGCAAATCATTGATGCAGGTGTGAAAACAGTCCTGCTTCATAAGGACGATCCAAACCTTGCTGATTACTCAATTATTTTCAACACCTTACAGAAGGATACAACAAACTCTGAGAAGGAAGCTGTTGAATATATTTATTTCCAATTAAGAAATGCTTTACCTCCTGATGAAGAAACAGCCAGGGGAATTTTTGAAAAACTTTTCTTCTCTGACAAACGTTACGATTTGGGAGAAGTTGGAAGATACAGGATTAATAAAAAATTAAAGCTTACCACATCATCAGATGTCAGGGTTTTAACCAAAGAAGATATTGTCCTTATCATTAAGTATCTTATTAAACTGGTTAACCAGAAAACTTTGGTTGATGATATCGACCACCTGAGTAACCGTCGCGTAAGAACTGTGGGTGAGCAATTATACAACCAGTTTGGTGTAGGGCTTTCCCGTATGGCACGTACCATCCGCGAAAGAATGAACGTTCGCGACAACGAGGTATTTACGCCAACTGACCTGATCAACGCGAAAACGTTGTCATCGGTGATAAACTCATTTTTTGGCACCAACCAACTTTCGCAGTTCATGGACCAAACCAACCCGCTTTCCGAGATCACGCACAAACGACGTATTTCGGCATTAGGACCTGGTGGTCTTTCCCGTGAAAGAGCCGGTTTTGAGGTGCGTGACGTTCATTATACGCACTACGGAAGGTTATGTACTATTGAAACTCCTGAGGGGCCAAACATTGGTTTGATTTCATCACTTTGTGTTTACGCTAAAATCAATAAACTTGGATTTATTGAAACACCTTATCGCAAAGTTGAAGAAGGACATATTGAATACAAGCATGCGCCAATTTACCTGAGTGCCGAAGAGGAAGAAAACAAGATAATTGCCCAGGCAAATACGGTTATCGATGATACTGGGCAGTTTGTAAACGAAAAAGTAAAAGTTCGTTATCATGCCGATTACCCCATCACACCACGCGAGAAGGTGGACATGATCGATATTGCGCCAAACCAAATTGCATCGATTGCCGCGTCACTCATCCCATTTTTGGAGCATGATGATGCCAACCGTGCTTTGATGGGATCGAATATGATGCGCCAGGCAGTACCGCTTTTAAATGCTGAGGCACCGATTGTTGGTACCGGAATTGAAGCCAATGTCGCCATCGATTCAAGGGTTTTGATCAATGCTGAAGGAAATGGCGTTGTTGAGTATATTGATGCGGACAAAATCACCATTCGTTATTCAAGAGACGAAATGGAGAAACTGATCAGTTTTGATGGTGATGTAAAAACATATAAACTTACAAAGTTTAAAAGAACCAACCAAAACACATCGATAAACCTGAGACCTATTGTCCGCAAGGGTGATAAAGTAAAGAAAGGCCAGGTACTTTGCGAAGGTTATGCAACTAAAAATGGTGAACTTGCGCTTGGCCGTAATCTGATGGTTGCTTTTATGCCATGGAAGGGTTACAACTTTGAGGATGCCATCGTGGTTTCTGAAAAGATTGTGAAAGAAGATATCTTCACATCAGTTCACATCGAAGAGTTTACGCTTGAAGTGCGCGATACCAAACGTGGTATCGAGGAACTAACCAACGACATCCCAAATGTTAGTGCCGAGGCAACCAAGGATTTGGATGAATTTGGTTTGATCAGGATTGGTGCTGAGGTTAAAGAAGGCGATATTCTTATTGGAAAAATTACCCCAAAAGGGGAAAGCGATCCAACACCGGAAGAAAAATTGCTGCGTGCAATCTTTGGCGATAAAGCTGGTGATGTTAAAAATGCTTCGCTTAAAGCACCACCATCCATGAAAGGTGTTGTCATTAGCAATAACCTGTTTTCAAGGGCGGTAAAAGACCGTAAGTCAAAAACAAAAGACAAGAACATTGTTGAGGAACTTAAAATTGAATACGATAAGTATTTTGTCGATTTAAGAGCCATGTTGATCGACAAATTAACCATTTTGGTAAGTAACAGAACTTCGCAAGGAGTGTATAACAGTTACAATGAGATGGTTGTGCCTCAAAAGACCAAGTTTACCCAGAAGATTCTTAACTCACTTGATTATACGAACATTAATCCCGACAAGTGGACTACTGATAAGGGCAAAAATGAGTTGATCAAACAAATGCTCAACAATTATAACATCAAGTTTAAAGAATTACTTGGGGTGTTTAACCGCAAGACCTTTGTGGGTACTGTTGGAGATGAACTGCCAAATGGTATCGTTCAGATGGCCAAAGTGTATATCGCCAAAAAACGCAAGTTGAAAGTAGGCGATAAAATGGCTGGACGCCACGGTAATAAAGGTATTGTTGCTAGAATTGTTCGTGAAGAGGACATGCCATTCCTTGAGGATGGAACTCCGGTTGATATTGTACTGAACCCCTTGGGTGTGCCTTCAAGGATGAACCTTGGACAGATTTATGAAACTGTTTTGGGATGGGCAGGCAAGCGATTAGGAAAAACTTATGCTACTCCCATTTTTGATGGGGCAACAGTAGATCAAATTAACGAAACGCTGGCTGAAGCCAAACTTCCTGAAAATGGCAGTACCTATCTTTATGATGGTGGCACTGGCGAGAGATTTGATCAGCCTGCTACCGTGGGTTACATATATATGCTGAAACTGCATCATATGGTTGATGATAAGATGCATGCAAGGTCCATTGGCCCTTACTCACTCATTACCCAGCAACCACTTGGTGGTAAAGCACAGTTTGGTGGTCAGCGTTTTGGTGAGATGGAGGTATGGGCACTTGAAGCATATGGTGTTTCAAACATCCTTCAGGAGATACTGACTGTTAAGTCGGATGATGTTACCGGAAGGGCTAAAGCTTATGAATCTATTGTAAAAGGAGAAGTAATGCCTACACCAAATGTACCCGAATCATTTAATGTTTTGATTCATGAATTGAGGGGACTTGGCCTTGAAGTAAGTTTCGATTAGTTTATCGTATTTTTTTAACTGGTATTAAAATAACATAAAATATATGGCTTTCAGAAAAGACAGCAAAATCCCAAGCAACTTTGACAAGATCATGATCAGCCTGGCATCGCCTGAAACGATCCTTGACCGTTCTTACGGTGAAGTGCTGAAACCTGAAACAATTAACTACAGAACTTACAAACCCGAGCGCGACGGTTTATTCTGCGAACGCATTTTTGGGCCCGTAAAAGACTACGAGTGTCACTGTGGTAAATACAAAAGAATCAGGTATAAAGGCATCATGTGCGACCGTTGTGGCGTTGAGGTTACCGAGAAAAAAGTGCGTCGCGAACGTGGCGGACATATTCAACTCGTTGTTCCTGTAGTACACATTTGGTTTTTCAGGTCACTGCCCAATAAAGTTGGTGCATTGCTCGGTCTTCAGACCAAAAAACTGGAAATGATCATCTATTATGAAAGATATGTAGTGATCAATGCAGGCATTGTTGCAGGCAGGGAAGTAGGCGGGCAGAAGATAGAGTATATGACATTTCTGACCGAAGAGGAATATTTTGATATGCTCGAAACTATTCCACCGGAAAACCAATATCTTGACGACGACGATCCTGATAAGTTTATCGCTAAAATGGGTGCTGAAGCTGTTCACGATCTCCTGGCCCGTTTAGATCTTGACCAGGTTTCGTATGAACTTCGTCATAAAGCAAATACCGAAACTTCGCAGCAGCGTAAAGCAGATGCCTTAAAAAGGTTGCAGGTTTATGAAGCTTTCCGCGATTCGAGAAGCAGGATTGAAAATCGTCCGGAATGGATGATCGTAAAAATTGTTCCTGTTATTCCTCCAGAATTGCGTCCGCTTGTTCCTTTGGATGGTGGCCGTTTTGCCACATCTGATTTAAATGATTTATACCGCAGGGTGATTATCAGAAATAACCGACTGAAACGATTAATCGAAATCAAAGCACCTGATGTGATCATGCGTAACGAAAAACGCATGCTTCAGGAAGCTGTTGATTCGCTACTCGATAACTCCAGGAAATCAAGTGCGGTGAAGACAGAATCGAATCGTCCGCTAAAATCATTAAGCGACAGCCTTAAAGGAAAACAAGGACGTTTCCGTCAGAATTTACTTGGAAAACGGGTAGATTATTCAGGTCGTTCAGTTATTGTTGTCGGACCTGAATTACAGCTTAACGAATGTGGTTTGCCAAAAGACATGGCTGCCGAACTGTTCAAACCATTTATAATCCGTAAATTACTTGAACGTGGCATCGTTAAAACTGTTAAATCGGCCAAGAAAATTGTTGAGCGTAAAGATGCCGTAGTTTGGGATATTCTTGAAAATATCCTGAAAGGGCATCCAATCATGCTTAACCGTGCTCCTACCCTTCACCGGTTAGGTATCCAGGCTTTCCAGCCAAAACTTATCGAGGGTAAAGCAATCCAACTTCACCCTTTGGTGTGTACCGCTTTTAATGCTGACTTTGACGGTGACCAGATGGCTGTTCATGTTCCGCTTGGAAATGCAGCAGTTCTGGAAGCCCAGATTTTGATGCTTGCTTCACATAATATTTTAAATCCTGCCAACGGGGCACCTATTACTGTTCCATCGCAAGATATGGTTCTCGGACTTTATTATATGACCAAAGGTCGTCAAAGTACGCCGGGACATCCCGTAAAAGGTGAAGGCATGAGTTTTTATTCACCCGAGGAAGTTACTATTGCATACAATGAGAAACAAGTTAACCTTCACGCTATTATAAAAGTTAAAGTTGAGGTTAAGGAGGGTGACAAACTGGTAAAAAAACTAACCGAAACCACTGTAGGACGTGTTATGTTTAACCAGGTTGTTCCGAAAGAATATGGTTACATCAACCAACTTCTTACCAAAAGGGCATTGCGAGATATTATTGGAGAGATTCTCAAAGAAACCGGTACTGCAGTCACATCCCAATTTCTTGATGACATCAAGAAACTTGGATTTGACATGGCCTTCAAAGGCGGCCTTTCATTTAACCTCGGTAATGTACTGATTCCCACTGAAAAAGCGGAATTGATTGAAAATGCTAACGCAGAGGTTGACGAAGTAGTAGGTAACTATAATATGGGCTTCATTACCAATAATGAACGCTATAACCAGATCATCGATATCTGGACGCACACCAATTCGAACCTGACCAACATTTTGATGAAGAAGATCATGAATGATGATCAGGGATTCAATCCGGTGTATATGATGCTTGATTCGGGTGCCCGTGGATCAAAAGAACAGATTCGCCAGTTATCTGGAATGAGGGGCCTGATGGCCAAACCACAGAAATCAGGTGCTACAGGTGGCGAAATTATCGAGAATCCGATTCTTTCTAACTTTAAAGAAGGCTTGACCGTTCTCGAATATTTTATCTCTACGCACGGTGCACGTAAAGGTCTTGCCGATACTGCCCTTAAAACTGCTGATGCCGGTTACCTTACGAGGAGATTAGTTGATGTTGCCCAGGATGTCGTGATAAACGAAGAAGATTGTGGTACACTGCGTGGTTTAACTATCAGTGCCCTGAAGAAAGGCGAGGATATTGTTGAGACTTTATATGACAGGATACTTGGCCGTGTAACCTTACACGATGTGTATGACCCGGTTTCTGGTGATGTACTTATTGAAGGTGGATCACAGATTCATGAAATAGCAGCAAGAGAGATTCAAGAATCTCCAATTGAATCCGTTGAAATCAGGTCAGTACTTACCTGTGAGTCGAAACGTGGTGTATGTGCCAAATGTTACGGCCGTAACCTTGCTTCGGGCATTATGGTACAAAAGGGAGAAGCTGTTGGGGTAATCGGAGCGCAATCCATTGGTGAGCCGGGTACCCAGCTTACTTTGCGTACATTCCACCAGGGTGGTACTGCATCAAACATTGCAGCCACTTCCAAAATTGAAGTTAAATATGACGGTGTTCTCGATATTGACGAACTCCGCGTGGTTAATTTTAAAAATGCAGAGGGTAAAAAATACGATATTGTAACGGGACGTTCTGCTGAAATGAGGATTGTGGATGAGTCCACTGGAATTATTCTCGCATCAGGTAATATTCCATATGCCGCAAATTTATATGTTAAGAATGGCGCGAAGGTGAAAAAAGGTGACATTATCGCCGACTGGGATCCTTACAATGCTGTAATCTTATCAGAAGTGGGCGGTAGCATCGCTTTTGAAAATATTCTCGAAGGCCAGACCTACCGTGTTGAATCTGACGAACAAACAGGGTATTTTGAGAAAGTGATCATCGATTCACGACTCAAAACGAAAAACCCGATCATTAAAATACTTGCAACCGACGGCACGGTCGTCAGAAGTTATGACTTGCCTGTGGGTGCACATATTTTAGTTGAGGAAGGTGATAACATTAAAGGTGGTACTTTGCTGGTGAAAATCCCACGGGCATTTGGTAAATCAGGTGATATTACCGGTGGTTTACCGCGTGTTACAGAATTGTTTGAAGCCAGGAACCCATCGGAACCTGCTGTTGTTTCGGAGATTGACGGTGTTGTTAGCTTCAGTGCGAAACTAAAACGTGGAAACCGCGAAATAGTTATTACATCAAAAACCGGTGAAGAAAAGAAATACCTTGTTTCTACATCAAAGCAAATCCTGGCCCAGGAAAACGACTTTGTAAAAGCAGGTACTTCACTATCAGACGGCGCCATGACTCCGGCAGATATTCTCGCCATTAAAGGCCCGATGAAAGTTCAGGAGTATATTGTTAATGAAATTCAGGAAGTTTACCGTTTACAAGGTGTGAAGATCAATGACAAACACTTCGAGGTAATCGTTCGCCAAATGATGCGCAAAGTTAAAGTTGCGGATTCAGGCGATACACGCTTTCTTGAAAACGAACTTGTTAACAAGATTGAATTTCAGGCAGTAAACGATGAGATCTTTGGTAAAAAAGTCGTTGTTGAACCAGGTGATTCTGAAAACTTCAAGAAAGGTCAGATTGTAAGTGCGAGGAAACTTCGCGAAGAAAACTCGACCTTAAAAAGGAGGGATAAAGTTTTAGTCGAATCCAGGGAAGCCCAACCTGCAACTGCCCGCCAGGTGTTACAGGGAATCACAAGGGCTTCGTTGCAAACGGATAGCTGGATTTCTGCAGCTTCGTTCCAGGAAACGACCAAGGTACTTACGCAGGCATCAATTAATGCTAAAATGGATAGCTTGCTTGGCTTGAAAGAGAATGTGATTGTTGGTCATAAAATACCAGCCGGTACAGGACTTCGTACGTACGAAGACATTATCGTAGGATCGAAAGAAGAATATGATACGGTGATGGAATCTGCATCAATGTCGGAGTTTGACGAAATTGAAAAATTTGAAGAATAACAATTAAAGCGCTGTTACATTTTTGACAGCGCTTTTTTTTACTTTTATCGTATGGAAGAAAAAAAGAAAAATCAAATCAACATCGAATTAAGCGAAGAGATAGCTGAAGGCACTTATTCAAATCTGGCCATCATTACCCACTCACATGCTGAATTCATTATCGATTTTGTAAAGTTGATGCCGGGTGCACCAAAAGCCAAAGTAAAATCCAGGATCATCCTTACCCCTGAACATGCCAAGCGGTTGCACCAGGCCCTTACTGACAACTTGCGTAAGTTCGAGTCAATGCACGGTAAGATAAAGGAAACTAAAAATGACGGAATGCCACCTTTCTCAATGGGTGGGCCAACTGCACAGGCTTAAAATCACAAAAATATTTGCATCACCACGCATGGTAGGAGAAGCTCGTTCTTACGCCTTAAAGGCACTATTTATCAATGCGTTACATTTTTTTATTGCTGACTCAAGTGATATTCCACTGCTCGATCAAAAACCTATTTCTTTTAATCTCTGACCTAAATACTTACCGGCTGTAATATCAGAAAACATTTTTGGATGTTTTGCATCAACGCAACTATCAAGGCAATTTAATTCCATATTGCTTTTCGGGTGCATGAAAAACGGAATCGAAAAACGAGCTTGGTTTAATTTATCTTTCGGAGGATTAACAACCCTGTGTACCGT
>Ga0164313_10006051_pt1 | contig 10696 bp, 3 predicted proteins | sample GuaBasSedimGuay4_FD_113735 | JGI IMG/M metagenome (GOLD analysis project Ga0164313, IMG submission 113735) | Subseafloor sediment microbial communities from Guaymas Basin, Gulf of California, Mexico - Guay4, Core 4569-4, 0-3 cm | ecosystem: Environmental > Aquatic > Marine > Hydrothermal vents >...
AAAAGTTCACCCTCAATAGAATGTTTAATTTCTTCCAACGTCATCCATCCTATTCCTTGTGCTAGTGCACCCTCTATTTGTCCTAAATCAACATTCTTGTTGAGGCTTTTCCCAATATCATGAACTAGTTTTACTGAATCAAATTTGTAAGTCCCTTTAATTACATCCAGTGTTACAGTAGTGATAGCCGTTCCATACACATGATATGCAAAGGGGGAACCTAGATTTATATCTCTATCAAAAAATATTTCTGGAGTTCTATAGTATGCCTGCGCCGATAGACTTATTCTATTCAAATATGCTTTGCCAATTAAATTGCTCCAATCAAGATTGGATTTTTCTCCATTTATAAATACTGTTTCATTCTCAATTTTAATATCATCATCTTTGGAGGCTTTTAATTCAATACGTGCAAAATCTATTAATCGATTGAGTATTTTCTCACAAGCCAAAATTGTTGCATTTCCGTTCATATCTGCACCGCTACTTGCTGCAGTAGGAGAACTATTAGCAACACGAGTTGTATTTGTTGATTCAACTTTTACCTTATCAACATCAATTGAGAATATTTTTGAGGCAGCTATTGCAATTTTTACATTAACTCCTTGTCCCATTTCGACAGCGGCTGTACTTACACCAACACTTCCATCAGTGTAAACATGCACCAGAGCACTTGCTTGGTTTAGGAATGAACTTGTGAAGGAAATTCCAAAACAGATTGGCATAAAGGAGAATCCCTTTTTATAGAGCAAATTGTTCTTATTAAATTCCTTTACATCATCTATCAATTCTTTAGAATTATATATTTCTACTGCACTTTCCCATGATGCGATTGCTTGAGAATTTTCTACTTTCTGTCCATAGTAAAATGAATCGTTATCTTTCAGAAGATTTGCTCTTTGAATTTCATATGTTGGAATTCCTAATTCAGCCGCGGCTTTTTTAATTGCGGTTTCAATTACAAACATTCCTTGCGGGCCGCCAAAACCTCTAAACGCTGTGTTGGGGGGAAGATTTGTTTTACAACTATTTCCCGTTGCCTTAACATTTGGAATATAATAACAATTAGTTGCATGGAATAATGTCCTATCAAGCACAGCTGTTGAAAGATCAGCCACAGCTCCAGCATTTTGATAGTATGTTACTTCGTACGCGAGAATTTTCCCATCTTCGGTTAACCCCATTCTATAATCCGATGAATAAGGGTGGCGCTTGCCGGTCATTCGGATATCATCTTCACGAGATAGAACAAGTTTAACGGGTTTGTCCAACAAGAATGTTGCAAGTGCTGCCAAGGCTCCCCAAACAGTTGCTTGATCTTCCTTTCCTCCAAATGCTCCTCCAAGTCTGAGAACGTCCACTTCAATTTTGTGCATCGGTATTCCGAGCACTTTTGCTGTTTGACGTTGAACAGAAGTTGGACTTTGAGTGGAAGAGATTATTTTAATTTTATTTCCTTCAAAAGGAATAGAGATGGCACCTTGTGTTTCAAGGTAGAAATGTTCTTGTCCTCCAGAGTCGATGCTGCCATCAATAATTACGCTGCACTCGTCCCATGCCGCTTCAACATTTCCTGAACAAAATGTTACTGGTGGAGCAATCAAGGAGTTTTTTCCAAACGCATCTCTTGGATTAGTAATTACTGATAGTTCTTTAAATTCAATCTCAATCTTTTTTGAAGCTTTTCGAGCATTGTTTACAGAGTCTGCAATAACAATCGCAATTGGTTCGCCAATAAAATGCACTTCATCTTCAGCAAGTAGACTCTCATCTGCTATTATTGCTCCAATTTGATTTTCATTTGGAATATCTTTTGAAGTAAATATTGCAGCAACTCCTTCACTCGCTTTGGCTTTTTCAAGATCCAACCTGATAATTTTCCCATGAGCAATATTAGAATCGAATACAAATGCATGCAAAGTCCCCTCTGGAAGTGGATAATCATCGATATAAATAGATTTCCCCTTGATATGGCTAATTGCATCAAAATTTTTCATAGCAATGCCTCCACATCAATTTGCTCGGGGAAGAGTTTAATGAAATGTGCTTTTAATAATTGACTTAGTAAAAGTCTCTTATATTCTTCACTTCCTCTAATATCACTAATTGGAGAAATCTCAGATTGCACAACACTTAGTGATTCCAAAATGGTTTCAGAACTTATTGTTTTTCCTTCCAAAAATTTAGAAGTCTCATTTAAGAATAGTGGAATAGGAGCAATGCCACCAGCAGAAATGGAAACAGAATTGATTATCCCCTTTAACTTATTAATTCTAATTGCTGAATTTACACTTGCGATATCAAGGTGAGTTCTCTTACTTACTTTTTCAAAATTGAAATATTCGTTCTCATCAGGTAGCCGGAATATAATCTCCTCAATAATTTCGCCATCTAATAAGTCTAATATTTTGTAGCCTTTATAAAACTGATTGAGATCTAATATCCTTAAATTATTCACATTACTAATTTTAAGTTTAGCATTGAGTGCCAAAAATATAATTGTCGAATCTCCAATAGGGGAGGCGTTAACCAAGTTGCCACCAATAGTTGCGCTATTTCTTATAGGAAGAGAGGCAAACATTTCTAATTGTATTACTAGTTGTGGAAAATATTTTTGGATTATTTCAGATTTTATAAATTCTTCAATTGTAGTTGATGCTCCAATAACACACTCATTATTACTAACTTGAATTCCCTGCTGACCAAAGTCTTTTACAAAACTAACATCTTCATCCAATAGTGAATCAGCTCGCTGTACAAATAAATCAGTTCCACCCCCAATAACCGTACGTTTACTCTTATATTTATTTCTAATATTTGCTTCAAGAGATTTTAATTTAATTTCAATGTCTAAAAAGTATTTTGGAAGAATATTATTATCTACCAACTCACTTATACGTGAATTGCCAGTAAGGTTTAATGAATTTATTTTCTCAACAACATTCTGAACACTTCGTTTTATGGATGAATATCCAGTGCAGCGACAAATATTTCCAGCAATCGAAATTTCAGCTTCTCGGTTATTTAATTCCTTATGCTCAATAACATATCCAGTTAATGAATTGACAAACCCTGGGGTACAGAATCCACATTGGGTTGCGCCCTCGTTATTAAACTCTTCCTGAATTGGAGTTAAACTTTCGTTGTTTAGTCCTTCAATAGTAACCACATGTTTGCCAACCACATTACCAATAGGGAAGAGGCATGAGTTTACGGATTTATATTGCAACCCATTATTTGTAATATTACCAATTAATACGGTGCAAGCGCCACAATCACCTTCGCGACAACCCTCTTTAGTCCCTTTCAATCCTTCATCAACTCTTATAAAGTCAAGTAGAGTTTTTGCAGGGTGAACATCTGTAGTTATTATTTTATCATTTAAGATAAATTCAATATTTTCAGACATAGTTTTAATCTTCAATTAAATAGACTCTAAGTTTGAAAATTAGAGTAAAAATTGCAAGTAGAAAAATAATTGAGAATATGAATATTTGGAAAGAAAAGTAGAGTATGAGAATAAAAAATGTAGTGTCCTATTTAGGCTAGCAACTATAGGATGGACTACTAATAACAGATAATCAATGTTTTCTTAAATAGAAATTGCTATATTTCTAACCATATTCCTGGCCAGTATTACTAATATGTGATAAACATTCAAAATTATTTGAAGTTTAGTCTCGAAAAAATCTTAATAAAAATGGAGTATTATGAAAAAGGGTTTACTTCTGTTTCTCTTTATTACCAGCCAAATTTTTTCTACTACAAATGTAAAATTTAATAGTACTATCCCTTCGAATTCAGGGAGTATTAAGTTTGCAAATTTAGTTGACTTTTCTATTGATAATATGGGCAATATTTATTTTTTAGATGGAGATTTGGCGAAAGTATTTTGCTTCGATAAAGATGGAGACCTTTTAGAAAACAAAGCTAAACTTCTGGGAAATTATTTAAAGGCACCAGTTGCAATTGAGATTTTGAAAGATGATAATATTCTAATCCTAGATGGTGATAGCAAAAGGGTTTTGCTATATGGTACTGATGGTAAATTGATAAAAATGTTTGGCAACTCAAATGGTGATATGGGCAGTTTTGATGATCCAGTTGACATGGCATTAGATAATAATTCCAATATTTTTATAATTGATGAGGGTAACAATTATTTACTTAAATTTAATTCTGATGGATTATTCAGAGGAGGTAAAAAAGTCTCAGAGCCTATTGCTATTGATGTTGATGAAGCTGGCAATATTCATGTTTTAGTAAAAACTAATGCCGGTTATATAATTAATGTTTTTAATAAGAATTTGGTGAAGAAAAAAAACATACGATTACCTCAAATACCTGAACCAAAACATTTTTCAGTAAACTCATATAATGAATATTATGTTATTGATCTCGAAGGAGGGAATGCAAATTATATTGATAGTACCGGAGCAACTTTAGGTAATAAAATTGGAGTTAAGAGTTCTACTAAAGGAAGACTACAATTTAGCGAACCGACTAGGATATTATCAAAGTCAATAAATGACAAAGATGATCTACTTTATATTATGGATGCTGATTTTAAGGAAATCCAAAGTTTTACTGTAAGTACTGATACTACACGATATGAAATTAAACCATTTCCCCCCAAATATGATTTAAGAATAATTGAAGATATAAAACGAACTTCTGCTATTGATATCATTTTTGATAATGATTTTGAATATTCAATTACAAATAGTAGTGCAATAATTGCTACTGATAAAGGCGAGATTAAATATAAAATAACGTCACAAACAGCTGCGAAGAATGGTGTAAAACTTAGTGAGCCTGTTGCACTGGAGAAAAACGGCGATAAACTCTTTGTTGTAGATACGGATGAAAATAAAGTAGTTGTATTTAATGCTGCAGATGGCAGCTATGCGTTTGCATTTGGTGAATCGGGAAATACAGCAGGTAAGTTTGACTCACCAAACGATATTGTATCGGATGGAAAAGGTAATCTTTATATTGCTGACTTAGAGAATAATAGAGTAAATATCTATTCAAATGATGGAATTTTTAAGAATGAAATAAAAGTCCCTAATAAAAATCCCTATAAATTATCCTACAGTGATAATAAATTATATATATTGGATGAAAGCAAAGAACAAATTTATATCTATAATGTTGAGGATAATGTACTTAAATCTTTTCCACTAGGACGATTTATTCCGGGTGCTCAAATTTTATCAATAGCTTCAACTAGTGGTGGATTTTTATTCTTATTCAATGAAAACAACGGTGTTGCTTATATTTTTAGAGATAAAAAACTCTTTGCCCAATTTTTATCAAAAGGGAATGACAAAGTAACAATAGAAGAAGTAGACGCTATGGGATTTAATTCGGCAAATAATAATTTAATTTTCTTTAATAACTCATCACAAAAACAACTAACAATTAAATTTTCAATTGCACCTGATGTTCCAAAAAACATGCAGTTCACCGTAGGGAATAGCGGTGAGGGTATTTTGATATGGGAGAACAAAGACATCAACAGTGTCAGCTACAATATTTCTCGCAAAAAAGTTGGAAGCGAAAAGTATTATCCTCTTAGTGATTCTGATACTACTCACTATACTGTGAATTATAGAAACTCAGATGCAATTTATGAATATGCTGTTCAATCAGTTTCAGCAGATAATTTTATGAGTGGATATTCAAATAGTGTGGTGGATCAATATTCCTATTATTTAAAATTAAAAGAGACTGATACAAAATTAAGTATAGAAAAATTACTCTCCATCAAATCTTTGAATGAAGATGCAATTAATAATCAAATCATGAATATTTATGCTACTCAGATAATCTCTGCAAATAATGAAAATAATTATGATCTGGTTTTTAGCTACTATGATGAAATGAAAAAAATATTTCCATTGGAACCAAGCATCTATCTTGATGAAAGTAATTTATTTAAGAAGTTGTTAAGATTTAATGAAGGAACTCTGAAATTAGAGGACGCCGTAAAAGTGATTCCAGATAATCTTAAAATTTGGTTTCAACTGATCCGACTAAAAACTTTGGATAAAAATTATGAAGGTGCAGTTGCTTCATGTAATGATGCTCTGAAGGTATTTCCGGAAAACGAAAAGTTGCAGGTAAATCTTGCTGAAAGCTATGCAAAGTTGGATAAGAATAGTGAAGCAAGTAGCATCTATAAAAATCTTGCGCTAAAGTATAGCAAAGAGGATTACTACATCAAGGCTGGTAATTTGTTAGTTAAAAGTAATTTAATTGATGATGCCATAAATCTATATCAACTGGCTGAAAATAGCGGTATAGAAGGTGCAAAACTTTATGCTGCAAGGGGAAAAGCACTTATTGAGAAAGGGGATTTTGCCAATGGAGAATTCCAAATTGAGAAATCTCTCAAATTAGATAATACGAATGCTGAAAGTTACTACTATCTAGCCCTTGCAAATTCAAAGAAAAGGAATATGAAAGCTGCAATTGATGCATATAAAAGATCGATAGAACTAGATATGAATAATCACGATGTTCTTTTAGATTATGGATTAGACCTGGTGCGAGTTAATAACTACGATGATGCTATAAGAGCTTTTGAAATGGCACTGGAATTAAATCCAACAAGCGTAGATGCGGCATTTAATCTTGGAAGAATGTATGCAAGAAAGAAGAATCTCGATCTGGCAGTAAAACATCTTACTACTGCCAATAGACTTTTCCCAGAAAGCAAAGAGATCGAAAAAGAATTGAGTAATGCTCTATTAGCTCGAGAAAAATACAACAAAAAACGTCCCCCAATTGAAATTACTCTTATTGACTTTGATGATATTTTCCCTTCATTTCTAGGTTATTATGATTCCCAACCAATTGGTGAAGTATCAATATTTAATACAAAAAATGATATTTATGATGATATCACTATAGAAATAAAAGCACCTGGATTGATAACAACTCCTGCGAAACTAATTGTCCCCATTATCTATCCAAATGAAGTGAGTAAAAACTTGGTCTATTTGTCATTAGATAACGCATTGATTGCCAACTCATTTGCTGAGGATAAAGAGTACAATATAACAGTAACAGCAACTTATCTGAACGGAGATAAAAAAGAGAAGTTTGAAAAAAAATCTCAGGTTAAAGTCTATCAACTCAACTCTATCTCTTGGAATGACAAAAAGCACCTTGCAAGTTTTATTAATCCGAGAGATGAAAATCTTAGAACTTTTATTACTTCAGAAATAATTGCCAAAACGAGTTCTAATAATAATGAATTCAATGAAGTTCCTAAACCAATTAGGCAAGCTGCACAAGTATGGGAATATTTAAGACAAATGAATTTGAATTATGTCCAAGATCCGAATTCATCCTATGAACTGGTATCGATGTTAGATTTAATCGATTATGTTCAATATCCAAATCAAACTTTAGTTAAGAAAGTAGGGGATTGTGATGATTTAGTTTCACTTTTGTCAAACTCACTTGAGGTACTTGGTATTGAAACTGCATACATCGATGTAACTGGTCATGTATTTCTTGCTTTCAATACTGGACTAACTCCAAGTGAGATCGAGGATAGAGGACTATCTGATGAGCAAGTAATTATAAAATTTAATAAAGTCTGGTTCCCACTTGAATCTACTGTAATTGGAAAGAACTCTTTTGTCGAAAGCTGGAAATATGCCATGGAAAGGTATATAAATGAGAAGAAGGCAAATAATCCGATAGAAATAGTTGAAATTCAAAATGCTTCTTTTACTTATCCTCCAATAACTTTTCCTAACCCAGAGCCAATAGTAAGTAATGTTGATGTTGAGAATGTTAAGTTAGAACTTGCTAAGGATTTCAAAAGTTTTACATTATCACAAGAACAAACCTATGAAGAGGAATTACTCAAAGTACTAAACACATATCCCAAAAACATTCATATTTTTAATAAACTTGGTACCTATTATGCAAAAAAAGGAAAATATTTTGCAGTTCCGGGAAGCCAAAAAAATGCAGAAATTTTCTTTGTCCGAACACTTCAGTATGATAAAGAAAATACCGTCGCTTTAATAAACCTTGGTAACATTGGATATTTGAGAAAAGATTATGGTTATGCGGAGCGTAAATATCTTAAAGCTCTTAAACATGATCAGCAAAATTTAGGTGTATTAGCAAATTTAGCCAGATGTACACTTAAGCAGAATAAAACTAATGAAGCAATTGAATATTACAGAAGAGTTGAAGAGATTAATCCAGACTATGCTAAACGTATAAAAGAATTTCAAACAAACTAGCGAGAACGTTATGAACCGAGAAAATAATTTTAAGAAGATGAAAATCGGAATGCTATTTTTCTTCATGATTTTTAATGGAATAATTCTAGGACAGACAAAAGTTGGTCAAGTTAGCTTTATACTCGGTACTGTTGAGTATAGTATTAACGGTTCTTCAGAATGGAAGGCAATTGAAATTGGAACAAATGTCTTTTCCAATTGGATTATTAGAGGAGCTGATGATGCCGAGTTAGAGATAACATGGGATAATGGCAATGTGAGTGAACTGAGTCAATTGAATTCAGTTAAAGTAGTTGATCTGATGAAGAATGCCAATCTTGAAACTGACTGGTTGGATAGGATGAAAAATAAAATTGACGTTATGTTCACTGATAACGAGGCTTCAAAAGTTCAAGGTGTTGCGGGAATAAGGCGTACCGAAGTTACTATCGAAAAGGAAGATTCAATATATTGGGCTGAACCTCAAATAGCAGATTTTAATGAAGGGTATGTCGCTTTCCAAAATGCAGATTATGACAAAGCAATTACCATTTTTGAAGATGTTGTATCACAAGATCCTCTATCAAAAAAAGCAGAAATATCTCGTAGTTGTTTAATTACAATGTACACGAATAAAAATGATAAAGTAAAAGCTGATGAACATATCAAATTGTTTACAAAAGATTTTCCAGATAGTGAATTACTGCAGTTAATTAATGAGAATAAATGATTAATTAAAACATCATTGTAAATCTCATTCATGCAAAAACATGGGAGATGTTTGTGAGATTATACTTATCATAATAGGCCAATGGTGGCAATTTAAGATAATGTCATTCCGTGATGTTTTTACACGGAATCTATTTTTATTCCAAGATTCCCGATAGGAACATTCGGGAATGACATAGTAAAAAATATATTGTTTAAGGAGACACCACTGAGTTACTTTAAAGGAGTTAGAGCATGGAAGGAATGTTTCAATCTTTAATCTTTTATCTTTTATCTAAAATCTTTTATCTAAAATCTGATATCTAAATATTATGAAAGGAAAATACTTTTTAGTCTATATACTAATAATTATTTACACAGTTGTCTCCATTCTGTTTCTTCAATTACCTCCAGTTAGTATCACAATAAATAAACTGAACGAATTTATTTATGATGAAAAATTTAAAGGCAGTGCTGAAGGCGAAATCAAGAAAAATCGTGATATTGTAATAATTGATTTGGATGAAAAAAGTATTGAAAAGTTAGGTCGGTATTCGAGTTGGCCTATGGCATATTACGGTGAAATTATAAAATATGTTTCGGAGGGTGGGGCTAAAGCAGTTGCTTTTGATATATTTTTTACTGAACCTGATAGTTTGAGTAATGAAATAGTAAACTACTATACAGATGATATTTCTCAAAAGTTAATTCTTGAGCGGATTAAAATTCATAATGTCATAAAAGCTCTAAATACTGAAGAAATATTTGCAGAAGCGTTACGTTCTTCAAAAATAACTACCCTTGCAGCTTTTGATGATTATTTCCGTGATGATTTTACGAAAATTGCTCTTCCAGAAAATATGTTGCAAATTCCAGTTTCTTCTTTTTCTCAGCTTCCAAAACTGGATACTTTAACAAATCCAAATTTGCCAATAAAACTTTTGCGAGATAGTGCTCACAAGATTGGTTTTGCTCATATTTCTCCAGATGATGATGGAACAACTCGTCACTATAAACCACTCTTTATTTATGATTCTAAAGTAGTAGCAAATTTTAGTTTTCAATTGGTGTTAGATCAACTCAATATTGACTCGATTATTTTTGAAGATAATTATTACAAATTAAGTTCAAACAAAAAACTTCTTCTCTCTATTCCAATAGATGAAAATGGAAGAACATATTTGAATTTTTCCGGAGTGAAGAAATCCTTCAGGTATATTTCATTTTCTGATATAATCCAAAAAAGAGTTCCTTCAAAATATTTTAAGGATAAAATTGTTATTGTTGGTTCCTCTGCAATTGGACTGCACGACTTAAAAACAATCCCTATAGATCATAATTATCCTGGTGTAGAACTTCACGCAACTTTTATTCAGAACGCATTGGAGAATGAGTTCATACATCCCATAGATACTGAGCTGCAAATATTGCTCTTAATCATTCTTGTATTGATCTCATTTATTCTATTTAGCCGATTCAACATTGTCTGGACGGTTACTTTGTATCCGGTTTTATTATCAATAGCTTTTTTAGGTGATTATCTGCTATTTTCTAATTTTAAGTTTCTTCTAAATTTTGGATTGGTTATTTATTTTGCTACCACCTCTTTAATAGCAATAATTTTATTCAGATATAAAACTGAGCTTCAAGAGAAGAAGAAAGTAAAAAGAACATTTGGTCATTATCTTCCTTCCTCAATCATTAACGAGATGTTAAATGATCCCGAAAAACTTAAA
>Ga0164313_10006052_pt1 | contig 10695 bp, 8 predicted proteins | sample GuaBasSedimGuay4_FD_113735 | JGI IMG/M metagenome (GOLD analysis project Ga0164313, IMG submission 113735) | Subseafloor sediment microbial communities from Guaymas Basin, Gulf of California, Mexico - Guay4, Core 4569-4, 0-3 cm | ecosystem: Environmental > Aquatic > Marine > Hydrothermal vents >...
GCGCGACCGCGGAGGCTTGGGCTGTGCGGCTGCCCGGAAGGACAGCCCTCCACGATGAAAGAATATGGAGGGTCGTGCTCCAGTGCGACCGCGGAGGCTTGGGCTGTGCGGCTGCCCGGGCATGTCCCGGCGTAGCATTGTGAAGACGGAAGGACAGCCCTCCACGATGAAAGAATATGGAGAGTCGTGCTCCTGCGCGACCGCGGAGGCTTGGGCTGTGCGGCTGCCCGGAAGGACAGCCCTCCACGATGAAAGAGAGAAGCTGGTTCTGCGACACCCTTCAGCACTTTTTAGACAGCCTCTAAGGTAGGGGTTTCCCGAACCGATAGATAAGTGGAAACCTTCACCCTATTTCACCAGGTGGGTGGTGTGTACTCTGCTGAGGGCAAAAGAGTGTCGGAGACTCCATACAAACGTGTCCGAATTGCAGAAGACCACCTCACTGCCGTGCCGCTCCTGAGTCATCATGCCCGAAGATATTTACCAAGTCCTTAAAACCGCCAACCGCCTGCCCACACCCCCGGGAGTGGCGATTCGGATTTTGCAGCTTGTAGAGTCGGAAGACACAACCCTGGAGGACCTTACGCAGGTGATCAGCAGCGATCCGGCTCTGACCGCCAAGATACTGAAGTACATCAATTCTCCGCTGGTCGGTCTTGGGTTTCACGGTTCGACTCTCCAGGAAGCGGTTGCGCGAATCGGGGTAAGGGGCACCCAGATGATGGCTCTTTCGTTTTCACTGATCACCCAGAATCAGGCGAAGAGTTGTCCGACCTTCAAGTTTGACCGGTTCTGGTCAGAGTCGCTCGCTCGCGGCATCGCCGCCCGACGTCTGGCGAAAGAAGTCGGTGGCTGGGATGGCGAGGAGGCCTTCATCGCGGGTTTGGTGGGCAGGATCGGCCAACTGGCGCTCTCCACCGGGATGCCGGACGAATACGAGCCGGTTTTGAACGGATCGATTCATGAGGCGCTTCCATTGGAGGGCCGCGAGAAAACGGTCTTCGGCGCGGACCATGTCGAGGTGGGCATCAATTTGCTGAAAGACTGGCAATTGCCGGAATCGGTCTGGATGTCCGCCGGGGGGTTGATGCAATCGGGGGACCAAACGGGGTCTGAGCGACCGGGGCGGATACTCAAGTTGGCGGATGCCGTGGCCTCATTCATGATGACCAGGGATGCGCACAATTCCGATTCTGTCCAGAAGCTCAACGGACTGGCAATGAGTGAGGTCGGAATCGAACCGGAGGCTTTCCGGGAATTGATTTCGACGGTCTCGGAGGATTGGATCAGCTACGGCCGCCTCTTTTCACTGGAGACGAACAGTGCACCGGATTTTGATGCGATCGAGTGTGAGGCGGAAGAGCAGCGCAGCGTGCTTCGTCTTGCCTCCGAGATGGAAGTTCAGAGCCTGAAGTCTGAGAACGAACACCTCAGTGAACTCGCCCGCCGGGACAGGCTCACAGGAATGCTCAATCGTGCCGCTTTTGACGAATCGTTGCCCGCTGCGGTGGATACCGCTCGCGATCAGGGCCGTTCGGTGGCCCTTCTGATGATCGATGTTGACCACTTTAAAAGCATCAACGACACGCACGGACATCCGGCCGGTGATTCGGTGCTGAGGCACCTGGCAGGAATACTCGATGACAATGCTCGAAAGCGCGACGGGGTATTCCGCTATGGAGGAGAGGAATTTGCCGTGATCTCTCCGGACTGTTCGAAAGAAGTAGCCGGATCTCTGGCCGAGGGTTTCCGTGCCGCGGTCGAAGCAGAACCCCACGTCGAACTCAGACGTACGATTCCCCTGACGATCAGCGTGGGCATCGCCTGGGTTGCTCCTGACCATCTGCCCGAGGATCCGAAGGACTTGATCGAGTACGCCGATCAACGGCTCTACGACGCCAAGCACGGTGGTCGAAACACCTGGCGAATCGAATCGGCGGGTTCGGAGGGTCTGGCGGAGACCACGGCCGGTGTGGGTGGTGGGTTGCTCTCGCGCCTGGGTAAACTGGTCGGTGGCAAGTAGAGTGGGGGTGGTTGCAGGGCGTGGCGCGCCTGAAGCCCATATTGGCGAAGGAGGGAGCGGCCTGTCATGAGCTTGCCGAATGGGTTTATCCCTCGATGGCCAGTTTGATCGAGGCGTAAAGCCTCTCCTACAAGAAGGAAACTGGGTGATCTCTGGATCGAAGGAAGGTCTCTAAGAACCCCATCATTTCACCTGATTCGTCCACCAGAGCACTTGGAAGATTGCCTCTCTGTCGAACACTGGTTTGTTTCTGGTTCGAGATCGAATCGAACGGGAGACGGTCTTTCAGGTGTCTCAGCCACATTCTGCCATCAATTTACCATGAATCCTCTTTTCGAGAGTCTTTTGAAGGAGTCGCCGGTCTTGGTCGACGGCGCCTGGGGAACGCAACTTCAGTCCCGCGGCCTGCCGCCCGGCACCTGTCCGGATGGATGGAGCCTGAGTCACCCCGATGCGGTTGAATCGGTGGCCCGGACCTACGTCGAGGCCGGAAGCCGGATCATTCTGACCAATACCTTTGGGGCCAATCGCTTTGTGCTCGAAGGTCACGGCCTGGCCGGCGATGTCGAGCGAATCAACCGGGTGGGTTCGGAGATCTCAAAACGGGCGGCGATGGACCGAGCCCTCGTGTTTGGATCGGTCGGCCCGACCGGCAAGATGCTCATGATGGAGGAATGTACCGAAGGCGAGATGTTCGAGGCATTCGCCGCTCAGGTTGCCGGGTTGGTTGCCGGCGGCGCGGATGGGATCGTGATCGAGACGATGACCGATCCAGCGGAAGCGGCCCTGGCCGTGAAGGCGGCCAAAGCGTCCGGTGTTCCGGTGGTCGTGAGCTTTGTCTTCGATTCAGGTGAAGGCCTGGACCGAACAATGATGGGGACCACGCCGGAACAGGCAGTCGCCGTCGCAATGGAATCCGGTGCGGATGTTGTGGGCGCGAACTGCGGCCAGGGCATCGAGGGTTTCGCCTCCCTCTGTTCGCGTATGAAGGCCGCGACCGAATTACCCATATGGATCAAGGCGAACGCCGGCCTGCCGGAACTGGTGGATGGAGCGACCGTCTATCGGACGACAGCGGCACAGTTTGCGGACCAGGTCCCCGCCCTGATTGAGGCGGGCGCCAGCTTTGTCGGCGGGTGTTGCGGGACAACGCCGGAATTCATTCGCGAGACGGCGATCAGAATTCGTCCAGTGTAGTAACCAACCCTGACGGATGGTGGGTTTACGATGAACGGTCTGTCCAAAGGGGGTATCGCCCCAAATTCCGATACCAGGGCTCGCACGAGTTCGGCTTGCTGTTGCAGCTGAGAGTGTTAGCCTTTCGGCTCCAATCCCGATGAAAGCACCTTTTCCCACGCCGTCATGATCTATCTCCGTGTTTTCCTGAAATCAGGGCAGCGTATCTACTTCAAGGTGGACGCAGGTGATTTTGCTGAAGCTGAAAAGGTTGCGAAGCGAAAGACCAAAGGATTCGCGAGAGCGGAGAAGATCCCCCGGCAGGACTACGAAGTGGGCCTTCTCGAGATGGATATTGAGAGGGCGGATGCGGCCTTGGCGGCGGGCAAGGATGAACCGGAAAGCGCGGGTCTTCCCGGGTTGCGGACGCCCTACCGGCGGAAGCCGAAAAAGGCGACGAGTGCCTGGTCCAATATTGTCATGGGGATTGTATCTTTTGTCTGCGGCATCGCGATGATGATCTTCTGGTCGACGAGGAATCTCGATATGCAACGGTCGATCATCATTCTGGTCCTGTGCAGCGTGTTCCTGGTGATGGGCCTCATATTCTTTGTGGTCGGCCTGTTGGGAAGCCGGGATAGCTGACCGCCCGGTCGGAACCGGACGGTCTGGTCTGTCAGCCCAATAGCCCCTCCAATTCCTCCACTCGCCGGGCGAAAAGGCTGAGGGTTTTGTCGACCGGCTCCGGACTCGACATGTCGACGCCCGCATCCTTCAGGGTGGGTATCGGGAATTGTGAACTGCCGCTGCAGAGGAAGTCGTGGTAGCGTCCGACCTCGCCGGTTTTGAGCACGTCCTGTGAAAGGGTCACAGCTGCACTGATCCCGGTGGCATACTTGTAGACGTAGAAGGCACTGTAGAAGTGGGGAATGCGAAGGCACTCAAGCTCGAGTTCACTGTCGATCGTGAAGTTCTCCCCGAAATAGGCGTCGAGAAGTCCGCGATAGGCCTTGCGCAATGTGTCCAACGTGAGGGCTTCACCGGCTTCCTCCATCTCGTGGATGATCTTCTCAAACTCCGCGAACATGGTCTGGCGATAGACCGTGCCCCGGATATCGTCGATCTGTCGGTTGATGAGGTAGGCCCGCATTTTCGGATCATCCGTTGTTTCCAGCAGGTGGTGGGTGAGCAACTCCTCGTTGAAGGTGCTCGCCACCTCGGCCAGAAAAATGGGGTAGTTGTAGGTCTGATACGGTTGGTTCCTCTGCGAATACCAGCTGTGCATCGAATGTCCGGCCTCATGAGCCAGGGTGTAGATGTCGGAATACACGTCCGCCTTGTAATTCATCAGCAGGTACGGGGGATTCCCGTAGCTGGATGAGCTGAAGGCGCCTGATCGCTTGCCCTTGTTTTCGTAACGGTCGCACCAGCGCTCATTACGCAATCCCCGCCCGAGCACGTCGGTATATTCGCCCCCCAGCGGTGCGAGAGCGGTAATCACCGTGTCAACCGCTTCGTCGAACGAGACATCCGTCTCGATGTCGGGGACGATGGGCACATAGGTGTCGTAGTGATGGACCTCGTCCAGATTCAACAGCTTCCGGCGCAGCTCATAGTAGCGAAAGAGGGGCTTCAGATTGGCACGGACGCTTGAGATCAGCCGGTCGTAGACAGATTCCGGGACATCGTCGCGAAAGAGCGCCGCCTTACGGGCGTTGGGATAATTCCGGGCCCTGCCGTGGAAGACGTCGGCCCGGACTGAACTGGAGAGCGAGGCGGCCAGCGTGTACTGGTGGTCCGAGATCTCTTCGTAGAACTGGTGAAAGGCCTTTTTTCTCAATTCCGGGTCCCGTTTGACCAGAAATGATGAAAAACTGCTCTGGGACAGGGCCTGTTCGTGTCCGTTCTCATCAACCAGGACACCGAATTTCATGTCGACATTGGTCAATTGGGAGAAGGTGTCTTCATGCCCGGCGAGAGCCGTGTGCCCGAGAGCGAGGAGTCGTTCTTCGGCCGTGCTCAAGGTGTGCGGCTTCATCCGGCGCAGCTTGGTCAGAGGAATGACCCACTTCTTGAGCAGAGGGTCTTTCAGGTAGGTCGCGAAGGTGTCGTCCTCGATGGCCTGGATCTCGGGCAGGATAAAGGAAACGGCTTCGCCGATCTGGGTCATCAGGTTGGAAAACTGTGATTCACGGGCCAGGTTGGCCGCATCCGCGCTGTCCTCGGACCCTTTCAATCCGGCGTAGTGGCCAAGGCGCTCGATCTTCAGGTCAAGTTCCCTGTCCATTTCCAGGCAGTCTCGCAGGGAGCGGGCGGATTCTCCGATCTTTCCCTTGAGTTCAGTGATTTCCGAATAGGTGTTCTGAAGGTTCTTGAAAGCCTCAGTGTAGGCTTCCTCAGTCGGGAAAAGGGCGGTCAGGTCCCAGGTGTCCGCAACGTTGATCTGATCCCGGGTGGGCACGCTGGAGGTGCCTTTTTCAGTCCCGGTCGGCGTTTTGTGAAGTGCATTCATGATTCTGTGATTCCTTAAGAATCATAGAATGGCCGCGTTTCAACCGAAATGGGCGGTTTTTCGGGCATCCGGGGTTCAATGCCTGCGCATGAACAGGCAGGACGCGGCCCGTCCGTCTTCGTGTGACTTCGCCGTGACATGCCGGACCCGCGGTCCCATTCGACCATGCGGGTCTGCCCGCGATAGAACGACTTTGATTGATGCACCGGGGGTGAGTTCGGGTTGATCTTGAGCTTCGGACTTCGACCGGCTATGACCTGGTCACAACCATGGGAGATGACATCAGGATCGGAATCGTCGGATTGGATACCTCGCATGTGGAGGTCTTTACCGGACTTCTCAATGACCCGGAAAATTCGAATCGCGTCCCCGGAGGACAGTTGGTCGTCGGGTATCCCGGCGGATCCGCCGATTTCGGGAAGAGTGCTTCCAGGGTGGACGGATATACTGACCTGCTGGCCACGAAATTCGGTGTGGAGATGGTCGACAGTCCTGAAGCCGTGGCCGAGGCGTCGGATGCCATCCTGCTGACCTCGGTCGATGGTCGGGTTCACCTTGACCAGTTCTCTCGTCTGGCCCGCTTTCGAAAGCCCACCTTCATCGACAAGCCGTTCGCGGTCACCAGCGGGGACGCTGCAGGCATCGCGGCCCTGGCCCGGGAGCATGGCACGCCGGTCATGAGTGCCTCGGGACTGAGGTTCGCCGAAGCATTGACCGCTCTCCTCGAAGAATGCCCGGATGGTATTTCCGGTGCGGATTTTACCGGTCCGATGGAGATCGAGCCAACCCAGGGCGCGTTTTTCTGGTATGGCGTCCATCTGGTCGAGGCGCTCTACCAGACACTCGGGACGGGGTGCCGCGAGGTTCGGGTTACCACCAGCGACGCTCATGATGTGGCAGTCGGCTTGTGGAAGGATGGACGGATCGGGACGGTTCGCGGCTTTCGGAATGATCAGTACTACTTTCGCGGCGTGGTCCACACGGGATCGGGGGATGTTTTTCTCGATCTGGACACCTGCGAGAAACCCAAGCACGTCCACCTGTTGACCAAGGTGATGGACTTCTTCCGGAGTGGCGTTTCACCGATTCCGCTTTCGGAAACGGTCGAGGCGATACGCTTCCTCGAAGCCGCCGACGAAAGCCGGGTAACCGGAAGTAGAGTCAGGCTGTAGAATGTTTTTTAAAATAAAAAGTATCAGACTGAAGATTTTGAACCACAGAGAACACAGAGAACACAGAGTAAAAGGCAGATTACAAATGTGTCGGAATCGTGATAGCTAAGAGGCAGAGAGTCTTTCTCAGAACAACGAAACCAGATAGCTGAGCTGCTAGATGCACAGGATTCAATGCTACCAGCCTTTTCCTCCAAATAGATTCCATTTCCAGATCTCTGTGCTCTCTGTGGTTCAGATCCTCCTTTAAAAAAATGAAAATCGTAGATTCACACCAACACGTTTGCTGGCATCATCGCAATGCCCGGGGGCTGGTCGATGACCTGGACCAGCACGGGATCGACTATGCATGGCTGCTCAGCTGGCTGCCCGATCCGGGTAACGCCCAATCCAGTTCACGGACGCTCAATCCCATTAACGTCCGGCTCGATGGCACCCAGGACGGGATAACCCTGCGAGACATTGTTGACACGAAGCAGGCCTGGCCGGATCGGTTCGTGGTCGGGTACTGTCCGAATCCCCGTTGGCCGGAGGCGCCGGATATGCTTCGCAGTGCCTATCATATGCACGGTGCACGGGTCTGCGCGGAGTGGAAGTTTCATCTCCTCTTCGACGACCCTCGCTGTCTTGAAGTGTTCAAGGTGGCCGGGGAACTGAAGATGCCCGTGGTTCTTCATCTCGACGTGCCCTACCTGAAAAACGAGGCAGGCCGCATGGAATATCAGCCCGGCTGGTTTGGCGGCACGATCGACAACCTCGAGCGCGCCCTGCTGGCCTGTCCGGAGACGATATTCATCGGACATGCGCCGGGGTTCTGGCGGGAGATCAGCGCCGACGCGGGTGAATGCACGGAGCAATATCCGTCCTCGAAGGTCGTGATGACGGGTAAGCTCTATGGCTTGTTTGAGAAGCACACAAATCTCTACGCCGACTTGTCGGCGGGTTCCGGGTTGACCGCACTGAAGCGTGATCCGGAACATGCGCCCGGATTTGTCCGGAAGTTCGCTGATCGGCTTTTGTTCGGACGCGACTACTATGGCGGTGACCTGTTGAAATTCCTCCGATCACTCGATCTCGAGGACGACGTGATTGAAAAACTCTATTGGAGGAATGCGGAAAGCCTGGTGGCTGCGCCGTAGGGATCCTTTTTGCGAGACAGTCAGCACTCCCTGTATAAAAACCATGAATACACTCACCCTGACCGGAATTGCGGATGAAGCCGCCCACGACATCGATGGGCAGATAAAGGTTCATCAGGAACTGGGCTGGAAGGCCATTGAACTGCGGTTGGTCGACGGGGAAAATGCCGCCGGAGCTCTTTCCGACGACGCATTTGCCCGCACCGTTGATCAGTTGGAGGCAGCGGACATGACCGTGACTTCGTTCGCTTCGGCCATTGGGAATTGGAGTCGACCGATCGGGGAAGACTTCTCGATCGACACCGACGAGCTGAAGACCGCCATCCCGAGGATGCAGCGACTGGGCACGAAATTCATCCGCACCATGAGCTGGATCGGTGAGGGTGTGGAGGAGTCGATCTGGCGCGATGAAACGATCCGTCGTTATCGCGAACTCGCGAAGATGGCCGAGGACGGCGGCATCCTTCTCGCCCACGAAAACTGCACCGGCTGGGCCGGGTTTGGCCCGACCGAGACCAGGACCTTGATTGAGGAGGTTGGAAGTCCAAATCTGGTCGTGCTCTTCGATATCGGCAACACGGTCAGTCACGGGCTTGACACCTGGGATTACTACACGGGAGTGAAGGATCTGGTGCGCTACGTCCATGTGAAGGACGGTCGTCGAAATCCGGACGGGGGCCACAGTTCGATCTTTACCTATCCGGGAGAGGGGGACGCCATGGTGCGCGAGGTCCTTACCGATCTGCTGAAGGACGGGTATCAGGGGGTGATCGCGATTGAACCGCATGTGGCCAGCATCGTCCACCTGAAGGACCAGGAGCCGGATCCCGAAGCCATGCGCACATCGTACCTGAAATATGGTCGCCTGTTCAAAACCATGGTGTCGGAAATCCAGAATGGGAGCAGCTGAATAGGTAAAACGGAACTTCGACACAGCGAAGTGGCTACATCTCTTTAGTGTAGCAGCGGCGCTGTGCCGCCGCTTTGCAGAAACCGTATATTCGTCCAGTCCGAATCACACATGAAAACCTTCTGGGGAGATATCCACAATCACTGTGCAGTCAGTTACGGCCATGGTACACCCCGGCGGGTGTTGGACAACGCCAGGCAGCACCTGGACTTCGTCTCGATCACCGGGCATGCCTTCTGGCCCGACATGCCTCGCGATATCGTGAATCAGAATGGGATCATGGTGACCCATCTTGGTGGCTTCGCCAAACTGCAGCATTTCTGGCCCGATCTTCTCAGGGAATTGGAAGCGGCCAATCGCCCCGGCGAGTTCGTGACTTTTCCCAGCTACGAATGGCACTCGATGGAGTTCGGCGATCACAATGCCACCTTCAACGCCTTCGATGTTCCCTTGATTGATGGTCCGAAACTAGCGGACCTGGCCCGCAACCTGGCGGAGCAACCGGCCGAATTCATGCTCATGCCGCATCATTGCGGATACTCGCGCGGACACCGGGGGCTGAACTGGGATGGATTTATTCCTTCGGTCATACCTTTGATCGAAATCTTTTCGAACCACGGGTGCGGTGAAGCGGATGACGCGTATTATGATTACCATCACAGCATGGGACCGAGAGTGGGCGGGTCCATGGTGCGGCGGGGGTTGCTTGCCGGTCATCGCTTTGGCTTCACGGCCGGGACCGACAGCCACGACGGGTATCCCGGCCACTACGGACACGGCCGGGTTGGTGTTCTCGCGGACAGACTCGACCTGGATTCGATCTGGGACGGGTTGAAGAGCAGACGGACGATCGCCTCAACCGGTGCCCGATTCGAGGTGAAGCTGAGCCTGGGTAATGCAGGAGTCGGAGAGGTCACCCCTCGACATCCGACCATGCCCTTTGATCTTGAGGTGGAAGGGACCGCACCGATCGACCGGGTGGATCTGATCGAGGGGGTCAACGGATCATGTCGAGTCCGCCGCCTGGCGGGAAGAGACCTGAACTTCGACTTTTCGCCGGGCCGTTTCAAGGTCAAGATTGAGTGCGGGTGGGGAAGGGGAAACACCCGGTCCGACTGGGATCTGGATTGCGAGGTTGCGAACGGTCGCCTTCACGGAGTGGATCGCTGTTTCCGTCACAGTCCGTATCCCATGGACGAACTCGAGTCGTCGGAGCGGATCACGGAACTGACCGACCACCGCGTTCATTGGCAGGCGCGGGCGGTCCCCAATCCGTCGGGACTGATCGCCGGCACTCATTTCAATTCCTCGGGAACCCAGGCTGTGGTCCTTGATCTCGAAGCCGGGGATACGACTTCCCTCAGGCTGAAGACTGGCGGAGTTGACCTGGATCTGACGGTCAGTGAATTGTGTCGCGGATCGGTCGGCCGGCAAGTCGCCGGGTTCGGATCGCCCGCGGTCAAGATTCACCGCGCCGTCCCCGAATCGGAATTCACCTTTGCTCATTCGGAGGAATACCAACCTCTCGGCCAGCAGGGGGACAACGGATTCGTCTACGTCAGGATCATCCAGTCCGATGGCCAGATGGGCTGGGTCAGCCCCATTTGGTATGAGTAAACAGGAAGGGGTCAGGCCGGAATGGCGCTAAGGGCCCGTAACAAAATAACTCACAAAATCTGCTGGTCTTTTCGGCGGGCAACGGTGTTGGATTCCGGCTCAGATAGCCCGCTATAATCGCCCGAACCCGCCTTGTTGCTCCCCGA
>Ga0164313_10006053_pt1 | contig 10695 bp, 8 predicted proteins | sample GuaBasSedimGuay4_FD_113735 | JGI IMG/M metagenome (GOLD analysis project Ga0164313, IMG submission 113735) | Subseafloor sediment microbial communities from Guaymas Basin, Gulf of California, Mexico - Guay4, Core 4569-4, 0-3 cm | ecosystem: Environmental > Aquatic > Marine > Hydrothermal vents >...
GATGGGCGCGTAGGGCGTGATTGCTCCTTCGCTCGGGGCGCCTTGATGATGCCACCGTGCTCGGCCGCGTAAAGGCTCGGTCCCCCGAGGCGGGGGACGCGCCCGGCTACGCCGGCTGACGGCCCTGACACGGCCTGCGCTCGGCGGCGTGGGGGCGGCTTCACGAGCGAAGGAGCTCCAAATGCAGAATTTTCAATGTTACCAACTTTGTCTGGGTGCGGTGCGGATGTTGCGGCCGTTGATTGAGCGTATCGAGGGGCATGACCGGGATCTGGGTCGACAGCTGAGACGCTGCGTTAGCAGCGTTCCTCTCAACGTCGCAGAGGGCAGCGAGTCTGCCGGGAGGAATAGGCAGGCTCGGTACGCCAACGCGATGGGGTCGGCCCGAGAGTCGAGGGCCTGTCTCGAGACGGCCGAGGCTCTCGGGTACCTAGGGGCCGATGAGTTGCCGGCAGCGGTCGACAGGCTCGACCACATCGTCGCGATTCTCTTCAAGCTTCGGCGGTAGGCGCCCCGAGGGAATGCATCGCGGCGGCGCGGACCGCCGGGTCGGTGTCGGAGCGGGTAAGGCTGTGAAGCCGGGCTCACGGCTAGAGAGGCCACGCTCCTACTACCTCCTCGAGACCGGTGTAGAACTCGCCACATTCCCGGGTACCGTAATGGTCGTCGCAGGGCATGTGCCTCCGGCCCCAGCACACGATGGATCCGTTGGCGCGGAGCGCGCAGATGTTTTGGTCCACTGCCACATCGACAACGTCGCTCAGCCCCGGAATCTGCACCGGCTCCTCGACTCTGCTCGTGCCCGAGATCCCCGCAGGCTCGAACAGGCCGCGGCCCGCGGATCCCCAACAGAAAACTTCACCAGCGTTGGAGACAACGCAATCGGTGAACCCATTGCTGCGGTAGACTCGCAAGTCATCGGGCAGGCCGCCGACGGGGCGGAAGTTCGGACGGTCCTGAAAGGTTCGGTCGGCATTGTAGTCTTCCGATGCGCATCGAAGCCCCCCACCGTCCCACATGACGGCGCACAGGCCGGTTCGTCCGACCCCGAGGCTCCTCACGCGGGTGAGATCCACACCTGCCGGGGCCCGAGCGCCAAGCGGGCAGTATTCGAGGTTGGAGTTGCAGTGTCGCAAGTCATTCGCCCACTCCTGCCGCCAACAGAACAGGTCTCCGCCGGAATTCCAGATCCGCCCACACCGGAGGCCAAACCCAGTCGCAATGTCTACCAGCACGTGTGGGACCGCTTCGATTCGGAGGAAGTCGCCGAAGTAACACCAGGGAACGCCGTCGATGATCCTGCAGGTGGCATCCGGTGTGATGTGGTTGACCGACTCGATGGTTTGCCACGATCTTATTTGGGTGATTTCTCCGACGACGCCGGGATGGAGGAAGGTATCTTCGACGCCGTAGGTCACTGCCGATGCTCTGTCGGTCGCGCAAATCTGGCCCGCAGCGCGGGTTACCCCAAAAGCAACCTGATCGGCGGACATCGCGACCATTGCGTAGCCATCCTCGTCTGTTGGATTCCGAGTGCGGAGTGGCATCCTCTCGGCGGGTCCGTCGCCAAAGCAATGAATGGCCGCGTCGAATCCGATGTGGCAGGTGCGGCCACCTCGCGACACGATTTGCCCCACGCCGGGGCGAGCGTCAGGAACATAGATGCCTTCTGGAATGTCGGCGGTCGGGTCCTCCGTCATCCTAAACTGAACGCTGTTGCCGTATGCCAGCTCGATTCCGTTCCGGACGTTTCGCATTTCGAACGCCCGTACGTACCCACTGGCACTATCGACAAACGACCAGTGGTATGAAAACGCTCTCAGTGGTCCATAATCGGTGGTGGCGCAGGTGCCCCGACTGGTTTGCCCGTCCCCTTGACGCAAAGCGTATACGCAGTGTTCGCCGTCGATCCTACGGACGAGCGTCTGCAGTTCGTGTGCGTTTGGGCTTCCCGCCTCATCGAAGACCCACCGCGTGGCGCCCTCGAGATCAGCGTCGGATATCCCATCTGCTTTTCCACCGAAGTGGTCGGCCGGGCCCGTAGCGATATCGACGTCGACATCGGCCGCGCAGCCGTTCGCCATCGCCACGATCACGCACCCAAGTGCCCATATTTGATACTTTGCGTCCATGTCCCCAGCGTACGCAATGAGCGCGCCAACCTAGGACCTGCGGGTTGGAACCGCCGGCAGCGACTCTCTGATTCATTCTTGTGACAACTCTGGCCACTGGAGAAGTCACTCGACCAGAGCCGACAGGCCGTCTGTAGTGGCGCCGGTAGCGCCCGCTCCCGCTCAGCCGTCCAGTCGTTCGGCGAAACGCCTGACGATCGTCGCGACGTCCTCGATGTCCTCGATCGTTTCGACGCTCTGTCCGGCCTGGAAATAGTCTCGGTAGCCGCGGCCTTCGAGGGAGGCGCGCCTCAGTTGGAAGAGGCTCCGGAGGGAGTAGATGGCGCGCATCCAGTGTTTGGCCCGGGGATGGCGAAGGAGCCGCCGGGCGACGGGGCCCGCCTTGGTGCCGATGGCGTCGATGTAGGGCGTGCGAATGACGGCGACGGGGACGCCGCTGATGCGGTCCGTCAACACGATGTCTTTGGCCCGGGCCTTCAGGATGGCCTGCTTGTAGTCGTCGTGGGCGCGGCATTCGCGGGTGGCGATGAAGCGCGTGCCCATCTGCACGCCGGCGTAGCCGAGGCCGAGGCTTTCGGCGAAGGCATCTTCGTCGCCGATGCCGCCCGCACAGACGAGGGGCACATCGAGGTCTTCGAGCTCTTCGTAGAGCGCCGCGGCGCTGCGGCTCCCGGCGTGGCCCCCGGCTGCGCTGTTCACGCAGATGAGCCCGTCGACGTTCTCTCGGAGTGCCCGGTCGGCCCACTTTCGTTCGGTGACGTCGTGGTAGACCACGCCCCCCACGGCGTGCACCTTCTCGACTACCCACCGGGGGTTTCCGAGGGCCGTCACGAAGAAGCGCACCCCTTCCTCGAGGGCGATGTCCACCCAGCGACGCATGCGGTCCAGGTAGATCTTCGAGGACTGCTCGACGATGGCGTTGAAGCCTATCGGCTTGTCCGTGAGGCGCCGGATGTAGCGCAGCCCTTCGCGGAAATCATGGCCGTGCACGTAGCTCAGGGAGATGGGCTGGACGATGCCGATGCCCCCGGCCTCGGACGCCGCAGCGACGAGTTCGGGGTTCGAGCACGGGTACATCGGCCCACAGATGAGCGGTACCTCGATGCCCAATTGCTGGGTGAGCTTCGTTTCCATCGGACCGAGGCATAGCCCAATTAACGCGGCAGAGTGGGGTCCATTGCTCACGAAGTTGATCCTCGCCGTTCTTCTCGTACCTTTGACCTGCCGTGACCCGTTTCCCTTCGACAGCCTCCTGGCCGCGCCTCCTCGGCGGCGCCGTGCTCTTCGCGCTCTTCAGCACCGCCCTGGCGGTCGCCCAGGGCCCCGTCGAGGCACCCACACCGGAGGCCCCCGAAGCGTCCGACGGCGCCCCCGAGAGCTCTCCCGCCGCCGACGACGACCCGCCCATGTGGGTCACCGCCCCGCTCTACGATGTTGCGCCCTCTTCCCATGACGGTGCATTCGAACAGTGGGCCCTCGCGCGCTATCACAATACGCCGGTCTTCGTTGCGATGGGGCCCGAGGCCTGGGGTCTCGGGATCGTCCGTCGCGGTTCGGTGCTCCGCGCCCGTCTGCGCTCTCAGGGCCCCGGGTGCGATGGCCACTGGTTCGAACTCGAACAGGGCGGATACGTCTGCTCGACCCGAGGCTTTAGAGTCCGCACCCAGCAGCAGGCCCGGGTCGGCGACGAAGCCGAACCGCCGAACTTCGAGGCCCTCTTGCCTTACCGCTACGGGCGCGTGGTCTCCCAGGACGCCTTTCGGTACGAAGACCTCCCCACCCAGGCCCAACGTGACCGCCTCGCGGCCGGCGTCTCCATGCCCGGCGTCGCCGAGAAATTGGTGGGCGACTACTTCGTGACGATCGACGGTGAAGTCGAACACGAAGGACACAACTACGTGCGCACCGTCGCCGGACGCTACGTCGATGCCGAATACATCGGGGACCACGCGCGCACCGAGCTGCACGGCGAGCTCCTGGACGACGACGTCACCTTGCCCCTCGCCTTCGTCATCGACGACGAGACGCCGAGCTACCGCGTATCCCCGGAAGGGCTGGTCGCCGAAGGCACGGCGCCCAAGTACACGCGCTTTCGCCCCACCGGCCTCGTGACCCGCGGTGAAGTCACCTGTGTCCTGACCGCGGAGGGCGCGTGCATTCCCCGGGACTCCCTCCGGGTGGTCTGGGCCATCGACCGGCCGTCGGGGGTCCCCGCCGGCGAGCGCTGGGTCCACGTGAACCTGTCCGAGCAGACCCTCGTGGCCTACCACGGCGACCGGCCGCTCTTCGCGACGATCATCACGAGCGGCAAGGAGGGCTACGACACCCCCGAGGGCACCTACCGCATCCAGCACAAATACCTGTCGATCCGCATGAGCGGGGACGACCCGGTGGAGGGGGTCTACGACGTCGATGAGGTCCCCTGGACCATGTACTACCACCGCGGATACGCGCTCCACGGCGCCTACTGGCATGACGGCTTCGGCCGCGTGCGCAGCCACGGCTGCACCAACATCGCCCCGGCCGACGCCCGGTGGCTCTATCGCTGGACGACTCCCCACGTCCCCCGGGGCTGGCACGGCCGCCGCGAAGAGGGCACCTGGGTGCACAATACGACCGGCGGCACGGCCCCCCTCGGCGTGATCGACGTCGCCCCGGACCTGCTCCCTGAGGACCCCGACACGGCGACGGCTTCTGCGAGTGGGATTTCCCCGACCGCTGACGAGGCGAGCGACTGGATCCCAACGCCCTCGGCTCGTTAGAGTCCCCCGGTGGGGGGACGAACGATAGTCGCGGTCTTTTTCGTCGTGGCGACGATGGTGGGCTGCGACGCCTGCTCCATCTTCGATGCGAACGTCGAGAGCCACGTGGACGCGCCGGTCACCCTCAGCGAACTCGAGGATTGGGCGACCGAGCGGGGGTTGTCGGCTGAGGTTGGCATGCTCGAGCGCGGGCAGACGGGGAACATCGCGTGTGGGCACAGCGCGGCGTGCCTCATCCTCGTTCCTCTCGTCGTCGCGGATGCGCTGCTCCCGTCTACGTTGAAACGGGGGTCGGTCACCGACGACGACGGCCTCGTCTTGTATACGGGCGTCTTCGACCTGCGGGGCCGGCTGCTTCGGGCCCGGGTGCGCATCGACGACACGGAAGCCGGTGGAAATGTCTATCGCGAGATCGCGCGCCTCGACCTGCCCGAGCTGGGCGAACACCCGATCGTCGAGTTGGCCCGGGTGCGAGTCGGCGCCGAGGGCGACGAACTCGAACGGACCGAGACGCCGCTTCTCGGTCAGGTCGACCTCGTCGCGATGTACGCCGAGTCCCTGGCGGGGGAGGGCGACGGCGACGGCCGCGCTGACCTGGTTGTCGAACAACTTCAGAAGCTCGGTGCGCCGGGCCTCGCGGCGGTCGAAGCTCGCTATGCAGGGCTCAGCGCGATCGACGATGAGGAGCTGGTGCAGGTTCTCCACGAAGTCTGCCACGGCCACGCCCCGGGGGCGGAGCTCATCGTGCGCGTCGTCGGCGAAAAGGGCGGCCTCGGGCCGGCCATCAAGGCGGTGCTCTGCCTCGAGCAGGATCGCCTCGAGCCGACGCATTTCTCGAGCGTCGTCGAGCGCATCGTCGACGCCGCATGTGAGGGTGATGAGGTCGGCACGGCGCTTCCCGCCGTCGTCACCCTCGGCCGGCAACTCCCGGAGGCCGTGGCGGAGCGTGCTGGAGAGTGCGCAGACGAGGTGCGCCGTCTGCATCTGCTCTTTCATGCCGGGCAGCGGCCGAGCGATGACGAACTCGGGCGCATCCTTCGCGAAGATGATCAGGCGATATTGCTGGTTCGTGCGATGCCGCCGAGGGACGAAGCAAACCGCCAGGTGCTCGTGGCGGCGTTGGATGCGCCCCCCGTTCGCCTCGCCATCGCTCGCGCGCTGAAGACCGGTACCACGGGTTCTCCCTCCGCCGACGAGCTGCGCAAGGGCACGGCCGTATACGCGGCAGAGCTAGGAGGTTCGGATGTGCCAGACCTTCGCCATTTCTTGCTCGGGTGGATGGGGCGCGCCGACGCCGATGTCCGGGCCGTCGCCCTCGGTCCTCTTCGCGCCCGAGCAGACGAGCCGCACAACGCGGCCGCCCTCGTCTATCTCGGCTCAGATCATGGCCGCCTCGGCGCGGCCCTTCGCGGCTTCGACCCGGACCGGGTGTACTGGTCGAGGGGCGGATCGCATGTCGAGGGCACTTTCACCGAACATGCCGTGGTCGCCTACGCGCTGACGGAAGCCGGTTGCACCCGCGACGAAATTCAAACGGCCGCCCGCGCCGTTCGAGGCGGCAGTGCGCCCGCCCCCTGCGCGGCTTGGTAGTCGTCAGTCCCAGCCCTCACGCATCGCTTGCGCTTCGGGAGGTCGGTGGGCGCCTTTTTGCGTCACGGAACGGTGAATTGCTTGCGATTGTGCGCTGGCTAACAGGCACGCCCGTTGCACCTCTCTGGCATCTCGAAGCCAGCGAACCCGGCGGAGGTGAGCATGAAATATCTAGGGTGGATTGCTGCGGCGATCCTCATTGGAGGTGGCGGCTGGAGCTGCGGGTCCGATCCCAGTCCCCCGACTGACAGCGGTTCAGGGATGGACGCCGCCTTTGATTCGGGCTCGGGGATGGACGCCGCCGGTGATTCGGGCTCGGCTTGCGGCGACGGTGTCCTCGGCGGAGTCGAGGCCTGTGACGGTACGGCGTTTCGTGACGACCCGACCTGCACGAGCCTGGGTCTCCCCGCAGGTACGCTGAGCTGCACGGCGGAGTGCGAGGTCGACACGAGTTCGTGTGCGGTCTGTGACGATGGGATCTGCTCCGACGGCGAGACGTCCGCGACGTGTGTGCAGGACTGCGGCGTGAAGTCGATCGCGGCGGGGCGCACGCACAGCTGCGCCGTCCTGGCCGATGGGTCGCTGTGGTGCTGGGGCGCCTGGGACGGCCACCGAATGGGCGGCGCCCCCGACACCAACGTTCCCATACGGGTCCCGGGCCATGACGACGTGGTGCAGGTGACCGCGGGGGACCACCACACGTGTTTCACCACGACGGCTGATGAGGTTTGGTGTTTCGGCGCCAATGGATTTGGAGAGTCGGGGCCGACTCCTTCGCATGACGTATTCCCACCGGCGATGGTGACGGCAGGCGTCCGAGTGTCCGCGGGGAGCAACCACACCTGCGCCATCGAGCCCGTCGCCAACGATGTCGTCTGCTGGGGACGCGGCGACTACGGCCAGCGCGGGGACGGTCAGTTTTCCACGCGGCAGAACGCTCCCGGGGTGGTGGTCCCGGATGCTCAGACGAGCGCAGCGCGCGATGTTCAGCTCGGGAGACATGTCTCCTGCCTCGTCCTCGATGCGGATTTCGTGCGCTGCTGGGGCGACAATACGCACGGGTGGATCGATCGGGACCGGGATTGGAAGAACGCTCCATACACGATCTTCGCGCTTCCAAACGCCCGAGCCACGAGCGTCGCCGTGGGCGACTCCCACGTGTGTTTCAACTTCCAGAGGTCCGACGGAACGAACAAGGGAATGGTCTGCGCGGGCGGCAACGCCCACGGTCAGGTCGGGACGGAACCCTCCACCGACGTGGTCGCGTCCGCCGGGTTCGATGGAGAGAGAAGACCTCTGGTGGCGGGGTTCAGCTACTCCTGCGCGCAGGACCTCAGCGTCCCCGAATCACCCAATTTGCAATGCTGGGGCGACAACTACTTCGGACAGCTCGGGGACGGCTCTTTCGATGCGCACTATCCGCCCGGTGAGGTCGTCGGTATCGACGAGGTCGCCGCGCTTTCCGGGGGTACGGACCACGTATGCGCCATCCTGCCCGACGAAACCGCGCGCTGCTGGGGCCGAAACCGCGAAGGCCAACTCGGCAACGCGAGCCCCGAGCGCGCCCACGCCACCCCGGTCGTCCCGGTCGGACTCGGAGGCACGCCATGAACTCGAAATGCATTCGATCATTGCTGGTGCTGGCTTTCCTCGGCGCCCTGTTTCAAGTCAGCCTGCCTGCCCACGCTGAGGACTGTATCGGTGAAGGTATCCTCGACCCAGGAGAGCAGTGCGACAATGGCTCCATGAATTCCGATTCTGTGCCGGATGCGTGCCGAACCGATTGTCGGGTCCCCTGGTGTGGAGATGGCGTCATCGACACGGGCGTCCACTCCTACCCAACCTCCTCGGCCCTGACTTGGGGTCCTGAGGTCTGCGACGACGCCCATCTCAACTCTGACTTCCTGCCCAATGCCTGCCGGGATGACTGCACGCTTCCCTTCTGCGGCGACGGCATCATCGATGACGGCATCGGCTACGGTGAGCAGTGCGACGAGGGAGCGGCAAACTCAGATGCCCTGGGCGCTACGTGCAGCACTAGATGCATCATCCCCTTCTGCGGCAACGGCGTCCTCGAAGTCGGGGAGATGTGCGACGATGGCAACACCTCCGACGCCGACGGATGTACCAGTCAGTGTCGCTACAACGTGTGCGGCGATGGGTATGTTTGGGCGAGCATCGAGATGTGCGAGTACGAGAGCCCGTGGGACCGCGGCACCTGTCGCTATGACTGCGGACAGAACGTCTCGATTTGTGGAAACGGCACCGTCGACCTGGGTGAAAGCTGCGACGCCGGTGAAGAACGCAACAACGACGAGGTAGACAATCCATGCCGTTCGGACTGCCAGCCCCAGCGTTGTGGTGACGGCATCGTCGACGCCGGAGAAGCGTGCGATCGTCAGCAAGGTTGCGCTCCGGACTGCAATTGGATAACGCCGCGCTGACCCCGCGGAGCCGTCGGCTCTTGGAGAGCTACCGCGTGAACGCCATCACGTAGCCGCTCCAGGCCGCGGCCGCGGGCTCTTCGCTCTTTCGCGCGAAGCCGCCGCCGTCGCGTTCCACCCAGAGCTCGACGACCGAGAATCCGGCCGCGGTCACGAGGGCCCTGGTTTCGTTCCAGTCGCGGACTTCGAACGAGTAACGAAACGCGTCGCGGACCATGGTGCCGTCTGCGAGACGAAAGTGGATGCTCGCTTCGAGGCGGCGCGTCTCTTCGTCATACGAGACTTGCTCCCAGAGGTAGTCGAAGCCGTCCTTCGGGTGCTCGTGTACCAGCGGCCTCCGGAGGTCCGCGCCGCCGAAGATTTCGAGGGCGAGGAGGCCCCTGTCTTCGAGGCAGTCGTGGGCGCTCGTCAGGTATTCGCCGAGGGCGTCGTCGTCGAAGAGAGCCCAGCTGAAGTTGCCCGCGGTGATGACGTCGAAGGTGCGCTCGCTTCGCGTTCGGGCGTCGGCCGCGCGCAACTCGATACGGTCGGATTCGTCTTCGTCGAGGGGCCCGATGTGGTGCCGCCGGCCGTAGGCGAGGACCTCGGGGTCGAGGTCGATGCCCCAGGCGATGCGGTCATCGTCACTCTCGACCCAGGTCTTGGCGAGCAGCGCCGTGCCGCAGAAGTCCTCGCGGAGGCTCAGGGCGGGGGCCCCGAAGCGTTCTTGGTAGGCACGACCCAAGAGCTCGACTTCGACCTCCGGGGTCTGGACGGCGGCCTCGTAGAGGCGGTGGCGGTCTCCCGCCTTCAGGCGCCTGCCCACCACAGAGATTCGAGCTCGTCGACGAGCGTCCGGATCAGCGTGCGCGGGGACTTGTGCTCGCGGCTCAAGCGCTTGACCCGCTCTGACCAGTCGGGGATTTCGACCCGGCCGCGAACCGACCGGTGGGTCCGCCGCACGCGTTCGGCCAGCTCCATGCGCTGGGGGCCGCTCAGGTTAGGCACCATCTCCGGTTCGAGCTGGCGCAGACGCCGGCGGAAGAGTCCGACGTCTTCGAGGTCGAGGGTCGACGCCATCTCGTCGGCCTCGCCGAGGAGCCGGCGGGCTTCCTTCTCGAGCTCTTCGTAGGCCGGGGGCGTCATCGCCATCATGACGGCGGCGCCGGGGATCGCCCCGCCGCAGTAAAACGCGAGGGAGCGCAGCGCCGTGCGCCGGGCCGACCACGGAGCGCCGGTGGTGTAGAGGTTTTCGGCCTCGTCGATGAGGACCACCGGTCCCTGACAATTTTCGAGGCGCTTGAGTAGATCGACGAAGAGCAGGAAGCGTCGGAACGCGTCCCGGCGGTAAGAGGCGCTGGCGCTGCGGTCCTCGATGTCCTGGGCCGAGAGGTACATCTCGAGGGCGTGGCCGGGGTCGTCGGCCCCCCGGGCGAGGCGGAGCGCCTTGTGGGCGCCGGCGGCCTCTTCCGTGCCCTCGGTCTCGATCTCTTCGAGGGCCGCCATCAGCTTGGCCAGGCGGGCCGGGTTCCTCGTCCAGACCCCTGCCTGGTCGAGGGCGGTAGGCTTGTGCCGGAGCGGCAGAACCGAGGTCTCGAGGAGGCGGGCCATGTGGCGCTGGGGCTGGCCGAGGTCGAGGTTCATGCGCTCGAGGTTGAGCCAGAAGACGGGGCGCCGCTCTTTGAGGGCACGCTCGGCGAGGTGCATCAGCAAGTGCGTCTTGCCGCTGCCGTAGTCGCCGACGAGCACGCTGAAGACCCCGTCCCCGGTGTCGCTTTGGCGAAAGAC
>Ga0164313_10006055_pt1 | contig 10695 bp, 11 predicted proteins | sample GuaBasSedimGuay4_FD_113735 | JGI IMG/M metagenome (GOLD analysis project Ga0164313, IMG submission 113735) | Subseafloor sediment microbial communities from Guaymas Basin, Gulf of California, Mexico - Guay4, Core 4569-4, 0-3 cm | ecosystem: Environmental > Aquatic > Marine > Hydrothermal vents...
ATGACCGGGTTTTTGGTTGGACGGTAAATTCCACTGGTACGGGTGTTATTGCACAGTATGAAGCCACCCATCTCAAGGCAGGTAGTGTGGAAGGTTAACACCAGCACGCCGGCACCAAGCTCTTCGGCATCCTGCAGGTTCTCCAGACCTTCAACCCGGGTACGGGTTGCAAGCTGCTCCAGTGAACCGGACCAGCACCAGGCAGTTTCAACCAGCATCCGCGCCAGCGACCGAAAACAGCCCTTTAGAATCTGCTCACGTTCAGTAGCATCCAGCTCAGGAAGGCACCTGTCAATGTTTCGCTGTGCAACTTTTCGCCTGCTTCCCATCAGATGATAGGTCAGAGGACCCAATGGCCTGACCAGCAACAGCCCCAACCGGTGGGGCAAACGACCCAGTAACCACATCAAACCAACAGCAAGCCAACTGATCCAGTGACGTGGCCCCTTAGGTGGTTTTTGCAGGACAGTTTGCGACATACTGGTCTTTTTCGCACACATTGCGACTTTATCCAAGCCCCAATTTCAACACCATTGATTTTCAAAGCGCTGAAGCGGAGCGGAGACTTCTTTATAATCAGTTTTTCACTACGCAGTCAGGCCAACAACCCCATGCGCTTCCTTTATTCTTTTCTGGTCGCATTCAGCACACCATTTGTGTTGCTGTATTTTGCCATGCGCGGCATAAAAGATCGGGCGTACCTGTTCCGCTGGGGTGAGCGCTTCGGGTGGGTTCAGCCCAGAAAAATGGCTGGCGGTATTTTGCTGCATGCTGCGTCAATGGGGGAGTATAACGCTGCCAGTCCTTTGATCAGGGCCCTGCTCAGGATTTATCCCGAATATCCATTGATCGTCACAACTCTAACACCGACAGGCTCTGAAAGGGTCAGCAAAGATCTCGGCTCCCGGGTTTTCCACAGTTACATCCCGCTGGATTTACCGGGGGCTGTTAAGCGCTTTCTTAACCGGGCAAATCCGCGGTTAATCATCGTAATGGAAACCGAGATATGGCCGAACCTGTATCTCCAGGCCCAGCGCCGAGACATACCTTTGATGATCGCAAATGCACGCTTGTCCGAAACTTCTGTCAGGCAGTATCAACGTTTCTCCACGCTCGCCGACGAAGTATTACGACCGGTTGCCTGGATAGGGGCCCAAAGCAAAGAAGATGCTGAACGTATGATTCAGTGTGGTGCCAGCGCTGAACACACGGAAATGACAGGCAACCTGAAGTTTGACCTGCAAGTTCCTGCCAGCCTGCTGGAACAGGGTGAGGCCTTGCGCGCACGCTGGAACCCGGCTCGCCCGGTGCTGGTTGCAGGCAGTACCCACGAGGCCGATGAAAGCGTCATGTTCCCTGCATTTGTGAACTTGTTAAATATCATGCCAGATGCACTTTTGATTGTGGTTCCGCGCCATCCGGAGCGCTTTACCGCCGCCGCCCAGGCAGCCAGGGCAGCCGGTTTACGTGTTGAACTGCACAGTGAAGGCGAGGCTTGCTCCGAGCAGGCGCAATGTTTCGTTATCGATACGATGGGTGCATTAATGACGTACTACGCATGTGCGGATGCGGTGTTCGTGGGGGGCAGCATGGGTGAACAGGGCGGTCATAATGTGCTTGAGCCTGCCGCGCTTGGAAAACCGGTCATGGTGGGGCCTAATACTGTCAATTCTAAAGATATCGTGGCTGAACTTATTGATTGTGGTGCAGCGGTTTGTGTTTCTGATCAGCAGGAGTTTCAGACATCCGCTGAGAACTTACTTGCTGACGGATTACTGAGAGACCAGATGGGGCAAGCCGGGCTGGCGCTGATGGAAAGGAACAGGGGGGCTTTGGGATTGACGCTGGAGGCGATTGATCAGGTAGTTTCCAGGATTTAGCGGGCAACGCACCATGTAGGAGCGGCGTCCCGCCGCGATTTCTTAACCTTGTGCAAGAATCAAGCTATCGCGGCGGGACGCCGCTCCTACGGGTTATTTCAGAATAGCGTTTACTTTTTGCAGATCTTCTTCTATCAGCATGCCTGCGGCCGCCTTCAGACGTAAGTGATCCACAATATAGGTGTGGCGTGCCAGGGAATTGTCCCGCTGTGCTGAAAAATAGCGCTGCTGGGCAATCAATACGTCCACGATCGTTCGAGTACCGACTTCAAAGCCGGCCTGTGTCGCCTCCAGCGCTGCTTCTGCTGAAATCATTGCCTGGCCAAAGGCACCTACCTGTTCAATACCGGCGATCACTGCACGGTAGGCATTGTTTGTCTGCCTGACGACTGACCTTTGCTGGCGATCCAGATCCTCATTGACGGCATTCAAGGTATGACGGGCCTGTCGTGTTCTGGATGAAACCACGCCGCCCTGGTAGATCGGAACACTCAACTGAATTCCGATTCGCTTGTCGTCGTTGGTCAGATCAGTGGTGAAAAGCGGTTCCTGGAAATCATTCCGTATGATAAATTCATTGTTGGTGAACCGGCTAACGCTGCCGGTCAGGTCCAGAGTCGGATAATGCCCGGAACGCTGCAAGCGCATGGATGCGTCAGCAATCTCAACACCATTGTGGGCCGCTATAACCCCCGGGTTGTACAGCATGGCCATGTCTACCCAGTCTTGTGTATTCTCCGGTAAAGGCTTAACCAGGGGCAAAACTTCCTGCAGCGGATCAAAATCATCAAAATATTGGCCGGTTAGTTCATAAATCACTTCTTGCGCATCGGCCAGGTTGTTTCTCGAAACAATCGCCCGTGCTCGCGCATTATCATATTGAGCCCGTGATTCATGCACATCTGTAACAGCCGTCAAGCCGACTTCAAATCTTTGCTCCGCCTGTTCAAATTGTCTCTGCAGAGCCTTTTCTTCAGCCTCTGCAAATATCACACCATCCTGGGCGGTCAAAACGCTGAAATAGCTACCGGCAACCCTCACAAGGAAATCCTGATAGGCGATATTATAAATGGCCTCAGCCTGGCTAACCTGTCCGCGGGCAATATCCAACTGCTCATAATTACTTTGCGCGTACAAAGACTGGCGCAGGTTCAGTCCGTAGGACTCGTTATCGACATCACTTTCCGAAACCGTTGTTCCGCTGACTGACGTTTCATTGTCGCCTTTTGTTAAAGAGGCCGAACCGCTAATGGTGGGCAGCAGGTTGGACCAGGCCTGGCGTTCATTTTCGCCAGTGGCCTGCCTGCGATAGGCGGCCGCCTGGAGTTGCGGATCATTTTTAGCCGCCAGGTCATGTACACCGACCAGGTCGACCGCAAAGGCGGGAGCCGAAATGAATAATGCTGCAGTCATCAACAGCGTATGGTTTTTTGCAATTAGCTGCATGGTTAACTCCTGAAGTTCCTAAAATTCAAATTGTGGTGCTTTCTCTGCATTGATCAACCTTGCCAGGTCGGTTTCAAACAGACTTTCTTCGCGCCACTGTGTTGCGTTCAATCTTGTTAATAGTTTCGCCTCCATCGCAGGTGACTCTCCGCAAACTATAAACATGCGACCACCCGGGTTTACCCAGCCGAGGAAATGTTCCGGGACAGAGGGTACTGACCCTGTCACCACCACCACATCATGAGCCTGCTCGGGTTGCCAGCCAGACATCGCGTCACCGGTTTCAACCTCTACATTCTGAATATTCTTGTCTCTCAATTTTCCCGCTGTCGCCAGGGAAAACTGCTCAAACACATCAACGCTGACAACACGCTTGGCCATCTGCGCCAGGCAAGCTGTAATAAATCCGCTGCCGGTACCAATCTCAAGAACGGTTTCATCCGGTTGCAGTTCCAACGCCTGCAATAAGCGACCTTCGACCACCGGTTTCATCATGCACTGATCATTGTCCAGCGGTATGGCCAGGTCGGCAAACGCCATTTTGCGGTAGCGTACGGGCACAAAGTCTTCCCTGTGGATTGATTCAAACAGTCCGAGGACCTGCTCATCGAGCACTTCCCAGGGCCTTACCTGTTGTTCCACCATGTTGAATCTGGCTTGATCAAAATTCATACTCATCCGTTCTTCTCCCACCGGTATATGTTCATTTAAGCGCCTGCAATACAATTAAGCAAGACTAAGGATTGCCCCCGGTGAAGCAAGGCACAGACTGACCCGTTTAGGGTCAATGCATAAAGTGCCAAAAGTCACTTTGCTTAGTTTTTGAAGGGTTTATACGCCCACGTTACCTGTTTGTATGTGACCAAACTGAACCAATTTCAAATCCACGGTTCACTAAATATGCTTACCATGGTTAATATTGACGCCTGGTGCACAGTTTGGGTTACTGCCCAATAAGGCGGTATTATCTCAAATTGGGGCGACAATGACCCGATAAAAGGCTAAATAAAATTGCATTTATATGAAATAAAAGACAATAGAGTCCGGTCATGACTAGTGATACAGACAAAACAAGGCGCTTTAACGAGCTTGCCGAGGCGTATTCAACGGACTTGTACCGTTATGCCATGTGGATTTGCCACAATGATGCGCTGGCCAAGGACCTTGTTCAGGAGACGTTTCTCCGGGCCTGGCGCGCACTGGACAGCCTCAAGGATGTGGGTGCAGCCAAAAGCTGGTTGATAACGATCCTGCGACGGGAATATGCCCGCACCTTTGAACGCAAGGTGCCCAAATTCACCGACGTGGAAAAAGTTGTAGTCGTAGATGATGATGAACTTGCACCAGACGAGCGCCTTGAACGGGACCTGCTACGAAGAGGCATTATGAAGCTGGATGCAAAATACCGGGACCCTTTGTTGTTACAGGTGGTGTTCGGGCACAGTTGCGCGGAGATTTCCGAGCAACTGGGGATTAGCAAGAGCGCGGTGATGACACAGTTGTTCCGTGCGCGGGAAAAATTGAAAGTACAGATGCAACGAGATGGAGTAACGGGTAATGTCCATGAACTTTTCTGAGTTCAAAAAACTGATTGGTGCAGACCCCTGGAACAGGGACTCTGAGACTTTGCGTGCGCGTCATTCGGCACCGGAGTTTGAAAAAGCCGCAAACGATGCCGAAACATTTGAACGTAAGCTGCAATCCGCCTTGCATATTGAGATGCCGGCCGATCTGCTTAAAGACATTAAGAAAATCAGCCACCAGCCCGCACAAAGGCGCAACTGGATGCCACTGGCACTGGCAGCGAGCCTGGTGATTGCGGTTGGTGCTGTCAGCATGGTCTGGAAGCAGTCACATCAATGGGATAGTGTTGAAGCGTATCTGGCAGATCATTATGCACACGATGGCGCCGCTGTACTTGGACACTCTTCAGATAACATTTCAGAACAGGATCTCGCTGAAATGACGGGCAAAATCATGGCCAGCCTGAACGCCTCAGCCGGGCAGCAGCTGACGGGCCGGATTAAATTTATCAAATTCTGTCCGACCCCGGAGGGGAGGGGTGCCCACATGGTGGTCAATACGGACCAGGGGCCCATGACCATCATATTCATGCCGGGAACACAGGTTACCGATGGTGAAATGGTTGAGTTTGACCAGATGCACGCTTTCATGGTCGATCTTGAGCACGGCTCCGCCGCTATCATAGGCCGGCGTTCACAACCGGTTGAGAGCCTCGAAACACTTGTCAGAAACTCTCTTAAAACCGGTATGGTGGAAACCTGATCCGATAGCAGCCACCGTACCACCGGTCAGGCTGCTCTCCGAGGCCTGGAAATGACGCTTTTTGCACTTCCGGCACATGTTTCTGACCCAAAATCTGTTATCTTCACCATATGAAAAGTAAATTATGGATAGCGCTGCCTGCCGCGCTGATAGTTATCTGTAGCGGAATGATGTTCTGGTATAACCATGAACCGGAACTATTCGACCCGGTTGAACGTGCCCGCCTGCATGCGCAGGCCCATGGTCATGCTGATGTTACCGGAACCACCACCACTTCCGCCCTGCTTGAAGTGGTTGATGGAATGCTGCACAAACGTGGCGGTTATTTCTCCAATGACATCATGCCACCGTGGGTTTTTCTCGATAATGTCCCCAACTGGGAGTTCGGCGTGCTCACCCAGGTACGGGATCTGGCGCGCGTCATGCGTAATGACTTTAGCCGTTCGCAGACCCAGTCAACCGAAGACCCGGACCTCGCCCAGGCGGACCCGTTATTCCACTACGACAATGACCGCTGGTGGCTTCCAGCCACCGAAGGCAAATACAAAGAAGGTATGGAGTTTCTGGAGGCCTACCTCGCCCGATTGGCAGACCCGAACCAGCCTGACGGTCAGTTTTATGCCCGTGCTGATAACCTCAGTGAGTGGCTTGGCCTGGTCCAGAAACGCCTGGGTTCATTGTCACAACGCTTGTCCGCCAGTGTCGGGCAACAGCGGCTGAATACTGATTTGGCAGGGGATTCTGCAGCAACACAATCTACAGCCGCTGCCAGCGAAATGGAAATTAAAACACCGTGGATGGAGATCGATGATGTCTTTTACGAATCCCGTGGCAGCACCTGGGCACTGATTCATTTCCTGCGAGCCATGGAGGTGGACTTTCATGACGTACTGCGTAAGAAAAATGCCCTGATCAGCTTTCGCCAGATTGTTCGCGAACTTGAGTCGACCCAGGAACCACTGCACTCACCAATGGTCCTGAACGGTAACAAATACGGTATGTTCGCAAACCACTCGCTGGTTATGGCCAATTATATTTCACGCGCAAATGCGGCCATTATTGACCTTCGGTTCCTGTTGCAGCAGGGCTAAATCTGAATGGCAGCAGATATACTGGTCCGATCATTGTCCTATGTGGAGCGGTTGGATCGCCGCCGTACCGAAGACATTAACCTGGTGGTCATCCACTGTACTGAGCTGCCTGACCTCGATACCGCCAGGGTCTATGGTGAAAAAGAAATGCACAAGAACAGCCATACCGGCAACAGCGGGCATTTCTACATTGATCGTGATGGCAGTGTCGAAGAATGGGTTCCGATCAACCGGGTCGCACATCACGTCAGGGGGCACAACCTGAATAGTATCGGTATTGAGTTGGTCAATAACGGCCGATACCCGGACTGGTTCCACTCAAGCAAACAGCAAATGACCGAACCTTACCCCACTGCCCAAATCAAGGTGTTAATCATTCTGTTGAACGACCTCACGGACATATTGCCTGGACTCAAGCAGATCGCCGGACATGAAGCGCTGGATACCGAACTCATTGCGGCAGATGATAATCCGGATGTCATGATTCATCGCAAACTTGATCCCGGTGAGCATTTTCCATGGCAGGATGTACTTTCGGGCACTTCTTTAACCCGTACCCAGGTGAACTTTTGAAAATAAAATACATATGTGTGTATTGCGGCTCCAGTGCCGGCAAAAACCCGGCTTTTTCACAAGCCGCCGTCATGCTTGCACAGGAAATGTGTAAGCGTGATATTGGCCTCGTTTACGGTGGTGCTGCGGTGGGTATCATGGGGGCAGTTGCAGACGCAGTCCTTGAGGCCGGCGGGAAGGCTATCGGTGTCATACCCAAAAGTCTGGCGATTAAGGAAGTCGCCCACGAAAACCTTACCGGGTTGCATGTTGTAGCCTCCATGCATGAACGCAAAGCCATGATGGCCGAGCTGGCTGATGGTTTTATTGCACTGCCGGGTGGTTGGGGTACGCTGGAAGAGATTTTTGAAATACTGACCTGGGCGCAACTTGGATTCCACGACAAACCATGCGGTTTACTCAACACTGAAGGTTACTACGATGGCCTCATAGGGTTTCTGGACAACGCATTTGAGCAGCAATTTGTAAATGAGCTTTACCGTCCGATGCTGATGACTTCGGTGAAACCCGCATCTTTACTTGATCAATTTGCTGTTTACAAAGCACCAAAGGTCCGCAAATGGATGGCCGAAGACGAGCTCTGATTGTGATTGTTTGTTGATCCAGGTCGTGGTGTTCAACAACAATTGTGTTTAACCTTCCCACCCATGAATTCAAAAACACCTGTACTACTCAGTTACGCGTTCCGGCCATTCTTTCTGATGAACGGGATTTTTGCCATAGCAGTCATTCTGACGTGGGTCATGACACTGCATGGATCCGGTTTTGCCGGATTAACAACGATGTGGCACAGCCATGAAATGCTGGTGGGCTTTGCCATGGCGGCAGTGGCAGGCTTTAGTCTGACAGCAGTGGCTAACTGGACCGGTCGCCCCGCAGTTCACGGTGCACCGCTGGCCTGGCTGGTATTTTCCTGGCTTGCCGGTCGTTTGGCCATGCTGTTGACAGGCTGGCTGCCAGCGGGCGTTGTGGCCTTGCTGGACATGCTGTTCCCTGTTTTGTTGTGCGTATTGCTCGGGCGTGAAATATTTGGTGGCAAAAGCCAAAGAAACTATATCCTGGTCATTATTCTGGCTTTCATGGCTTTTCTCAACGGTATTTATCACCTGGGTTTCAGCCAGGTGTTAGCCGGCGGGGACAGGCTGGCCATTTACCTGCTGATTCATACCATGCTGGTCCTGGTGACCATCATTGCCGGACGTATCGTGCCTGCTTTTACCGGCAACTGGCTGAGGATGCAGGGTCAAACCCGTCTACCGGTGAACAGTGATGTTATTAATCAAGCCGCACTATCGTTGACGGTACTGGTGGGTCTCTCTGCCAGTTTCGCCCCAACACACACAGTTACCGGCATTCTGGCGTTCGCTGCTGCTGGTGCACATGGGTTCAGGTTGAGTCGCTGGCGGGGTTTTGCGACCACATCCAACCCGCTATTGTTTGTATTGCATAGCGCTTATGTCTGGCTGCCGATAGGCTATGCCTTGTTGGGCTGCGCGGTATTTGGATGGTTATTTACACCCACCGCTGCATTGCACGCGCTAACCATGGGCGCCATCGGGAATATCGTTCTTGCAGTGACAACACGGGTTTCACTGGGGCACACCGGCAGGCCTTTGCAGGTCGCCAGGATAACGATAGTAGCTTACTGGTTGTTGATGATTGCCGTTCTGATTCGGGTACTTGGTCCGCTTAGTGGGCAAAATTACCTATTGATGATTGATCTGTCTGCAGCCGGATGGATGTTGGCCTTTGCAATCTTCGTTTGGGTTTACTGGCCGATATTAGCCCGGAAGAAACCCGGCCGCAGCGGTAATCATTAAAGATTACGTGGCTTTTTATCGTATTTTTGCTTGTGAGGTATGACGCCGCGCACGCCACCCTGAGGGTTTTCCATATCACCATTGTAACGGGGAATCATATGGATGTGGATATGTGGCACTGACTGGCCCGCTGCTTTGCCAATATTGACGCCGACGTTGTAAGCATCCGGATTGTAATCCCTGTCGATGATGAGTTTCATTTCATCAACCAGTTCCCAGATAGCCGCCTTCTCTTCTGCGGTCGCCTGAAAATATTCAGCGACATGCCTGCGGGTGATTATCAGACAGTGGCCGGGACTCACCGGATAAGTGTCATAGTCAGCATAAGCCCACTCGTTTTCGACCACAATTTTGGATGCTCGGCAAAAGGGACAATCTTGATGTTCAGACATGTTGTTGTTTTCGTTTGATCAAATATCAGAATGCTGTTATATTAATAAAATATAATATTAGGCTGGTTGTGTCGCGTATCATAGTGATTCAAACTTTCTATTTCAATGAATAACTCCTGAGGAGATCCGAATTCATGTTCACTATCAACCCCTTCTATGAACTCTCGGGGTTCATCTCTCCGCTTACTATGCAGGTCTATGTTATAGCAATGGTCCTGCTGGTCGCGGGCGGTACAATTCTGGACATGATTCATAAGAAAAGTGCCCAGTATTTTTTCGAGAATTCTAAAAAGCAGCAGCAGAACGCGACCCGCACGGTCAGCAGCGGAGAAAAAGCTTCACTGGCCATTAAAACGGTAGCCAACGAAGTTTTGACATCTTCTGAATTCTCTAATCCAAAACGCAGAATCTCCCACCTTTTTACGATGTACGGGTTCATCCTGTTTGCTGCCACAACCGCCATCATGATTTTTGGCTACACCGGTCCTGGTGTTACCACGCCTGTTATCCTGCCGTTACTCTGGCACCTGGGCGCACTGATGCTTTGCTTTGGGGGATACTGGTTCTGGTTCTTCATTCGGGTTGATCTTTTCTCGGAGGGGAAACTCTGGTATCGCCTGGCACAGGCAGACCTGTTCATCGTCTCACTGCTTTCAACAGCAACTTTTGCACTGCTTTGGTCATTTTTCCAGTCAACAGGAGTCCAGGTAGCGGATACTCTGTTCTTCGTCCTGTTTATAGCCGCCGCCACCGTACTATTTGCTGGTGTATTGTGGTCTAAATTTGCACATATGTTCTTCAAGCCTGCTGCGGCTTTCCAGAAGCGGATGACCAAGGCTGACGGTTCAGTTGAGAATCTGCCTGATCTACCCGAGCTGACTGATCCCGCTTTACAGGAAAAATTTCCGGATATCCCGGAATATATGGGCAAAAACCCACCCAATATGGGCGCGGGTATCAAGCGCGAGACACCAAACCACTACTGAGTCGTTTCAACTGAACAATATTTTGAGAGAAGATTAATATGCCAACTTTCGTATACATGACCCGTTGTGATGGCTGTGGACACTGTGTTGATATCTGCCCTTCAGACATCATGCACATTGATACAAAAACACGCCGTGCTTACAACATTGAACCCAACATGTGCTGGGAATGCTACTCATGTGTTAAAGCCTGTCCTCACAACGCAATTGATGTTCGTGGC
>Ga0164313_10006056_pt1 | contig 10695 bp, 6 predicted proteins | sample GuaBasSedimGuay4_FD_113735 | JGI IMG/M metagenome (GOLD analysis project Ga0164313, IMG submission 113735) | Subseafloor sediment microbial communities from Guaymas Basin, Gulf of California, Mexico - Guay4, Core 4569-4, 0-3 cm | ecosystem: Environmental > Aquatic > Marine > Hydrothermal vents >...
GACCCTCGATGGAAGCAGTGAGGTTGCCGGTAGGGTTTTCGCCGAGGGTCGATTCGGAGCAATCTCCTACTGGGATTCGCTTTGCGAATCCTTGAAAATGGGGCAGTTATGTCTGGGATCGGCGTTTTTGGGTGATTGAGCGGGCGATGGAGGCTCAGGACGCCGACTCACGCGGTCGTGAGGAGTAGATCCCATTGATGTATGAGTACAACAACAACGCCAGCATCATCCGCGGGTTGTACGGCCGGGCGCCCCATGCGCTATTCCATTTTTTACCAACCCCTGGATCGTCTTTCGAGATTTGCGCAGCAAATCCATTAGGAGGGGCGCCGCATAGATTTCGTTGCGCAGCAACGGAATCTATGCGGTGCAGCCTCCTAGCCCTCGCGGCAGGCTGGAAGCCTGCGCCACATTCCGCTCGGTCCGTTGTGGGGAGGGCATCCTGGGGCTGTCCGCGCCACCCATTAGAAATCAAACGGTAATCACTTACCGAGAACGCCCCGAAGAGTGCTGATCAGAGTTGAGGTCTGGAACGGTTTTTGGATGAATCCGGCCAGACCCTTGCCCACAAACCGGTTCGACACTTCCTGCTCGTTGTAACCGCTGACCAGAATGACCGGCACATCCGCTCGGATCCGGCGCAAGCCCCTCAACGCTTCTTCTCCGCCCATTCGGGGCATTGTGAGGTCGAGGACGACAACGTCGATGGTATCGGGGGATGTCTGGAATCTCTCTATCGCTTCGAAACCGTCCGCAGCTGTCTGAACCTGGAAACCGTGGCTTTTCAGCATATTCTTGGTTACCTCCAGCACCGTCTGGTCGTCGTCCACGACGAGGACCGTTTCGGTTCCCCTGTAGTCGTGCGTATCCGCCGGTGCGACTGCGAGGGCGACCGCCGGCTGCTCGCTGGCGGGGAACAACACTTTCATCGTGGTTCCCGAGTCCGGCTCGCTGTAGACCTTCAGAACCCCCCGGTGTCCGCGCACGATCCCGAGGACAGCCGCGAGGCCCAGGCCGCGCCCGGCGAACTTGGTCGAAAAGAAGGGGTCGAAGATTTTTTCGATTGTTTGTTGATCCATACCGCTTCCATTGTCTGCCACCTCGATGAACACATAGGCGCCTTCAGGCGTGCCGTCCGCGGAAAACGCTTCCTTTAAGTACTGCTCGTCGCAGTGCATCTCTCCGGTAAATACACTGACCATGCCGTTCTTTTCGCCGATGGACTCCGACGCGTTGTTGACGATATTGAAGATGATCTGCCGGATCTGGGTCGCGTCCGCCTCCACCGCGGGCAACCTGTCCGCCAAGTCGTACTTGAGTGTTACGGATTTGGCTGTGGAAACCTCCAGCAGGTGTGACATGTCCAGTATCAGATCGTTCAGATCGATCGGCCGGATGACGAAGCGGCCTTTCCCGGAATAGGCGAGCAGTTGGCTGCAAAGGTCGGCGGCTCGCTTGGCGGCCGTCTGAATTCCGGCGAGGTGCTCCTGGGCGGGAGATACAGAGGATACGGCGTCCGCCGCCAGCTCGGCGTTTCCCAGGACGCCGACGAGTAGGTTGTTGAAGTCGTGTGCGATACCACCCGCGAGGACTCCGAGGCTCTCCAGTTTCTGAGTGTGCTGTATCTGATGTTCCAGTTCGAGGCGCTCAGACTCAGCGCGTTTTCTTTCGGTGAGATTCCGGACGATTCCCTGTACAACGCGCTGATTCCCCACTTCAAAGATACTGGATGACACTTCGGCGGGAAACACGTCTCCGCTCTTCTTCATGAACTCTGTTTCAAATTTGACCGAACCGTTCTTCATGACGGTATCGAATGCCCGTTTTGAATCCGCCAACACATCGGCCGAGTGGAGGTCGGCGACAACAAGCTCTTCTATTTCATCCCTTGAGTACCCGAACAACTCCAGGGCCTTCTCGTTGATGTCGAAAATTCGGCCTTCCAGGTCGTGGATGAAAATCGCGTCGTTGGATTCACTGAAGAGTTTTCTGTATTTCTGTTCATTCGCTTTCAGCGCATTGGCGACTTTCTGGCGGTCGGTGATATCCCTTTGAATCGAGATGGAGTATTTGATCTTCCCATCCTTGTCCAGAACACTCCTGGCGCTGAGCAAGACCGTCCGCTCCTCTCCATCCCTGTTGATGATGTTGAGAACCTGGTTTCGAAGCTCGCCTGTCTCACGCCATTGCCGAAACAGCTGTTTCGCTCTGTCCCTCGAAGACGGGGCATAGACTACTGAAATCAGAGGCTTCCCGATGAGTTCGGCCTTTTCGTATCCGAGCGCGTTCAACGCAGCCGAATTGATGTCGAGGATCAGGCCCTCAGGAGAGAGGATGTAGCCATACTCCGGAGACTCTTCAAAAAAAAGGCGGAATACCCGTTCTGTGGGCAGGATATGCTCGTTCTGGATGTCTTCCGGATCGGTCATAATTGCAATGCGCCTCCTTTTGAAACGGAACCAGGGTAGATAATACCTAAGATGAGCGATTCTGCCGGATGAGATGTGCCAAGTCCTTGATGCTCTGGTGTTTGCAAAAAATTTAAGGATACTGGTGGTATGTCGAGGCTTTTGCAATCGCCCAGAGCGCAAGGAGTTGGTGCAGACGCCTGAGAGAATCGCTCAATTTAGGTAATACCTAAGATGAGCGATCCTCGGGTCGTCCGCCGTCACCAGCCACGTGGAGTGCAGCGCCGAAGAGCGAGCCCGCATGGGCATCACCGAGGGACTGATCCGCTACTCGACCGGCATCTGTGGTTGAAATTTACCCACATGCTGGGTAAATTCTATTCATGTTCACGCGAAATCTCACGCCACGAATCACCAGGGCCATCGAGGACTCACCCGTCGTTTTCCTTAACGGTGCACGCCAGGTCGGCAAGAGCACCTTAGCCGGGTCGATTGTTCGAGAGAGGGGAGGGCGGTATCTGACCCTCGATGAGCTGGACGTTCTTTCGGCCGCAAAGTCGGACCCGGATGATCTGATCGCCGATCTCGAGCAGGCTTTGGGAGCTGAGACCTCGATTTAGGCTCAGGTTGATTCCTCTCGAAAGGCGCCGATATCATCAGGTTTCGCGGAGATCCACTGAGAGTTCCCAATTACCTCCTCGGTCATCACCAAGTGCGAGTCCTCGGAACCCCGGATTTAAAGGGTCTCCTTGCCCGACCGATGTGATGACGCAGGAGTTTCCTGAGTCGCGGGGGTAGGGGAACCCGAATCAGACTGTGGGGCTTCTCGGGGCGATGGCGCGAGCTTCTCTGGAGCTCATGGTTAGTGGCGATCGAGAGCGAAGATGCCGAGCTGGAGCTTAGCGGTCCCAGGCAAGGGTTTCGTGACAAGGTCCCCTGAATTCCCGGGGGATAGCCTCAATCACCGGTCCTGGGCTGTTTCAATAAAGCAGCGCTGGATTAAAACTCTATTTACAGTTTATCCATGTTAAACTGTAACCATGTTTACAAGATGGATCGACCTTCCGGCAAAGAAGAGCCTGCTGTTGCTGGGTCCCCGAAGGAGTGGGAAAACCACCCTGTTGAAGAAGCGATTCCCTGGATACGCCTACGCCACTCTGGATGATCTCGATAACCTGGATTGGGCTCGGAGCGACCCCAAGGGCTTTGTCCAATCTCTCGGTAAAACGGCGATTATCGACGAGATTCAACGTCACCCTTTGCTGACGGTAGCCGTCAAATACGCCATTGACGAAGAGCAATCGCGTTTCTTGATGACGGGTTCCAGCTCGGCCGGGCTTCTCGACGCCAGTGCGGACTCTCTCGCGGGCCGGATCGACATCCGGGCCTTGACCACCGCCTGTTGGGGAGAGGATGAGGGTCCGCCCACACATCGGGTTTTTGAAAGTCAGGCGCCGCTCAACCAACGGAAACTGGCGCAGCGCCAACTTACTGACGCCCGGCAATTTGGGCAGTTTCCGGAAGTGCTGACCGTCGCCACCGGACAGGACAAAATGGAGATCCTGCGGAACTATCGCGACACCTACTTCACGCGCGACCTCATGATGCTGTCAAACCTCGAAAACCTGGACGGTCTCATGGTGCTTTATCGCCACCTCTCCAGATCCATCGGTTCGCTCCTGGAAACCTCGAACCTTGCCCGCGAGGCGGGTATCAGCTTTCCGACTGCCAAGAAATACCTGAACTCCCTCGTCCAATCCCAACTGGTTTTCAAATTGACGGGATACCAGTACGGACCAGCCAAACGTTATGTCAAAGCCGGCAAGATCTACCTTGCGGACATGGGCATTGCGACGGCTTTCGGCACTCCGTTGGCCATCGGGCAGCAACTGGAGAACTTTGTCATCGCGGAGCTGGAAAAGCGCCGGAAACTCGGGTTCCTCCAAGCCGATGGTCTCCATCACTACCGGTCCGGCGCCGGTCGTGAGATTGATGTCATCATCGATTCGGGGGATACCACGGTGGCCATTGAAATCAAGAGTACGGAGGTGCCGAGGAAGCGGGACCTTCGCAATCTCGAGGATTTTGCTGGCACGATGAACCGGCCGGTCCGGTGCCTCCTCTTTTACACCGGCCTCGACTACAAACGCATCGGCAAGGTGGAGCTGATTCCCATTGCAGCCCTTTATCGTGGCGTGTAGATCGCGCTCGATTCCACACCGGCCGATCTCCATTGACTTCAACTCCTCAAAGAGAATCCGTGAGCCAGGGAGTCCTCGGAATCGATGATGAGGTTGCCCATCCCGGTCAGATAACCCCGGCTCCTGATATAGGGCGTCACGGCCCGATACTCACCGACCATTTTCTCCTCGCCGACACGGCCTTCGAATATGGTGCCGATGATGCTCTCATGCCTGAAGGTCTCATCTCGGCTCTCCACGCCCCGTGGAAACGGCTGAGTCCGGCTCCCGACCCATTCACGAGGTTCGTGTCGAATATACCATACTGTAGCGTAGGGACATAATCAGTCGGAAAGTATTGAAAACACATGCTATTCATGACTAGCGGTAGATCCTCTTTGAGTATGGTAGTATCGGGCCGTGGAACCTCAGTCTCAACCCATCCAAAAAGGTCTACCTGAAAAACCGGGGTTCTTTGGTTCGGCACCAGGCGCGTAGAAAGAGAGTTCCTATGAGGTTGACACGCGACGACTGGATAGAGGCGGCGATGCAGATGTTGGCCCGACAGGGAATCGACGGCGTGCGGGTCGAGGTCCTGGCGCGCCGGCTCGGAGTGACCAAGGGGAGCTTCTACTGGCACTTTGAAGATCGGGACAAGCTCCTTGAAGCCATGATCGGCGCCTGGGAGGAGGAAACGGATCAGCTTCTGGTCGCGGCAGGTGAGAAGCCCCCGGGGCTCGGCCGGATTCGCCGCTTGCTGGAGCTCGTATCGGAGAGTTTCGGGAACCTCCCGGACGCGTCCGTCTTCGCCTGGGCACTGCGCGATCCGGTCATCGCGCGCAGGGTCGCGGCGGTCGACAAAAAGCGTATCGATTTCCAGATGCAGGCCGCCCTGGACAGCGGCATGAGCCGGTCGCAGGCGGAGCGGAACATCACCTTCGGCTACCTCGCATACTGTGGATGGGTCACCCGTGAGGTGGTTGCCCCGGACACCGCGCCGAGCTTCAGGGTATTGACCAAATGGCTGGAGGAGCTCTTCGAGATCCCCGCCCCGTCGAATGCAGCCGGCAAATCCTACCGTGGATCCGGCAAGGCAGATTGATTAGCGCGAACCCAGCGAGTAGGTGAGCCCGAGGACCGCCTCGTAGCCCCAACTGTCATCGACGATAGGTGAGTTGCGGATCTCGTTGTCCAGGCTCTGCCCGGCAAGGTAGACGACGAGATTGAACCTCTGGGTGATCTTGAAGAGCGCGGTGAACCTCGCGGTCGGGTTCCATGCGGCTGTTCCAACGTAAGCCGGGCGTTCCCGGGTCGCTTCGTCCGGAGTCACGCCGAAGTAGTAGTCGACGGTCTTCGCGTCCTGGTAGGCGACGCCTAGTGATGGGATCAGCATGAGGCGCCCCTTCATCACCGGCTCGCGCCAGCTCGCCAGAATCGAGCCGGCGAGGCCGTTGCTGTTCCCGAGCAGATCCGCGAGCAACGTGCCGGAGACCTGCAGCTTGCGACGGTTCCACTCCAGCGCGAGACCTCCCAGCGCGGTTGGGTCTCGCGGGCTCATTCCCTCGAGAAAAGGAGAGTCGTCGGGATCGAGCTCGAGAAAGCTCCAGCGGAGGCGGAGGTCGAGGTGCAGGCCGTCGCCTCCCAATACCCGGAATCCGGCGAGAATCCCCTGCACGTAGAGACGCTTGTGGTAGAGCTCGACAAGAGGGATGGGCAATAGACGGTTCTCGGCGCCGCGGAAGGGAGTCGGGGCGGAGACGATTCCGAGCCCCAGGGAGTTGCGTGGGTGGGTGGAGGGACGGCTCGCGGCCGGGTCGTCCGCGAGAGCAACCCCTGCGGTCGTGAGGAGGGCCGCAAGGCTGACCAGGGCGAAACCATTAGTGCTTTTCATCGCGAACCTCCGAAAAAACCATACCATAACGTATCTTTAATTCTGATTCCGAGGATCAAGATTCCATCTGGAAAATTACGTTAATAACTATAATCATTGATGTTACGTTAACTCCTCTATTTTCAGTGGGTGTTGGAGATCACTGAAAAAACATACGGTACCCCCTTGACATGGGAGAAATCTCGGTCTAGATTTGACGGTGAAGTGAAATTTCAAGCGAACCATCGGGAGGAAAATCATGCGTTTGAGCCGTAGTCTCCGTGTGCTCGTAGTCGGTCTGTGCGTCGTTCTCGGCGCCGCGACCGCCTTCGCTGCCGCCACCCTCGAGGTGTCCGTCATCGGCGGATCCGGGCAGGTGACGGTCGTGGTCACCGGTCCCGATGGGGTCGCCCAGACGACCAACAACAACAAGCACGAGTTCCAGGTGCCGGTGGAAGGCGCCGCCGGCGCCTACGAAATCGCCATCACCGTCGGCAATGTCACCGAGACAACGGAGGTCAACCTTCTCGGATCGGGCAAAGTCAACGTGGTCTTCATCGTCGAACCCGGCCCACCACAGATCCACTCCACCACGGTGGCGGTGGAGACGATCACCGTCACCGCGCGCAGAATCGAGGAGAGTCTGCAGGAAGTACCACTCTCGGTCTCGGCGGTCAGCGGGAAAACGCTGGACGAGGCGGGAATCGACAGGGTGGAGGAGTACCTCACGCGGATCCCCAGCACCACGGTCTTCCAGTACTCGGAGGCCGAGACCACGATCCAGATGCGCGGGGTCAGTGCCGTCGGCGGCGATGCCAACACGGTGAGCACCTATGTCGACGACACCCCGATCACATCCAGCCCCGGTACCGGAACAACCCTGCGGTCGTTTGATGTGGAGCGCATCGAGGTGCTGCGTGGACCGCAGGGCACCCTGTTCGGGGAGGGTTCGATGGGCGGCGCGGTCAGGTTGATCCAGAACAAGCCCACCGCAGACGCCTTCGACGGCGAGGTGGAGCTCGATGCCGGTTCGATCGACGGAGGGGGTATTACCGCGGGCGTCAACCTCATGCTCAACATGCCGGTGGTGCGTGACAAGTTCGCCCTTCGCCTGGTGGGCATCTACCGCGACTCCGACGGATGGGTCGACATGCCCGACCTGATCGACGGTCCGGAGGAGGACACCAACACCGCCAAGGTGAAGAATTTCCGACTCAGCGGCAGGTGGTTCGCCACAGACCGCCTCATCTTCGATGCATCGATCACCTACAACGACACCCATCTCGGCGGGACCCAGATCTCGACGAAGGATGGGATCTCAGAGCGCCTCAACAAAGAACCATACGACGACGAATACGTGCTCGGTAATCTGACCATCACCTACGACTTCGACTGGGCGACACTTGTCTCTTCTACCTCGTACTGGGACCGGGAAGGGCTGCTCATCTCAGACCTGGGGTGGTTGGTCGACACGACCAACTACATCAACTCCCTGTTTTTTGACGATCCGCCAGAGGTCACGAATCTATGGTCCGAGGTACCACCCACCACTCAGCGGTTCACGCAGGAATTCCGCCTGTCGTCGGTGGGGGACGGCGCCCTGGGCTGGACCGCGGGCTTTTTCTACATGGACAACGACACCAGTTCGGGCGCCCGCTTCATCACCGAACCGGATCTCACCGAGCTCTACGGGGAGTACTTCCTGGTCGACGGAACCGACAGCTTCGAACAGTTTGCCCTCTTCGGCGAGGTCAACTACCGATTTGCCTCCAAATTCGAGGTCGTGGCCGGCGCCAGGGTCTTCAAAGAGGACCGCACGACCCACCTCTTCCTCGACGGGTACTTCTGGCTCATTTATGGCGTCGAGCCGCCCGCCGAGATCCAGGAGTCGGCGACCTATGATGAGGTATTGCCGAAGTTTAGCCTGAAGTGGGATTTCGCGTCCGACTCGATGGTCTATGTAACGGCGGCAAAGGGATTCAGATCGGGCGGCATCAACGTCTATGCGGAGCCAGACGACATCGTCTACGACCCGGATTTTGTATGGAACTACGAGATCGGTGCGAAGACCGGGTGGCTTGACAACCGATTGGTGGTCAACGGAGCGCTCTTCTACATGGACTGGCAGGACATCCAAATTGGGGTCCCGAGCCTAAATCCCGGCCTACTGTCGACGATCAACGCGGGCAGCGCCCACACCTCGGGCCTCGAGCTCGAGTTGAACGCGCAACCGACGGTTGGATTGTCCCTGGGCGCCTCTGCCGGGTGGATCTTCGAGGCCGAGACCGACGAGGAGTCTCCGTACGGACCGGCCGGCACCGAGTTGACAGATGTGCCCGACTACAATGCCAACTTCTTTGCCCAGTATCGATTCCCGCTCAGCACCAAGCTCCACTTCCTCGTCAACGCCAACTACAACATGGTGGGTCCAAGCCGTAGCGTTTCTGAATGGGAGTCATCACCCTACGAATTTGTCAACGATGCCTATCAGCTTGTCAATCTGAACCTCGGGATCGAGGCCCGGAGCTGGGCCCTCACCTTGTTCGTCGACAACGCCACTGATGAGTTTGTCCAGCTCCTCGACCTTACAGACTACGGCGAGGTCGGCCATGCGTACACCGTGCGGCCGCGCACAATCGGTCTGCGCTTCCGGACCGACTTCTAGGATCGGTCCGTTGAGTCATCACGGGCGCCCGCAGGGCTGAGGGCGGAATGATGAATCGGGCACCCGGTTTCTCCGCCATCGGCCGGAGCCAGGCGAGGTGGGTCCTGGCGGCGCTGGTGATCGGTGGAGCCCTGCTCGGCACTGGGATGAACCTCGCGGTGGCCGCAGACATGGGGAAGACAGTCCTTCACCGGGGCAACCGCGAGGAGCCGGACTCGCTCGACCCACACGTGAGTCTGAGTGTCTTTGACGCCAACATCACCCTCGATCTCTTCGTCGGGCTCACCACCCTCAGTGCGGCGGGACAGACGGTCGCGGGCGCCGCCACCGACTGGACGGTGAGCCCGGACGGCAGGGTCTACACCTTTCGTCTGCGGCCTGGGATGGTGTGGTCCGACGGCACCCCTCTGACGGCGGAGGACTTCGTCTACTCCTTCCGGCGTGCGCTGGCGCCCGAGACGGCGTCGATGTCGGCCTACCTCCTCTACCCGATCGAGAACGCGGTCGAGGTCAACACGGGCAGATCATCCGGGGAGACCCTCGGCGTGCGGGCGGTCGATCCCGACACCGTCGAGATCCGTCTTCGTCATCCGGCGCCCTACATGCCGGGGGTCCTGACCCAACCTGTCGGCGTACCGGTGCCGAGGCACGTGGTGGAAAAGCACGGCAGAACGTGGTCACGGCCGGGGCACATGGTGAGTAACGGGGCCTTCGTCCTGGCCGAGTGGTCGCCCAACCATCACGTCCGGTTGGTGAAGAACGAGCTGTTCTACGACGCCGCGGGAGTGGCCCTCGACGAGGTCTTCTACTACCCGTTGGGAAACGTTTCGGCGGCGCTCAACCGGTTTCGGGCGGGCGCGCTGGATACGAACCCGGGCTTCTCCGACAACAAGCTGGAGTGGCTGCGGGAGAACCTGCCGGACAGCGTGCGTCTGGGGCCCACCCTGACGACGGTCTATCTCGCTCTGAATGTCGAGAAGCCGCCGTTGGACGATCCGCGGGTGCGCCGCGCCCTGGCCCTGGCCATCGATCGGGAGAAGATCGTGACCAGGCTTCGCAGGCGGGAGGAACCGCCCGCCTACAGTCTGGTCCCGCCCGGGATCGAGAGCTACGGCTTGCCCTCCCGGGCACCCTTCAAAAGCACGCCCATGGAGCAACGTCTCGAAGAGGCGGAGCGTCTCCTCAAAGCCGCCGGCTACGGGCCCGAGAACCCGCTCGAGATCGATATTCTCTACATCGCGGCCGGTGGTTGGAAGAAGACGGGCATCGTCGTCGCCTCGATGTGGAGGGCCATCGGTGTGCGCGCTCGCCTGATGAGCTGCGACGGCAAGGTCCACACCTCCTCCCTGCTCATCGGCGACTTCGAGGTCGGCCTGACCTCCTGGGGCGCCGACTTTGCAGACGCCTCCAACTTCCTCGAGATCCAGAAAAGCTCTTCTGCGGCAAACTTTCCCCGCTGGTCGAACGAAATCTACGACCGCCTGCTCGATGAGGCGGATCTGGAACCCGACCCGGTCGTCCGGGTGGATCTGCTCCATCGGGCGGAGGCGGTGCTGATGGAGGACCTTCCCA
>Ga0164313_10006057_pt1 | contig 10692 bp, 11 predicted proteins | sample GuaBasSedimGuay4_FD_113735 | JGI IMG/M metagenome (GOLD analysis project Ga0164313, IMG submission 113735) | Subseafloor sediment microbial communities from Guaymas Basin, Gulf of California, Mexico - Guay4, Core 4569-4, 0-3 cm | ecosystem: Environmental > Aquatic > Marine > Hydrothermal vents...
CCGGAAGCAAGCAAGGCGTTAAACCAGAACATGCCGTTCGGTTACGCTTGATATTAGCTCGGCTCGATGCTAGCACCGCTGCCGAGGACATGAACTTACCCGGTCTCGGCCTACACCGGCTTAAAGGATCATTAAAAAATTATTGGTCGGTTTCCGTATCGGGTAATTGGCGAGTAATTTTCCGTTTTGAAGACGGATATGTTTTAGATGTCGATTATTTAGATTATCATTAAGGAGTCAAGAAAATGGTTATGCATAATCCACCCCACCCCGGAGAAGTAATCCGGGAATTTTGTATAGAACCGTTGGGCTTGTCTGTTACTAAGGCTGCTGAAGGCTTGGGTGTTTCTCGCACGTCACTATCAGAGTTATTGAACGGCCGACGCGGTATATCGCCAGAGATGGCAATCCGCCTGTCGATGGCATTTGGAGGAAGCGCTGAAAGCTGGATCACGCAGCAGGCTCAGTATGACATATGGCAGGCCATGCAGGGTGCAGAGAGAATCAAGCTACAAGTCCGTACCTTTGCCTAATGGAACAAGTTACCACTCTCAGGTGACAAAAGATCAACTGTTCATTATTGGAGGTGTGTCGCGGTCATTATTTTTTTGTTCTTGTATGGATGAGTTCACCGATGATGCTGATGGCGATTTCTTCGGGTGTCTCGGCCCCGATATCGATACCGATAGGGCTTTTGACTTTGCCGATTTCTTCCCGGGTGAAACCTTCCTTTTCCAGCTGTTGGTAAATAGTGTCGCGTTTGGTACGGCTGCCGATCATGCCGATATAACCTGCATCGGTTTTCAAATAACTTCCTGTCGTCCAGCACAACCGTCCGGAAATTCACCATTCCGGTGAGCCTGGCCAGCTGCTGCGACACGTGACCGGCACCGAATATGTACACGGTCCCGCAGGCAAAGGGGGGATCGACGAGGAATTGACGGCCTTCCACTTCGGCCAGGAAGGGCGTGCGTTCTTTTACGGAAAGGTGGGTCAGTGCTTTTAAAAGCCGTTCGGGCGCTGAAAAAGAGCCTTGGGTCACGCGGTTTTCTGTGCACAGGCAGTGTTCCACCTTTTGTCGGCCCGCCTTTTCGGCAAACAGGGACGATATAACCAGGCAGGGTACACCCTGTTGGAGAAGAACATAGCAGTCCCTGTACAGGTCGATGTTGTCGGGGGTTGCCGGTACCGGTTCCAGGATGACCGTAAGGCGTCCTCCGCAGATAATGTCCAGGTTATCCCGCCGGCCTGACTGGTTCAGGTCAAAGGACAGTTTTTTCGGTTCACCGGCAAGCCGCACATCTGCTGCCGCCTCGATGACCCGCGCTTCGATAATGCCTCCGCCGATGGTTCCGACAATGGTGCTGTCCGGCAGAATCATCATCCGGGTGCCTGCTGTTCGCGGTGTGGAACCGGACTGTGACACGATGGTTGCCAGAACCACATCCTGACCGCTTTCCAGTGCTTGATACATGCGTTGGGCAATTTTATGCATAGAGACCTCTCCATATCCAATTTCTGATGTATACGGTTACAATTACATCACCATCTGTGTCTTAACAAATGGTATGAACACGAGCTATAATTATGTGTGTTTGTGGGGTTGCTTGCCAACCTTGTGCGAATGCTTGTGGGTGTGGATGTAAAGCGCATCATCCAGGAGCAGTTTGCCGTTTTCCATGCTGAAAATTCTGTCTGTGGTTTCGGAAAAAAAATCATATTCGTGGGATATCAGCACGTAGGTGATGGCCAGGCTGTTGAGCACATCGATCAGTTTTGACTTCATGGCGCTGTCCAGGGCATTACCGGGTTCATCCAGCAGCAGGACCTCGGGTTCCATGGCCAGGATCGTGGCTAGGGAAACCAACCGTTTTTCTCCACCGGACAGTTTGTAAGTGATGCGATCTTCGAAATCGTCCAATCCAAGAAATTCGAGTGTTTTCTTTGAAACCGCGATGGCTTCCTTTTTTGATTTTCCCAGGTTCAGCGGCCCAAAGGTGACGTCCTCCAGAACAGTCGGCGAGAAAAGCTGGTCGTCGGCGTCCTGGAATAGCAGGCCGATCCTGCGCCGTACATCCATGAAATCCTGCTCGGTTTTTCGTTCATCGCCGAAAATAGTTAGCCGCCCTGTGGACGGCTTTATCAGTCCCATGATGATGTGGAAAAGGGTGGTTTTTCCGCTTCCATTGGGGGCTACCAGCCCGATTCGATCCCCTTTGAAGATGTCGAGTTCCAGATTGTTCAATATCGGTCGGCTTCCGGGATAGCTGTACGATATACCTTCAAGGCTGATTATAGGCTGTTTCTGTTCCATATTTCCAATCCGATGATAATTACCATGGTTCCGGTCGTAAGAATGGTGAAGGCCCTGTTATTCGTATAGGGTGCTATCGGTCCCAGTGTGTGAAACCGCCCATTGAAGCCTCTGCACAGCATGGCGTGGTAAACACGTTCCGCTCTGGCCGAGGCCCGGATAAATATCATTCCCGTCAGGTAGGCAAAGGTTTTATAGGAATGGATATTGGTTCCGGGTTTGAAACCGCGTATTCTGGCCGCCCGCATGAGCCGCCGGTATTCATTTTCGATTACGAAGATATATCTGTATGTCATCACCAGCAGGTAAACAAGTTTGCCGGGAACCCCCAGGCGGTGAAGCGCACTACCTATGACCGGCAGGGGCGTCGTGGCGATGAGTGCTATCAGTATGGACAGAATGCTGATTGATTTCAAGGTGATTTTGAGGCAAAGCATCACACCTGGCCTCGATACCTGAAACGGCCCGATGTCGAAGAGAGGCGGTCCGGGATAGGTGATGGGTATCACAAGCCATATCAAGGCCATGAAACCGAAAACCACGGCAAGGCGCTTCAAGACGGCCTTTCCATCCAGGCGGGCCAGAAGGAGGAGCAGCAAAGCGGCTGCCAGACCGAAAAACAGCGTTGGGAAACGATCCACTGTTGCAATGGCACAGGACAACATGACCGCAAAGACGATTTTCAGTCTGGGGTCCACGTGATGAATGATGGCGTTGCCGGCCGTGAAGGGTTCTGTAATCATGGGTTTCGGGTCCTTATTTACGACGGGAGCGGACATATGCGGCCACACCCACCAGGCCGATGATGTACCCGATGCCGCCGAACACATCCCTGAAGGATGGTGTCGTCTGCATGGTATCGGCAATCATTTCTTTGAGCGGTTCGATCTCTTTTCGCAGCAGACCGGTCACGATTTCAGCCACTTTTTTCTCGGTCAACGCATTCGCTGCCGGGGGCTGATCATTCTCTCGCGGTTGCCGGTCCGGATTGGGTAAAGGGCTGTCTGACGCGGAGCGGGTTGCCGAATCAACCGCAAAATCATCGACACCCAGATTCCAGGAAGCCTGGTGCCCCGCACCTGCATGCAGGATGATTTTCAGGTCACCCCGATAGGGTGCATTGAAGGAAAATTTTCCATCTGAGTCGGTAATTCCTTCGAGTAATCTTTTGCCGGCCGCGTCCAGGACTTCTATCCTGGCGGATTTCGGTATGCGGTTGCCCATAAATTTACTCTGGGTATAAACGACGTTTCCCTCTACCCATGCAAAGATGCTGACTTTGTGGGCTGCTGCGGGGGGGGCGAAAACCAGGCCTGCGACCAGTGTCGGCAAAAACGCACAGCAGAAGACGATTCGAAGGTATATCATCAATGCTCCAATAGGGTGATGGCTTAAAAAGGATCCCCGGTGTCGAGGATTCAAGGATCCAAGTGTTTGTTTTTCAATACGTTTATTAGCACTTTTAGTATTTTTTAAGCAAAGCGCATATACTTTTTGCTGTGTCTTCAGCTCTTTGAAGCTTTTAATCATTTTCCTTGGCCCCTGGAACCCCTGGCCCCTGGAATCCTGATATCTGTTGCGTATACCCCGGAAGCATCACCGGGTTGACCTTCTTTATGAAAGCGACGCAAAATGCCGTTATGATGCCTTCGATGATCATGACCGGGAGGTTTGCAGCAAGGATAAGCGCGGAGATCTCCCAGAAATTTTCTTCTGTGAGTATCAGGCTCAACCCCATGAGGAGGGCAGACAGGAAAACCGAACCGAACCCGCAGGCAAACGCGCCGGCCATGGCCACTCGGTAACTTTTAAACAGCAAGGGACTGAAAACGTAATAGCAGATTACGGCAGGCAGGGCCATAATTACCGTATTTACCCCCAGGACGGTTATGCCGCCGTACTGAAATAAAAAAGCCTGCAAAATCAGGGCAACCAGAATGGCCGGGAAAGCCGCCCAGCCCAGCATAAGGCCGACCATGCCGTTGAGGACCAGATGCGTGCTCGAAGGACCCACATTTACGTGGATGAGGGAGGCGACAAAAAACGCGGATGAAAGCATGCCCACCGTGCTGATACGGTCGTAGTCGATGGCTTTCAAGCCCAAAGCGGTACCGGCTATAGCCGCACCCCCGCCTGCAATCAGGACCGGGGCCGACAGAATACCTTCAGAAATATGCATGCGCCAGTTTTCTCTCCCCCCAAAAAAAAACGAAAACCCATATCCATCAGGATGCGTGCCTTCGTGGCTTTAAATCTCAATAATCCCTATTGAATACAACCATAGGGTAATGATTGTTGGTAATGGAAGTGGCTGTGTTGGAACCGTTTCCCGTGATCGCACAGGCTTCTGCCTGTTATTGTCATCCACCATGAAATATTCAATATGAATGCTGCAAAAAAGAATATTACAGATTTTCACATTTTTCAACTACTTTTGCTATAAGCAGGCATTGACTCGGAAACCAATTTTATATATTTCATTAGAAACAGGCGGTCGTTTATTTGACGGCTATCATTGGGCCTTAATCGGGTATCTACCTAAATAGGGTGTTTAAAATTGTTTCTAATGTGACATGGGGTTTCCTGATGAGCAGTCAATCTGATATCGAAATTAAAAATCTGACATTTTCCTATGAGACGGTGCCGGTGCTCGAAGACGTCAATCTGAAGGTGGCGCATGGAGAATTTGCAACGATTGTCGGTCCGAACGGCGGCGGGAAGACCACGCTGCTGAAGCTTCTTCTCGGACTGTTGAAACCGGTTCACGGGAAGATTGAAGTTCTGGGTAGTTCCCCTGAAAAAGCACGCCTGCAGGTGGGGTACATGCCCCAGCACGCCGACCTGGATCCGCAGTTTCCGATTACGGTGATGGATGTTGTCCTCCTGGGAAGGCTGGGTCGACGATTTGGCGGAAGATATTCAAAAAAAGACAGGCAGTTAGCCTCTGAAGCCCTGGAAGAAGTCCAATTGGGGCACACGGCCCGTATGCCTTTCAGCAGGCTCTCAGGAGGACAGAAACAACGTGTTCTGATAGCAAGGGCTCTGTGCTGCGATCCGGAAATGCTGCTGCTCGACGAACCCACGGCCAACATCGATCCGGAAGTGGAGGAGACCCTGCTGGCCATCCTCCAGGCGTTGAACCGGCGCATGACCATTCTGCTGGTTTCTCACGATATGGGGTTTGTTTCACGGGTGGTTAAAAGTGTTATCTGCGTCAACCGGCGGGTCTTTATTCATCCCACCAGCCAAATGGACGGAACCCTGATAAAAGATGTGTACGGAAGTGACTACTGCATGGTGAGACATGATCACCGGTGCAGCGAAGAAGGGCATTTCCATGATTGAATTTTTCAATGCCCTCATGGACCCGGACAACGAGTTCCTGCGGTTGGCCCTCATGGTAGGTCTTCTCGCCAGTTTGTCCTTCGGCATTATCGGTACATACATCATTACCCGGCGCATCAGCTATATTGCCGGCGCGATTTCCCATTGTGTGTTCGGGGGCATCGGTGCCGGTTTATATTTACGGAACAGGGTAGGGTGGACGTGGATTGACCCGATGCACGGAGCACTGGCAGCCGCCCTGCTGGCAGCCGTTATCATCGGCCTGGTGAGCCTTTATGCCCGGCAGAGAGAGGATACGGTTATCGGTGCGCTCTGGGCCGTGGGTATGGCCGCCGGTCTTCTTTTTATTGACCTCACCCCCGGCTATTTTAATATGGCGAGCTATCTTTTCGGTGATATCCTGTTGATTTCAAAAAGTGACCTGTGGATGGTCCTCGTGCTTGACGGTGTGGTTGTCACCCTGGCGGTTTATTTCTATAATACACTGTTAGGCGTCTGCTTTGACCATGAGTTTGCCCGGCTGAGGGGCGTGCAGGTCGGGCCATTTTATATTTTGCTGCTTTGTTTGACCGCTCTGACCGTGGTGCTGTTGGTCAGGGTCGTGGGCATCGTCATGGTGGTTGCCATGCTGACGCTCCCGGCGGCAGTTGCAGGGCAATTTGCTCGGCGGCTATGGCACATGATGATTCTGGCAATATTTTTCTGCATGGCGTTTACATGGGCCGGGCTATCCATCAGTTATTCCTACGGTCTGTCCAGCGGGCCGACCATCATCATGGTGGCCGGGGCAACCTATCTTTTAGTCCTTGTGGGACGGAAGATTCCGCTCCGCAGGAGACAACGATAATGGGTGATGCTTACAATAATTGGCATCTATTAGTTCAAAACACATCATGTTTGTTTTTCATTCGACGTTGGACGTTGGATGTTCGATGTTCGACGTTCATTTTTCAAATCAATCCCGTTATATTGTTTATCCTGGTGTCGGCTCTCTTCTTCCGGGCGGATGCCTTTGCCGAAACAAACGGGAAAATTCCGGTGAGTGTCAGCATTGCCCCCCAGGCATTTTTTATAGAAAAGGTGGGGGGGGACAGGATTTCCGTCCATGTGCTGCTTCCTCCCGGCAGAAGCCCAGCCACCTATGCCCCCACGCCGTTACAGGTGTCGAATTTGATGAGATCGATCCTTTTTTTTCGAATCGGGGTGCCTTTTGAAACAGCGCTGATACCCGGAATTGAACAGTCGGCGAAACAGTTGAAAATCGTTGACACCCGCAAGGGCATCACCCTGCGCAGGATGAGCCGGGAATCGCATCTACAAAAAGATGATGGCCCCGCAGAGACCCAAACCCATGCCGCTCATGGCCACGGAGGCGATGACCCGCATATCTGGCTCGACCCTTCACTGGTAATGATACAGGCTGCCACCATGCGGGATGCCCTGGTGGATGTTGATCCTGATGGGGCTGAATTCTACCGGGATAATTACCGGGTTTTTGCAGAAGAACTTGGGTTGCTGGACGAACGGATAAGGAAAGTGCTGGCACCCGTGCAGGGGGCCCGTCTGTTGGTCTTTCATCCGTCGTTCGGTTATTTTGCCGACGCCTACGGCCTTAAGCAGATAGCCGTGGAAAAAGAAGGCAAAGCGCCTAAAGGCAAAGAACTGGCCCATCTCATCAAAATGGCCAGGCAGGAAAACGTGCGTATAATCTTTGTCCAGCCCCAGTTCGACAGGCACGCCGCGGAAAAAATTGCCGCAGTCATTGACGGTGCCGTCATTCCCCTGGACCCACTGGCCCGTGATTATATCCGTAACCTGGAAGCCATGGCGTATGCCGCGGCGGATGCCCTGAAATAAAGCATCATTTTGAATTAAGAATGTCGGTTTTGGAGAACGATTAGCGTGCACGATTTCATCATCATCGGCGGCGGTATTGTTGGTATTTCAACTGCGCTGCAACTGAAGCAGCGCCATCCGGGTGCAGACATCCTGCTGGTCGAAAAAGAAGCTTCCTTGGCCCACCACCAGACCGGGCACAATTCAGGCGTTGTTCATGCGGGCGTGTATTACCAACCTGGAAGCCTCAAGGCGGACTTCTGCAGGCGGGGGGCTGCTTTTACGGAGGTGTTTTGCCGGGAACACGGCCTGCCTTACGAAAAATGCGGCAAACTGCTGGTGGCCACCGATGAATTGGAATTTGAGCGCATGCATGCGCTCGAACTGCGCTGCCGCGAAAACAAAATCACCGCCCATCGCTTGTCCGCAAAGGAGTTGAAAAAACGGGAACCCAACATCAACGGAATCGGGGCACTTTTCGTGCCGGCAACCGGTATTACGGATTATCGGAAAATTTCGGAAAAAATGGCGCGTCTTTTTCAGGAACTGGGCGGTAAAATCATGCTGGGCAGTGTGGTCCGGGGGCTCCATGAAGAAAATAAAGGTGTGCACGTTCTGGCCGGGAAAAATGCGGTAAAAGGCGGTTTTGTGATAACCTGCGGAGGGTTACTGGCAGACCGCCTGGTCCGCATGATGGGGATTGAAACAGATTTTCAGATCATACCGTTCAGGGGTGAGTACTACCGTTTGTCAGCCAGGCACAACCGTGTCGTGAATCATCTGATATACCCGATTCCCGATCCCGGCCTTCCTTTTCTGGGCGTGCACCTGACCCGCATGATTGACGGCTGCGTAACCATCGGGCCCAATGCCGTCATGGGGTGGAAAAGGGAAGGTTACGGCAGGGTCAATTTTGACTTGAAGGACGTATTCGGCATGATCTGCTTCCCCGGTTTTTGGCGGGTGATTCATCAACACCTGGGGTCTGGAATCGGAGAAATGAAGGATTCCTTCTACACACCGGGTTATCTAAAAAGGGTCCACAAGTACTGCGCGCGCATTCGTTCTGGCGACCTTTCACCCTATCCTGCCGGTATTCGGGCCCAGGCTGTCAAGAAAGACGGCAGTCTTGTGCATGAGTTTCTTTTTGCCGAAAGCGAGCGATCACTGCATGTGTGTAATGCACCTTCCCCTGCGGCAACTTCGGCCGTGCCCATCGGGGAATTTATTTGCGACCGTGTGAAGGATAAACTGAATGCATGACGAAAAAAAATTCAAACACAATGCATGAAAAATTATAAATGAAAGGAGATCAATATGTCAAAAATTCGTTTGAGAACAAAATTGTGTGACATGCTCGGAATCGAATACCCGATTCTCAGCGCGGGGATGGGGCCCACCCTTCTGGGAGAAAAAACCGGCGCTCCGGTGGAACTGGTCGTAGCGGTTTCCGAAGCCGGTGGATTGGGCGTGCTGGGGGGTAGCGGATTTACCGTGGATGAACTGCGCAAAGCCATTCAGGACATCAAAGCCCGGACGGACAAACCGTTCGGGGTCGACCTGCTTTTACCCAAATATTTGGATCTCGGCGGTGCCATGGGCCAGGATGGCCCCGACGAACTCCCCTTAAGCATGGTTCTTGATCAGATTCCCAAACCCCACCGGGAGTGGGTGAAAAAGATAAAACAGGAGATGGGCCTCCCGGATGTCGAGATCCAGTTGCGGCTCAATACGACCACCATGCGCCCCAAAGAATCCGTGCAGGTCTGTATCGATGAAAAGGTGCCGCTTTTCTGTGCCGGGCTGGGAAACCCGGGATTCATGGTGGATGAGGCCCATGCCAATGGTATGAAGGTCCTGGGCATTACCGGAAATGCCAAAAATGCAAAACGCATGGCCGATTCGGGCATCGATCTGTTGGTGGCTCAGGGTCATGAAGGGGGAGGGCACACCGGGAGGATCGGTACCATGGTTCTGCTGCCGGCAGCCATCGATGCGGCTGATCCGGTACCGGTTTTGGCCGCCGGCGGTATCGGAGACGGTCGCGGTATGGCCGCAGCACTGAGCATGGGGTGTATCGGTGCATGGGTCGGGACCCGGTTTCTGGCCACAGACGAAGGCGGCGCCCTGGATATCAATAAAAAGAAAATTGTCGAGTCCAATGACGAGGGTACGCGTGTCAGTACGGCCTATACCGGAAAAACATTACGGGCGAGTTACAATGGATATCACGATCTCTGGGCGGGCTCGGGGCTCGAGCCCCTGCCGTTTCCGACCCAGATCGTGATCTCATCGTCACTGCTGGCTGCTTTCATTGAAAGCGGTCAGGAGAAGTTTGTCGGGGGGCTGGCCGGCCAGGTTTCCGGTATTATTCATGAGATCAAACCGGCGGCCCGTGTTCTGGAAGAAATGGTGGCCGAGACGGTGGATATACTGAAACACAAGCTTCCTGATGCTGTCGACATGTAGTCGCAGGCCACCGTCCTGCCATTAAATTTGGAAAAAAGTTTAGATCAGGAATCGAAAGAGAAAAGAAAGGGAAATTTCATCACGAAATAGCCCCGACCATTGGGTCGTGATTGTTATTGTATATACATATGAAAATTACCGAACCACAAGAAAGCGCCCTCTATCACATTGCCAACCCGAAGAGTATCGCCTTTTTCGGAGCTTCCAACAATTTCAACCGCATGGGCACCATTATCCTCGATTCCTTGAAAAGTCTGGGATTTGAAGGACCGGTTTATCCCGTGCACCCCAAAGAGAGCCAGGTGTTGGGGTATGATGCTTACCCGTCTGTGGCGGATCTTCCCGAAGCCCCCGAATTGGCCATCATTGTTTTGCCGACGGATATCGTTATCCGGAATCTCGAAGCGTGTGGACGGCGGGGGATCCGTTATGCCGCAATCGTTTCCGGCGGGTTCAAGGAGGTCGGGGAAAGCGGGGCCGAGTTGGAGAAACAGCTTAAGCAAACCGCCGACCAATACGGTATCCGTTTTCTGGGCCCCAACTGCCTCGGAGTGGCCAACCCGCACCACCGGCTGAACCCCACCCCGTTTTACTATGAGGCCCAACCCGGGTTTATCGGGCTGGCATCCCAGAGCGGCAGTTTTGTCACCCAGATGTTCAACTACCTGTCGGGCTTCGGCTTGGGATTCAGCACGGCTTTCAGCGTAGGCAACGAAGCCAACATAGAC
>Ga0164313_10006059_pt1 | contig 10691 bp, 4 predicted proteins | sample GuaBasSedimGuay4_FD_113735 | JGI IMG/M metagenome (GOLD analysis project Ga0164313, IMG submission 113735) | Subseafloor sediment microbial communities from Guaymas Basin, Gulf of California, Mexico - Guay4, Core 4569-4, 0-3 cm | ecosystem: Environmental > Aquatic > Marine > Hydrothermal vents >...
CCCGAGGGCGAGGACGGGGGCCGATCTGAGAGTCAGCGGCCAGGGTCCAACACGGCCCCCATGGTGGACCCGGACGACACGATCCAGAACGAGGCTACCACCGCTTTCGACGAGGATGATTGCGACCGCGGGCAGGCTGCGGCCGCCAGCTCGTTGCCACCGCCATTGGACAGCGAAGCCCCCCTCGGGCCGAACGATGAGCTTGACCAGGAGACTGAGGATGAGGGCATCGAGCCGGCCCCCATCACCCCGCGGGCCGGGTTGCGGCTCGGTCAGCAAATGGGCTTCTCGCTCGGCGGTGCGTTGCTCGGCCGTGCCGCAGATGATGATCCGCTGCCCTTCGCGTCCGCTGGCGCCGAGGCCGAACGGCCACCCTCTGACCCACCGGCAGCACTTGACGATCCGCCACCTGCGCGGTCACCCCAGCCGACCCGGATTCTGGAGCTAGACGACCAGCTCGCTGCGGCGAGACTGAAACCGACGCCTTTCTCGTCAGGGGGCGCGGCAGGCTCGGCCTCGACCTTCGAGGGCGCCGCGCCACCAAACTCGTCGCGCGCTTTTGACGAGGTCACGACCACCAACGACGATCCAGAGACCCCCTACAACGATTTGGACGAAGCCACCGTGACTGGCGTCGACACAGCGCTTCCACCGCAACAAGCCCTGCCCTTCGCAAGCGGTCGTCACGATGCCAGCCCGCCGGCGCCGGGCGAGTCGCCGAGCGAGCCGTCAGCTGGTCCCTACGGTTCGGGACTAGCGCCGCTGCGGCCGATCCCCTCTCCGCCCCAACACCCGCGCGTGCCCGTGCGTCCACCCCGACCGTCAGAGCCACCGAGGCCGGTATCGCCGCGCCCCGAAGCGCTGGACGAGCCTCGTGACGCACCAGTCTTGCAGGCAAACCGCTCGACGGTGCCGATGCTTACGGTGGCGCGCTATGCGACCATCAAAGCTGCGCTCTGGGACCAGAAAACCCCTATGGATGTCGTGCTCGACGAGTTCGGGCTCGACGAGAGCGGCTGGCGTTCCATCGAGCGGCGCCAGGCCATCGCCATCGCTCGTGACGCCAGCGGCGGTGGTCGACTGGCGGTGCTGATCCGCCAGGCCATCGCTGCGGCTCGCGCCGAGCGTGCCAAGGGCTCGAGTGAGCCCGAGCTGAGCATCGATGAGTTCGCCGAGCTCCGCGTGGCGGTGGACGACGCTGACGAGCCGAGCCTCGTGCTGACCAAGCGAGGGTTGAGCTCTGCAGCTTGGGATCGCCTGCTGCGCGTCTGGTCACACCGAGCCAAGGCGGACGGTCGTGTGGCCGCCGATCTGCGTCGCAAGCTGGCTGCTGTCCGGCTTGGCGATAAGGGCGAGGACTGAGGTCGCCCGAGCCCTTTCCGGCAAGACCACCCCCTGCTGCGCGCAACCTTTCGACTCGCGATTCACGACTCAGGTAGCCTGTCCTGACCACCGAAATGATCCAACTGGATCTCTGGTTCCCCACCGAAGTCTGCTGTTAGTGCTCCAAACACGACGTGGCATAGATCGTGTACGAGAAAACACCGGGTTGGCACACCAACCCGAGAGATCTGAGCAACCCACCATGAGCGCAACCATCCTGACTGCGGATCTGCAGCTCGACCTTGTCTCTCCGTACAGCATCGTCGGCGGGCTGGTACGAGAGGGGCTTTCCGAGCGCACCCACGCCACCGTCGAGCTCGCCTCCACCGAAGATCTCGATTTCCGGCCGCTGCTCGCCACCGAAGTGGTGCTCGACGTCAGTGGCATCGAAGACCGCAAGTGGACCCTGCGTCTTGGCGGCGCCGCCTTGCTGGACGAAAAGGACGGCTCCTATCGCTACCGGCTCGATCTCTACGACGCCCCGTGGCTGCTCGGTTTCTCGAAGAGCACCCGCAAGTATCGCAATCGTTCGGCTCAAGAGATCGTCACCCAGCTACTCGACGAGCACGGCGTGCCCTACCTGTGGCAGCTCAGCGGAGAGACTCCGGTCCGCAAGTACTGCGCCCAGTACGACGAAACCAACCTGGTCTTCGTGGAGCGGCTGCTCGAGAGTGAGGGCATCTTCTACAGCTTCGATCAGAGCGGCACGATGCTGCTCGCCGACACGTCCACCGCTGCGCCGCGGCTCGACCAGTCTGCGCCCTTCGAGCTCATTGCTTCCGACCAGGCCCTCGACCAGGGCGACGTCGGCATCTTCGAGCTGTTCCGCTGCGCCCAGGTGCAATCCGGCGGCACCACCCTGGCCGACTACAGCTGGAAGACTCCGAACGTGCGCCTGCGGGAATCAGCCTTTGACGAGGTCGACACCGATCTGGAGCGCTACGAGTACCCAGCAGGCTACCGCAAGCCCGACCAGGGCCAGCGCCTGGCCAAGCTGCGCCTCGAAGCGCTCCGCGCCGAGGCCCGGCGGATCGAAGGCCAATCCACCATCCCGCGCTTCGGGCCGGCAGTCGGTTTCGCCTTCGGTGGCCACACGGGCAAACAGTTCGAAGGCGAGTTCGTCCTCGTCCACGTCGAGCACCGCTTCCGCATGGGCGAGTTCGAGGCACTGCTGCCCGAGCTGGCTGCCATCGAGGGCTACGCCAATCGCTTCCGTGCGATCTCCCGGACGGTTTCCTATCGGCCACCGCTACGAGCGCCGCGCCCCACCGTGCACGGCAGCCACACCGCCACGGTGCGAGGACCGGCGGGCGAGGACATCCACACCGACACTCACGGCCGCTTCCGCGCCCAGCTGCACTGGGATCGCGAGGCGCTGGGCAACGACGAGGACTCCCGTTGGTTCCGCAAGCTGCAAGAGGTCTCAACGAGCATGAACCTGGCTCGCACCGGCTGGGAGATGTTCATCACCCACATCGACGGTGATCCCGACCGACCGATCGGCTTGGGTCGAGCGATCAACGGCGAGGCCGTGCCGGTCTACAGCCTGCCGACCCACATGAACGTCATGGCCATCAAGACGCCGTCCTCGCCAGCCACCGGCGGCTACAACGAGCTCCGACTCGACGACTCGATGGACAAGCAGCTCTTCTCCATGCAGATGGAGAAGGACTACGACGCCCTGGTCAAGAACGACCAGGGTGTGACCATCGGCAACAACTCGGTGCACAACGTCGGCACTGATTTCGATCGCCAAGTCACGGGCAATCAGTCCATCGCCATCGGCGCCAACAGTAGCGGCACCGTGGGCGAGGACCAGAAGATCAACGTCCAGGGCAACACCTCCATGACCATCGGCGGCACCATGGAGGTCAAGCTCGCCAGCGGCTCCACCATCCGGATCGACTGCAACGACACGGAGATCGTAGGCGGGCTGCGACTGACCGTTGCCGGTTCCTTCGCGGTACCGGATCTCGGCGCCATGGCCGAATCCGCCGCCCGCACCTTCGCAGGCCGAGCCTCACCTGGAGGCAAGGCGCTGCTGGATCGCTATAACCAGATCAAGAGCCTGCCTACCTCGGCGCAAGGGGTGAAGGATCTCGCGCTGTCCAAGGGCCAGGGTTACGTGGACCAGCTCACGGGCAAGGCCAAAGATCTGGCGGAACAGGCCGGCAAGGATGCTGGTGAGGCTGCCTGGGATGCGCTCAAGGACGGGTGGGACGACGATGACAGCGATCTGGGCGATGCTCTGTCCGATGCGGTCGGTTCGGGGTGGGACAGTCTCGGGGACGGCCTCGACACGGGCATCGATGGGCTGACGAGCGAGCTCCAGGGCATCGGCCAAGACCTTCAAGGGCTCATCCCGACTCAGGCCAAGATCAGCGGCTACCTCGACGATCTCGGGAAGGACTTCAGCAAGCTGATGCCCACCGACGAAAGCCTCAGCGCAGCCGCCACAGACGCGTTGAGCGAGATGACCGGCGGTTTGAGCGATAGCCTCACTGCGGGCAATTACGACCTGGCGCTGACGCAGGCTATCGACATGTTCTGCACCGGCGGAATCTCACGTCAGGCCAAATACCTGACCCTCAAGATGGTGGGCGGCGCCTACGTCATCGGCTCGGTCGGCAAGACGGAATGGACCGCAGGCAAGCTCTACGCCGAGACCGTCGGCGGGGTGAAGCTCACCGGCAGCATCAAGAACATCAACCAGTCGGTCGATGGCCTGCATACCGTTACGGTGGGCGGGGCGATGATGCTGTCCGCTGGCACGACCATCAGTATCTCGGCGGCGACCAGTGCCATCTCCGTTGGGGGGTCGGCCACCATCAGCTCTGACGGCCCGGTGAACATCAAGAGCTCCGGGGCTGCGGTCAAGCTCGCCGGCGACGGCGGTCTGCTTGCCAAGGGTGGCGGCGCCAAGGCTCAACTCTCCCCTGGCTCCATCACCTTCACCGGCGCCCTGAGCCTCGAAGCGGATGGCGACATCATCGTCATAGGCGGCAAGGCCGACAGCACTTAGTCCCATGGCCATTCACCACCCCACAGCCGAGTCCCATCCCATCCCGAGGGAGACCAAGCGATGAGCCCAGCCAGCGGTCAAGTCGGGGGCGAGCCCTGTTCGCTGTCCGTCGGCGGCGAGTCATTCGAGGTCGTGGCCCTCGAGGGCACCGAGGCCGTCTCCGAGTTGTATCGCTACGAGCTGTCCTGCGTCTGCCCGGAGCAGCTGCCCGATCTCGCGGCGCTGCTCAACGCCGAAGCTCGCATCGAGCTGCAAGATGGTCACGGCGCCTCCCGACCCATCGTGGGCATCGTGACCGAAGCGACGGCGCTGGCCGCTGACGAAGAGCATCGCCTGCTGAACCTGGTCGTGCGCCCGCCGGCCTATCGGCTGACCCTGGGTCGTGACTCGCGGGTATTCCAAGACGCCACGGTGGTCGACATCGTTTCTGACGTGCTGAGCCGCGGCGGGATCGATGCCCAGTGGGAGGTCGGCAGCTCCTATGATGAGCGCGTCTACACGGCCCAGTATCGGGAATCGGACTGGCAGTTCGTCTCCCGGCTGCTGGAGGAAGAAGGCATCTACTACTGGTTCGACCACGACCAAGCTGGCTCGGCACTGGTGCTCACCGACCACTCGACCGATGCTCCCGAGCTGCATGGTGGGGCACCCATCCCCTTCGAGCGAGACGCCGGCGCCCAACAGGCGAGCGGCGAGCGAGTGGAGCTCTTCGGCGACGCCATCAGGGTCGTGCCGAGCAAGTTCACCATCCACTCCTTCGATCCCGAGCGGCCGGCCTTGAAGGTCCAAGGCTCGACCGGCGAGGGGCTGCGCGAGTGGTACGCCGCGCGCGGTGCCGGCCTGGCCGATCCGGCAGCAGCCCAGCGCCGGGCGGAGCTCCAGCTCGAGGCGGCCCAGGCCCACAGCGATGTGCGCCGTGGGGCCGGACCCAGCGTGCGGCTGGTACCGGGTCGAATCTTCGATCTGCAAGGCCATTCGCTCACTCGGCTCGATGGGCGGCACTTCGTCACCCGGTCGGCCCTGCAGATCGAGCAGCGCCGTCGAGGCCGGGCCAGGGCGGCCGACCGGCCCTTGCGGTGCACTTTCGAGTGCCTTCCAGCGGCCACCGCCTTTCGGCCGCCACGAGACACACCCCGAGCCAAGCAAGCCGGCCTGCAAACGGCGCAGGTCGTGGGTCCGTCGGGGCAGGAGGTCCACCCGGACAGCAGTGGGCGCGTGCGAGTGCAGCAGCGTTGGGATCGGCAGGGCCAGTGGGACGACGAGGCTGGCCGTTGGGTGCGAGTCATTCAGCGCGGCACCGCCGAATCGGTGCTCCTGCCGCGTATGGGCTGGAATGTCCTGACCGTCAGCGAAGAGGGCTCGGTCGATCTGCCCGTGGTGGTGGCGCGCATCTTCGACGGCGAGCATCCCCCCACCTATGCGCTGCCCGAGGCTATGACCCGGGTGACCTACCGGACGGCCACGACCCCTGGTGGCGGCTCGTTCAACGAGCTGCGCTACGAAGACATCTCGGGCTCTCAAGAGATGTTCATGAACGCGTCCAAGAACATGCAGGTGACGGTCAACGACGCCAAGACCGAGGCGGTCCACAACGACGTCACCCAATCGATCGGAGTGAACTCCAGCTCGGACGTAGGCAACTCGGCCTCTGAGAACGTCGTCGGCAACCAGTCGGTGACCGTCGGTGGAAACGACGAGCAGAGCACCGGCGCCGCCCTCATGCAGCTGATCGGCGCCGATCAGTACCTGTCCGTCGGCGGACTGCGCAAGCTGTGGGTCGGCTTGACCGAATCCACTCACGTGGTCAACGTCCGCCAGCTGTTGGTCGGCGGCGCGCTCATCGACGTGAGCCTCGGCGACGTCTCGCTGACCTCACCGCTCACCAACGTGCTGGTCGGCGGTGCCATGGTCAAGTGCTCGGTGAATGAGATGAACGAGGTGGTCAACGGCTGGGGCGCCTACCAGACCATCGGTGGCGCCAAGTTCGAGCTGGCGGCCATCAACCGAGCCGGCTCGGTCACCGGCGCCTATACCGAGACCGTCGGCGCCACGATGACCGCCAAGACCAAGACCTACAGTGACCAGTCGGATAGCACCTTGGACTGCACGGTGGTCGGCTCGCTCGAGGCGACGGGCAAGGAGATCTTAGTAGAGGGCACCTCGAAGCTCGAGCTGGTAAGCGGCGGCAGCAGCATCACCATCACCGATGGCGAGGTGATCGTCAAAGCACCAGCGCTCGACCAAACGGGGGGCATCATCGTCGCCGAGGCAGGCGGCAAGGTGAAATTCAACTGACCATGGACCAGCAACCTACCAGCAGCGCCAAGGAACCAGCCCGCTATTGGGTGCGGCTGCCCGACGGCATCGTGCCCGTGCGTGCGCTGCACGGCACCGAGGGCCTGTCCGCACCCTTCCGCTTCGAGCTGCAGCTTCGCATGGAGCGAGGCGGGGACAGCCTTACCGCCGACAGCCTGTCCCGGTGCGGGGTGCTCATCGGCCTCCATCGCGGCGAAGCGCTGCAACGGGTGCTCCGCGGCTTGATCACCGAAATCAAAGTCGGGGCCAGCTTGGAGGAGACGCCCGAGGTGTTCTTGGTGGTCGAGCCTCACCTGGCGCTGCTGGGTCACCGCACCGACTGCCGTATCTTCCGCGACAAGACGGTGCCGGAGATCGTAGACCTAGTCCTCGCTCCCTTCGAGTGGCGGGCAGAGTGGCGTTTGCAGGACAGCTACGTGACCCGGCCCTACACCGTCCAGTTCGGCGAGAGCGACCTCGATTTCATTCACCGGCTGCTGGAAGACGAAGGCATCTTCTACTTCGTCCCGGATTGGAGTGATCTGGACGAGGAGGACGACAACCCCCCAATCGTCGTCTGTTGTGACCACGTAGGCGCTTACGACCCCATCGTAGCCGACTCGGTCGTCCCCTTTGTCGCAGCCCACGGGCTCGGCGTGGATAACGAGCGAGTCAGCGCCGTGGGGCCCCGGCAAGAGCTGTCGGTCAGCACGGTGAGTCTGCGAGACTTCAACGCCGACAAGCCGAGCCTCGACATGGATGTCCAGGCCGAGGGACCGACTACCGGTAGCGTCGAGTATTACGACTATCCCGGCAAGTACGCCGTGCCGTCGGAAGGCCAACGCAAGGCTGGGCTGATGAGCGAGGCCTTCGCCTGCAAGAGCTCGACCATCGAAGGCAGAACGGACTGCGTCCGGTTCAAGCCTGGAGCGCGCTTCGAGCTCTCCGGTGCCCCGGTCGGCGTCGACGCCGGTGGCTACGCCATCCGAAAGCTGCGTCATCGCTGGCATCAGGACGACGACTCGCTGGAGCTCGACTTCTGGGCCCTGCCCGAGACGATCACCTATCGGCCCGAGCGCGTCACGCCGTCGCCGATGTTGACCACCCCCCTGACCGGCTTCGTGACCGGACCGGAAGGCAGCGACATCCACTGCGACGAGATGGGTCGAGTGAAGGTGCGCTTCCCCTGGGATCGGCTGCAGCCCATCGACGACACCGTCTCCTATTGGATCCCCGTCTTGCAGGACAACACCGGCCACTCCTCGGCCATCCCCCGGGTTGGCTGGGAGGTCATGGTCAACTTCCTGGAGGGTGACCCCGACCGGCCGGTGGTTTTGGGCCGGCTGTACAACGGCGACGATGCCTTCCCCGAGCCGCTCCCGGCGGGCAAGACCTGCTCGGCGCTCCAGTCGCTCAACTCACCGGGCCGCGACGGCTACAACCAGATCCGCTTCGACGACTCGGCCGGCAACGAAATGGTCACGCTGCAGGCCGAGAAGGACCAGAACGTCAACGTGGCCAATGACTACCAGGAGGAAGTCCTCAACACCGAGTCGAACTGGATCGGCGGCAACGAGACCATCAGCGTTGGCAGTAACAGCGCCGCTGTCGTGGGCAAGGACGCCGCCCTGACCGTGCAAGGTGATCAGAGCACCGCCATCGGCGGCTCTCAGACCACCAAGGTGGCCAGCGACACCTCCAACGACGTGAGCGGCAGCCGTTACGTCACCATCGGGGGACTGCACTACCGCCGAATCGCGAACTACGACACGGTCACCACCGGTGTGCTCATCGAGCTCGTTGGGGGCCTCGACATGGAGCAGTCTCTCAAGGGAAATACGACCGACTCGAAGCTCATCCACACCCTGACCGTGGGCGGCGCTCTGGTGGAACTGGCCCGCAAGGACAAGAACGAGAGCGCCAAAACCAAAAGGGTGGAGACCATCGGCGGGCTGTGCTCGCGCGACGCTGGCGCCGTGCTCTCGCTCCGGGTCGATGGTGTCCGCACCACCACGGTCGGCGGCTCGATGTCCCTCACTGGCGACGACAAAGTGCTCATCGAAGGGGTGAGCGCGGTCACCGTATCGAGCGCCGGCGCCTCGACTTACACCGGCACCGCCAAGGTCGTCTTCATGGTTGGCGGCTCGGCGCTGACTCTCGAAGGCAGCCAGATCTCCATCAAGTCAGGGACCATCACCCTCGACGGCGGCGGTGCCGCTGCTCTGCTCCCCCCGTTGGCCCATCTCAACCCCTGAGCCGCACTGTTTTGAACCTCAACGACCACAACGATTCCTCATGAGCTACACCGTCTACGCCAACGGTCGCTCGGTCTGCACCAAGGGCACGCCAGACACGGCGCATGCCGATGCCGACCCATGCGAGACGAAGGATGACGAGGTCATCGAGCCGCCCAACGATGCTCCGCTCGAGAACCTGGGCACGGGCCAGACGGCGACGGTCATGATAGCGGGACAACCGGTCTGGACCGCGAACGGCCAGCTCGATCCAGACACCAACCCAGAGCATGACGGCACCAAGGGCGGCGTCGACTCGGGCACCTACCGAGGCTGGTGCCAGCCCACGAGCTATTCACCAGACGTGATATTCGAAAATGGCGGCGTCGTCCGGATGGACGATACGACGATCCAGAACAGCGGCAATTGCGAAGGCATCGTGATGCCTGCGGTTGAGGCGGCCGCAGCCTCCGCCGCCGCCCTCAAGGCCGCGAAGGATGCCCTGGCGGCGCTGCGCAAGAACAAGAACGACAGCCCCGACGGCAGCGAAGACCCCGACGGGGCAGACAAGACCGGTGCCGACCAGACCGGCAAGGACACCGATGGCGACGGCGAAGGAGAGGAAGACTGCTCCATCGTCTCGGCGCGCCTGGAAGACTCGGACGGCCGTGGCCTCGACAACTCGGGCACCCTGGAGATCGTGCCCAAAGGCAGCGAGACCATCACCTGCACAGGCGAGATCGAAGGCATCTGCGCTACGGGCAAGGAGGCCAAGTGGAAGGCGAGCGGGAACCACAAGCACGACGCCACCGCCGTGAGCACATCCTTCACCGCCACGCACTGGTCCCTCGGCCATGGCTGGATCGGCGACTGTGCGGCGCGCAGCACCAACGTTACCTTCCAAGGCGGGGACAACACCAAGAGCTTCACCCTCAAGACCTACCCCGACGACTTTGAAAGGATCACGCTCAAGATCCCCGAGGCGATCACAGCACTCGTGAAGGGGGCTGAGGTCGTTCTCAACAAGGCCACTACGGCCAAGGTCTCGGTCAAAGGTCCGGTCTTGTCGCTCGTATTCCAAGGCGAGTGGAAGGAGGACTCGGCCTCGACCAGCGCCTTCTACAAATACTCGATCAAAGGCGGCGGCTGGCCCCTGCTCGCCGTCACCGGGCAGTTCCCTCTGCTCCCCAACCCGGCGATGGCCTGGCTGCTCGACAAGATCGGCATCGGGCTGTACCTGGACCTAGAGGGCGGCAGCCGCCTGACTGTCGACATCACGCGCGACACGCCCGGCGCGCCTCAGCTGCAATGCCAGGCGTCGGGCTATTTCAAAATCACCGTGTCGTTCAAGGCCGAGATGGCGGGGAAGCACGTCGGCGGGGTGCAGCTCGGCATTTTCGGCAAGGGGGTGCTGAGCGGCACAGCCAAGAAGGTGGGTGACGCTCCAGGCATCGAGCTCAACCTGACGGTCGAAGCCCAAGGCTTCGTCAAGGCCAAGATCTGTAGCTTCTGGGAGTACGAGAAGCGCGCCACGATCATCGAGAAGAAGAAGATCCTTGGTGACCCCCCGCCGTTCATCGATCTCACCCAGTGCCTCTCGTAGAGAGAATCGGAACCATGAACGATCTGGTTTGGGGACTCGACGTGCACACCGAAGAGCTGCGATCGTTGGTGCTGCTCAACGGCTACCCGGCGTTCATGCCTGCCGACGAGGAGCCATGCATTGCCAGCCTCAAGCTCAACCCGTGGATCGTCGA
>Ga0164313_10006061_pt1 | contig 10688 bp, 9 predicted proteins | sample GuaBasSedimGuay4_FD_113735 | JGI IMG/M metagenome (GOLD analysis project Ga0164313, IMG submission 113735) | Subseafloor sediment microbial communities from Guaymas Basin, Gulf of California, Mexico - Guay4, Core 4569-4, 0-3 cm | ecosystem: Environmental > Aquatic > Marine > Hydrothermal vents >...
CGAACCAGGCGGTCGAAAGTATTGGTTCAAGCGCACCACAGGCAAAATAACTGACTCAAGCTGGGTTCGCGTTTGACTGATGCTCGTAGCTCACACTTACCATTAGACATGATCTGGACATGATGGCTTCGTAAGCTATTGAAGATAAAGAAAACATCGAGGGTTCGAATCCCTCTCTCTCCGCCAATTTCGGTTGTCACGCTGGCATCACGGGTGTGATTCCCATACTCCCGGTCAACTTTTATTCAGACCAGTTCTGGATGGGACTGCTGAGACTGAGACTGATTCAAGGCAAGGCAAGGCGCAGGGTATTTCGCTGATGAACAAGACACCGCTCTGGCTGGTGACCGGTGACAAGGCCGGGGATAATGCACAGCTCCTGGTCATTGCAGAGGCATTGGGGCTGCCTTATGAAGTGCGTCGGGTGATGCCGCGCAAGGAATATATTCACGGCAAGCCACGCTTTAAGCCGTCGCTATACCACCTGGATATGGAAAAGTCAGACCCGTTGGTTCCGCCCTGGCCGGCGTTGATACTGACTGTCGGTCGCCGTCCTGCCATGGCAGCGCAGTGGGTTCGAAAACAGTCTGCGGGTAAAACCAAAGTTGTATTGCTGGGCAGGCCAAGAAAAATGCTGACTGAATTTGCACTGGTGATTATCACGGGGCAATTCGTGATGCCGGAACGGCATAACGTCCTGTCTCTGGATCTTCCGCTAATGCGGGTTGATACGGCCAAAATTGATAAGGCAGTTAAAATCTGGCAGTCTTCATTTCAGGCCATGAAGCAACCTGTTACGGCATTGTTGATTGGCGGGCCTACCCGGCCATATCGTATGGACGAGGCTGTTGTTGGCACGCTGCTGCAACAGCTTGAGAAACAGGCAATGGGTGGAAGCTTGTTTATTAGCACCAGTCGACGCACACCCGCTGCCGTCGTCGATTACCTGCAGCAGCACAAGCCACCCAATAGCACGCTGTATTGCTGGCGGCCGGATGACAGCAATAATCCCTACTTTGCGCTGCTGGGGCTGGCCGATCACTTCGTTGTTACCGGTGACAGCTTGTCGATGATGGTGGAAATCGCCCGTTTGGGAAAGCCGCTGGCGATTTACCCGCTGCCTGAGCAAGGCGGTTCTGTTGCACACGCGCTGCGGCAGGCTGTCATGATGATCAGGTGTTTTCCAGGGCAATTGCCAGGCGCAATTTTTGGCTATGCCCGGGATATCAGCCGGACCCACCGCTACCTGCTGGAGAACGGTCTGGCCTCGACACTTGGTGAGCCATTCGTCACTCCCCGGGGACCGGTGGAAGACCAGCTTTCGCAGGTTATACAGCGGATCAAACAATTGTGATTGATACAGGAGTTTAAAAACAGCCATCATGCTAGCGAAGCTCACACGAACACTGGTGCTGGGTGCGGTTTTCTTCCTGCCCGAGCATAAAAAAATTGCCCTCGATCGTCGGCTGCGGGGGCGTGAAGAGTTTCGCAAATTACAGCAAGCGGACTGTGTCATTATCTCGTATGGTAAAAGTGGCAGAACCTGGCTGAGGGTGATGTTGTCACGGTTTTATCAGTTGAAACACGGCCTGTCAGATAATAACCTGATTGTTTTTGATAACCTGCATGCAAAGAACCCGGATATCCCCCGGATATTTTTTACGCATGATAACTACCTGAAGGATTTCACCGGTAACGCGGATTCCAAAAAGGATTACTACCGGAAGAAAGTTGTATTGCTGGTACGAGATCCCAGGGATGTGGCTGTATCGCAATATTTTCAGTGGAAACACCGCATACGTCCCGGCAAGAAACGCTTGAACAAGTACCCTGCTCATGGTGCGGATATTAATGAGTATCAATTTGCGATGGATCAAGATGCGGGGTTGCCGAAGATTGTAGAGTTTCTCAATCTGTGGGCGAGCGAGAAAGGGAAGGTTGAGCAGTTGCTGGTCGTTCGTTACGAAGATATGCGCCGCGACACAGCCCGGGTCTTGGAGCAGATCCTGGATTTCATCGGCACCCCGGCATCCCCGGAGGAGGCGCAGGATGTTGTGAACTTTTCATCCATGGAAAATATGAAGAAAATGGAGCAAAAGCGCACTTTCTGGCTCAGTGGCAGCAGGATGGTGCCAGGTGATCGTAACAATCCTGATTCTTACAAGGTGCGGCGTGGCAAGGTTGGTGGCTTCAATGATTATTTTGATGAGGACCAGGTGAACAATATTGAACAATTGCTGCAACAAACGCTGCAGCCTGTTTATGGTTATACCAGACAAGAGATTAATGGAGATTAATATCAAGCGGAGGACTTATGGAATACAAGGTTTTCATCCAGACGAATCACAAGCAGTACATTGGTGCACTTGTTGCTGCGCATGCCCTGGCACGTTACTCTGATCACGCAGACAAGTTTTCGATTGAAATTATCAATGTCCGGGATTATCCGTTTTTTACAGAGCGGGAAGGGCAAAATTACTTGCGTGATGGCGCCCACCGGCAGTGGCTGAATGATGATCTGCAATCGTTTACGCTAACGCGATTTATGCCACCTGCCCTGATGGATTATGAGGGCAGGGCACTGGTGATTGATCCTGATGTTTTTGCTGTCAGTGATGTATGGGACCTCTTGTCCCGGGATATGCAGGGCAAGGCGATTATGGTCAGGCCTCGCTCCGGGCGGAAGAAGCGCAGGGGTTGCATGGCGACCAGTGTGATGTTGCTGGATTGTCAGCAGTTGCGCCATTGGCGGGTAGCAGAGCAGTTCGCCTCCATGTTTACCGATGAACTGGATTATATGGACTGGATCTGCCTGAAAAATGAACCTGCCGACAGTATTGGCCTGTTTGAAAATGAGTGGAACGATTTTGACCATCTGACACCTGCAACACGCATGCTGCACACTACCAAACGCAAGACCCAGCCTTGGAAAACCGGGTTGCCCGTAGATTTCAGACCACCGGAAAGTTTCCGTGTGTTCCCCCCCTCCGGCTGGCTAATGTACGCTCGCCGCAAGTTGTTTGGCGAATATTCCTTTATGGGCAGGTATCGGCAGAATCCTGATATGGCCCAGCAGGAGCTGTTTTTTGGACTGGTTCAGGAATGTCTGGACAATGGCAAGATTACTGTGGATATGCTGTCCGAGGCCATGCAGAACAACCATGTGCGTCATGATGCACTGGATGTGCTTAAACATACCCCGCCTTTGTCCTAGCAAAACATCGACCATGGATATAAGCATGCCCTGCTCTCGTCCTTGCAAAACATCGACCATGGATAACAGCATGGTGGTGGACAGTTTGTCTGAGGATCAAAAACACAGTCAACCGGATTGCATCGTTCTGGGTGTCAAGCCGGGAGTGGCCCCGAGTCCAAAACCGCCCGTGCGGATCTTCCTGGGGACGCAAGCGGAGCAGTATCGTCCGGAGCGGGTATTTTTTTGGTCGATCGAACAAGTGCGTGACCCGAGCCGGGTCTATGAGATCCACCTGATGAAGGGGATGCCCGGCTATCGAAGAACCTGGCTTTGGAATACTGGCTTCACAAATTACCGCTTTGCGATTCCCTCTTACGCCGGTTATCAGGGGCGCGCCATCTACAACGACGTTGATCAAACGTATCACGCTGACCCCGCCGAACTTTTTGATATGGACATGGGACACCACGCCGTGCTCGCTGTGAGTCGGACTGATACGTCGGTTATGCTCATGGATTGTGAGCGCATGAAGAAGTTCTGGACCTTGGAGAAAGCCCGGACAAGCCGCAAATATCCTCTCATTGCCGCCGTGCAGGCGGAAGAGGGCGCGTACGGTTTGTTTGATGAGAGCTGGAATGTGCGGGATACCCCTTATCTCCCGGGGCACAGCAAGTGCTACCACTACACCATTCTTCACTACCAGCCATGGCGACCGCTCCGGGAGCGCTTTTATTACCGGCCCAACAAGGAAGGCGGGAAGTTGTGGCGTGATCTGGAAGAACAAGCGGATAGTGCCGGCTTCCAGGTGTTCACTGCCCGTCGACCATCACAGTATTTTGATGAGATTCTCGAAACGCAAAGTCGCGCGTTGGAAAACAATTTTGCACCAACGATGTTGGCGGATATGACGGCCGACCTGATCGCCAGTACATCGGCCACCCGCGTCCTTGAAGTGCCCGGTGCTTGCCGCACACCGGATGCCAGCCAAAAGTGCCTGCTTGAACTGGTCCACGAGATGCGTTCTGCACCTGCCAGGGAAAGCTATGACGGTGTGGTCTTGAGTGCTGACTTGAGTCCCTGGCCAAAAGAGGACTTGCCCTGGATTCTCGATGAACTGTTTGCGCAAGCCGGGCGCTTTGTAGTTGGCACTGTTCACGTCCCGGAGGCAGCCGTGGGCAGGAGCGGCTCGCGCCACATTGCGCTGGCGAAGGCGGTGGAATGGTGGAACTGGGCTTTAGGAGCGGCAGGGGCGCATCATCCCGGGGTTTGTTGGCGTTTTGCACTTGCACCGAGCCTTGATAGTGGCATTGGTGATATCGAATTCTGCAGGGGCGGTTCTCACCCAACTAACGCTTTACCAACAGTGTGGGTACTGTCTGACGAGAAGCCCGGTCATACCACGCAGTCGCTGGGTCTGGCCAAAAGTCTTGGCTGGCCATACGAAGAGAAACAGCTGCAATTCAATTGGCGCGGTGAACTGCCAAATTCCATGGTGAAGGGTTCTGTCACCAGCCTCAAGGCATCCAGTGCTTCCGTTGCAGGACCGCCATGGCCCGATCTGTTGATTGCGACTGGCCGGAGGACGGTGCCGATTGCTGAGTGGCTACGTCAGCACTCCCTTGGCCGAACGCGGACAGTCCAAATGGGGCGCATTGGTACTTCCCGTGAAGACAATTTCGATGTCGGGGTCGCACCGGAGTATGCCGGCCTTTATCCGGATCCTCGCCGTGTGGACACAGCGATGCCACTAACGCGTGTGTCTCAAGAGTCTCTTGATGCGGCTGCCGAACGCTGGCGCGATGAATTAGGCCCCGTCAAGGGGCCGCGTGTTACCTTGCTGGTCGGTGGGACCAATGTCGAACATGAGTTCAGCCCGGCGTGCGCCAGGGAACTGGGCGCAGCAGTCAAAACCATGGTGGACACCATGGGTGGATCGGTGCTTGTTGCCACCAGTCGGCGGACTTCAAAAGCAGCGGCTGAAAGCCTGCTGTCGGCCCTGGGCGCAGCTTGCTCGCACGCCTATGTTTGGCAAAGAGACAGGGAGAGCAGTGATAATCCTTACATGGGATACCTGGCGCTTGCAGATGCCTTTGTCGTGACCGGGGAAAGTGCATCCATGCTGGCTGAAGCCTGCACGACAAACAAACCTGTGGCAATTTTCCCCTTGCCCGTGAGATCGGTCGGGATTAGCACATGGGTGCGTTCCCTGGGTCGCATGCTCGGTGATGCCGTTGCCAGGCGAGCCTATGCGCGTCCCTTAAACAAGCGAGGAATCGAGCGGCCACAACGGGGGGTACAACGTTTTTGCGCCGGGTTGCTGGCAAAAGGCTGGGTGCGAACCGGGGGGCATAGCAGGCAACTCCATGAGTCCTTGATAGCCCACGGCCTGGCCGTGTATTTCGATGGAAGTCTTCCACCAATGCCAGCATCAAGTGTCAACGAAGTGAATCGTGTTGCCGACAGGGTTCGCACCATGACGGGTTTTGAGAAATAAAAGCTGCGATTGCGAACGGCTCCTGGGGTAAATGGCACTTTCTTAGAGGTATCGTCAGTAAAAACCTGTAATTAGCCACGGAATCCACGGAAGAACACGAAAATATTTCCATAAGGCATTTATTTTTCCGTGTTCTTCCGTGTGCTTCCGTGGCAAGATTTTTAAGTAAGTGTCATTGCTCCTGGTGTGGTGTGTTGCAGAACAGCTCCCTCACCCTGCGGACGGTGTTTTCCAGGTCCCCATCATTCATAGACAGGGTGGTTTCATTGTCAGCATCGCCCAGCAATAAAATGCGCTTTTGTTGAATCAGATTCTCATGAATGCGCGTGATGTCCCGGCGCAGTCGTTTTGGCCCAACATGATTGCGTAACCAGGTCCCCCAGGCGCGTCCCGGGCGACTTGATTCAATCGTGCCAGAGTCAGGTCCGGAAGGTTCACCGGCATGCTCCGGCCGCGAGGCATCATAAAGCTGGACCGGCTTTCCGGTGGCACAGCTTTCCGTGAGCATGGAGATGCTTTCCGCTGTGACGATGAACGAGTCGGCGAGCGCCAGGAAACCGTAGTATGGATTGGCGCTGTGCCTGTCACTGTAGTCAAAGAATAACGCCGGAACGTTAATCTCCTGTTGCATCAATGCCAAAGTACCCTTTGGGCTGCGGGCACTGGTAGTTACCAGCAACGCCCCGTGTTTCGAGGCGGCGATGGCGTTGGCGGATCTCGCCAGATAGCGCAGTCCGGCTGCAGTGAATTGCGAGCAACTACTATTGCCGCCAATAAGAACTGCCAGCCATGGCTGGGGTAAATGAGCAAACTCGGGTCTCCAGTGTTGCGCGGCAGCTGCCAGCTTTTCCTGGTCTATCCGGTGCAACGGCAGTTCGTTGTACAGGACGTTCGGAGTCTTCGGCAGTTGGTACTGGGGTGTAGTCACGATGAGGTCAAAGTGTTTTGGACGTGCCCAGGGACGTCCTATATGTACCAGGCGGCATTGTCCGCCCGTTTGTTTCCTGATCCATCGCGCCACAGGTTCATTGCGCCGCCCGGCAGAGATCACCAGGTCTGGCCAGGGTGGGTCCAGATCATCGAACTGCGCTTTCTGCAGGCCGAGAAGGGTGACTCTCAGCAGCCGGTTGGGGATCAATTCCAGCGAGATGTAGTGCAGGTGCTTTTCGATCCAGCCCCAGCCAAGCGACTCGGCGAGTGCCAGGACCTGGTTATTGTCTCCCGCCTTCTGTCCTAGCAGAGTCCAGACTATTGGTAAATCGCAAGTTCCTTTGTTGGAGACCATAGTGCATGCTTTATGCTCGTACAGTTAAGGGTGGGGTACGTTCTGCGACTTCAAGCGCATCGTGCCGCACGTGGTTACGCTGCATCTCGTCACGCAACATGGACTCGCTAACGACGCCTTTCTCCAGGGCTTCGTTCAGCAGGCCGAAGAAGAAGCGTTCCTGGCCTGGATCCGGATGCGCCGTATAGTGTCCAAGAAAGGCATATTCACCAAACAGACGTGCACGCAGGCGGTTAAGAAAAGCCAGCGGCGGATATTTTTTCAGTTTGTCAGCGGGCGTAAAGTCCACCGGCAAACCGGTCTTCCAGGGCTGTGTCCTGCGCTTGGTATTGTGCAACATGCGGGTCTTGTCGGTCAGGTGGTCGAAATCATTCCACTCCGGTTCCAGGTAACCAATGCTGTCCGGTGGCTCGTGCCGCAGACATATCCAGTCCTTGTAATCCCGCTTGAACTGAAACAATTCGTCAAATGCCTGTTCACAATCCCAGTGCCTGAGCTTGGCACAGTCCATCAGCATCACGCTGGTTGCAACGCATTGTGTCTTTTTTTTGTTGGCAAAACGGTGGCGCCCCATCACGGCCTTGCCCTGCATGTCCCGGGTGAGCAATTCGTGGACATCGCCTACTGCAAAGACATCCGGATCGATGAGCAGGGCCCGTCCCTGGTAGCCCATCAGTTTTGGCGGCATAAAACGCAAGGGTGTGAACGATTGCAGGTCATGCATGCTCCAGATACGTGTAACGCCGCCACGCAAAAAAGGCTGTCCTTCCCTGGCCTGCAGAAACGGGTAGTCCTTGACGTGGATATATTCAACGTCAAACTCATCGGCGTGTGCTGAATTACGACGCAGTGAATAGGCCGACAGCTGCGCGCCCAGCCACTGGCGTTCGTTGGTATGTATAAAGACGCATTTTTTCATGTCGATCAGCCTCCTATAAAGCGGGCGCTTCCAGGTTCGGGGGGGCATGCCAAAATAACCTGGGCAGGCAATGCTGCTCAAGAAACGCGATAGTCTCGGTTGGCAGCGATTCCCTGTAGCGTGTTAACACGCTGCGGTCGATACCCGTGCTGACCGCAAAAGAAGAGTTACTGTGACTGGTCACACCACTCTGGGTGTATTCAAGAACAGCGGGGGAGAACTCTATTCCGGCAAAGTCACAAACCTCCCGCATGCAGGTTTCCGTATCTGTGACCAGATCTTCAAACCGTAGGCGCAGTGCCGGGCCACAGTTTTCGATGAACCAGTCTACTTCCTGCCAATAGCTGTTTTGCCGCTGGCAAAAGCGGCCCAGATCCAGTGTCGGATTGCGCACCAGTAGCGAGGCCAGCAGCGCCCGCGGATCCCTTGCCAGGAATATTCCCCTTACATCATAACTGCGTGCCAGCATCTTGCTGACGCGGGTCAAGTCGCTGTTACTGGGCTGCAAGGCACAGAAATAAACGTGTAGCCGCCCATCCCCCCCGGCATGCCCCAGCGCCACGGCCAGCGCTTCTACATGGTTGCGGACCAGGCTGTTGACACTGCCGCGCCGGTGATGCTTGCGAACATAGTCGTAGTAGGCCTCCAGATCCAGGGAACCCTCTGTGCCGAATACCTCCTTCCCCTGGCCGGCATTGATGCGTTCGAGATGCCCGTCTTTTTGCAGTTGCCGTAAAAAATCGGGAATCCCGGCACTGGACGTCAGCATGCCTCGCCAACGCAACAGCGGATGCCGGGACAAATGCCGTACAAAGTAGTCCTCGTCCGGCGGCAATAGCAGTTGCGGGTGGTGATCCAGTAGCCCGCGCAGCAGGTGATTGCCGCCCCGGGGAGGAGCGCCCAGTATCAACAGTGGCGGTTTACTGCGTGTCTGCATTCAGGGTTTGCCAGTCGTTCGGTACATCCAGTCGTTTAGTACATCCGGTTGTTCAGTACATCAGGCGCTCGTTCTCGGTCACCAGCTCGGCACCGGTCAGCAGCCGACGGATTCTTTTTTTGGCCATGTGCAGGGGGCGATACTCCTCAAACACGACTATGAATACCTTGCGATAGTGGTTTTCAGGACAGTTAATACGCCGTACTCCGTGCCAGGAGTTGCCCTGGCGGCCGAATATCAGGCTGCGATTGTCTTTGGTGTTGGCCGGGTATTCCGTGTCAAAATCCTCAAACGCAGGGGCATTGTCCGGCTCAATTTGCCCGCCGTCGTCAAGAATCACCGTCTCTCCACCCCAGTCCCAGTCCCAGTCCTCGACTGTATTCAGGTAAAAAATCTGGGATCCAATCTTGCTCCTGGAATCACAGTGCGGAGAAACCTCACCGCCGTTGGGCGCGAAGTGCCAATGGAATCGAAATCGGACCCGGGAAACACCCAAAAGCGCACAGACAAGATCCCGGTAACGGTCACTGCGCAACTCATCGATAAACGCACTCCAGGCTGGAGAGATTTCCATGCCCTCCTCATAGTCCAGGACATAGCGGTCATGACTGGCCTGTCCGTGTTTGCGTTGCTTGCCAAAAAACGCACGGAACTGTGAAATATCGGGCAGGGTGTCCAGTAGTTCGCGAAAACGGTCTGCAACGATGAAATGCTGGGGATTGATCCACGGATAGGGAAGTTGGGCACGAAATGCCGCCGGATCGATGGCGTCCAGTACGGCAGGGTTCAAAAAATGCTTGCTAATGCTGGTTACCATAAGTTATTGCCGCTTAAGGTTGAAATTATACGACCAGAGTGAGGGCATGGATAGCCGCTTTTTTGTGGATAATGGCCGACAGGCTCCTGGACCCTGGGACAAACGCTGCGCTTTTTATTGCTTGTTTTCCCTCTGGGAAAGCTGATCACTGACGTTTGAAGTCATAATTAAAGTAACGAATGTCATCGGCGTAACGATCACCTACCAGTTTTACAATGCTGTCGTTCTTGTAAAAGTGACTGTAATGCCCGCCTTTTTTGCCGGTTCTGTTGATATGGGGCAATTCATTTTCAAGACCTACCTGCTGCAGTAATCGCGACCAGTCCTCGGCCATTCGTTCTATTTTACCGATAAAAGGAACAATTGGTTTTCTTTTATAGATAAGGAAACTGGACTGCGAGCATAAGTGCTTGTCTGTCTTTTTATCAGGGATGTCACAAACGACTTCGCAAAACTCTTCAAAACTCATATTGGCCCGGATAGGTATGCCCTTATCAATAAAGCCCTGGTAGATACCATCAACAACGCGTGCTGAAGTCGGGTTGTCACCTGCTTTCTGGATGAATGCCGAAACCAGCCGGGACCAGGGGTTCCTGACAAATGAAAAGGCAGTCCAGCTATCATCAAGCCGCAGTATTTCAGGGGCAGACATCCTGGCTTTTTTTGCGCCACCAAGGGCTGCCATAATGGAACTGTTGCCACTCTTTGGTATGCGTATATAAAGCAGCTTTTGTTGCCTCCAGATCCCAACACGTTTATCTCCACGGTAGAGGTTTTTCAAGCGTTTTTTTTGCCGTGAAAACATGCGGTAACAGCCGGTTTAGTGCGAGATAAAGTTTCTCAAGAAATCGGGTTTGATAGAATAATAGAACCAGCCGGGCTCATAATGAAGTCAATATATACGATGTGTTTGGTGACCGCACACCTGTCTGTGGCGATTACCATGCGTATACCTGTCTGATCAGTAGTGGGCGAGGCGGACAACCCCCAGCGCAGATTTTACATCATATCATAGGGCACTAACGGAATATCCCGCGGCG
>Ga0164313_10006064_pt1 | contig 10684 bp, 6 predicted proteins | sample GuaBasSedimGuay4_FD_113735 | JGI IMG/M metagenome (GOLD analysis project Ga0164313, IMG submission 113735) | Subseafloor sediment microbial communities from Guaymas Basin, Gulf of California, Mexico - Guay4, Core 4569-4, 0-3 cm | ecosystem: Environmental > Aquatic > Marine > Hydrothermal vents >...
CATTCAGGGCTACAAAAATAATTTCTGTTAAAGAAACAATGGATTCATTGTTAAGGGAATTTAAAGAAGCGATGTCAAAAAAAAATAGATAGAAGATCAGAAAATCCTACAATAGCATTCATAGTTTAGCCACCCAATTGGAAAAACCAGGAGCATTGGTTCATTTTTTCCAGGCTAGAGCGCTCAATGTCACTAACAACCAGCAAAGGGCAATTATATTTCATGATCCTGTATTTCACTTTCAATAAAGGGATATCCTTGATCTACTCAAAAACTACGGGCCAAATCAGTACATTTTTGAAATCGCAAATTTGCTCAAAACAAAGAAAGCAGGGAAATTCTGAGCAATTTTCAGGCTTGATAGACCGGGAGGGACTCTGGACAAGGAAGATATGCTTTCCCAGCAGCACCAGCCTGTTCTATATTGTGATTACCAGTTGACAAATTAACTTTTCGTTAACAGGAGCTGCATTGAAAAACCTTGACTACTATTGGTTTATGTGATAACTTTATTACTTGACCAAATTGAAAAGGAGGTATAACCATGAGTCTGAATAAAATTTGGGCAATATCGATCTTTACCATGTTCTCCTTTTTCCCATTGCAAGCACAGTGGGAAGTTGGAGGTTTAACAGGTTTCAACGTAGCAAGCATTAGCGTCAATCCGGGATCAAGTTCAGAAGACTATTCCAGTCGAATGGGTTTTGGAATTGGATTGGTAGCGGACAGGCCGCTAACCGAACAGCTCTATCTGCACGCAGAACCAATGTTTCTGCAAAAAGGAAGCAAATTAGAAACGAGCAACTTTACGGGTAAATATAAAGTTAATTACATTGAGATTCCTGTCATGTTTAAATATGTCTTTCAAAATAGTGCTTCTTTTATACCATATGCAATGGCCGGTCCAAGTTTTGGATTGCTGACCAGTGCTAAATTGGATATCAAAGACGGTGGAGAACAGGATGAGAAAGACAATACCAATTCGTTTGATTTTGGTGTAGGCTTTGGAGGTGGTGTTACTTATCCGTACGAAAACAAAACCTTTTTTGCTGAAATCCGGTACGTTCTCGGGCTAACCAACATAAACAAAGAGTCGGATGAATCGACAGTTAAAAATCGCGGTCTGCAAGTGTTTGTTGGTGTCACCTTTCCTGTTGGTTCAAACTGAAAATAGCATCACGAACTTCTTCACTGATCATCTTTTCGAAAGGCTTTCAATTTTTTCTGTATACTCTTTTAACAATGAGAAATCAACATTAACCTTGCATTAAAGTGGTATACTTTTGAAGTGAAATAGTGGTATGGTTTTCAAGTGAAGGAAACAATACCAGACAATTATTGAAGTTGAGGACGTTAAAGCCAGTGATTTACTCGACTTGCAATTACTGATCCTACTAATAGTGTTGCAGGGTGTCGAACCCCTGTCCAAATATACCTCTGAGGTTCGAGAAGTCCTGTGTCCGGAACCTAACCTGGAAATATTACCAAATTAAAGCAATCGCTTACATTCCTCTTCGGTAGATATCCGAATAAGAATTTTTTTTCAGGAAAGCCTGCCATCTTGACATACATCCACTTTAGTCATAATCTACTTTAAACAAGCATATTCACTCAGTGATCTTTCTGCATAAACCTGGAATTGAGGACCACTTTGACAAAGCTTTGAACAATATCTGATGCAACCAGAGTACCTAAATGCAACCAGAGTATCTAAATGTAACAATCTGATCGCCAATCTTACCTTAGATTTCAACCATACTGTTTAGTACTGTAGATCGGCTTGCTATAACTTCATTTAAGTTATTTCATCATGTATTAATCATTAAAAATTGGAAGCTATGAAAACAAAAAGAATTGCATCAATGCCCGGCGGCCTGCTTACATTTCTCATGGCTGCTCTGATTCTTCTCACCATCATGGGCTGTGAGAAAGAGATTCTCACAGATCCAGGAATATCTCACGGGCCTGAACATCCTGGAAGTATTATAAGCCAGACATTTAAAGTGGGTCCAGGGGGTGCTGAGGTAAGTGTTTTCGGAGGATCAGTATTATTAGAATTCCCAGAGGGATCGGTTGCGGCCACCACCTTGTTTATAATTTCATACATTCCGGTAAATCACCTTGATTTGAATGGTATGAATATGTATAACATGGGTTTATACCTGGAAGGAGATAGTCCCAACCAAAAACTTAACGATGTATCTATTCAAGTGAATTATGACCTGGATCCCGAAAATTGGAAAAAAAGTGCTCCAGGTACAACAGATGAAAACCTGACGATCTATCATGTATCTCCAGACATCGACGCCTATCAAATAATCAATTCGATAGGTGAATGCTGCGTTGACTGCTCATCCAGAATGATCCAGGGCTGCATCAATAGCTGTGGTTTCTACGTTGTTGGAGAGAAGTAGTACAATTTGGTGATCTGTTCTTTCTCCTGGGGCTGTCCTTCAAGGGCAGCCCCAATTGTTTAAAAAATCCTATTGTAACATTTTGCTAATGGACTTGAATTTAGTTCAAAAAGGTCCTAACTTTAATCTGATTATCAAATCGTTGAAAGAATTTACGGGCTGGAGTTTAATCACTGCTCAAATGATTGGTTATGGAGCATCAACAGTCTATGCAAGAGCAGTATCTGGCGGTTATCAAGCAGATAATCGAGGATAACATTGATAATGAGAATTTTTCTGTTGCAGATCTGGCCAGAGAAGCCGGGCTAAGCCGTTCCATGCTGCATAGAAAGCTCATCAGGCTTACTGGCAAATCTGCCACCGATCTTATTACGGAAATAAGACTGAAAAAGGCCTTTGAACTCCTTGAGAATGATGCTGGCACAGTTTCTGAAATTGCCTATATGGTTGGCTACTCAAGCCCCAGCTATTTCAATAAGGTTTTCAAGAAGACTTATAAGGTTTCCCCGGGTGATGTGAGGAGGAAAGGAAGAGGGAAAATACCCCACCTGAGAGTTGTCAAAGAACCTGGAGTTCCTGTCTCAGCCAGATCAAAAAGATCCAGATCCAAAGTAATCCCAACAACAAATATCTTAATGATTATCATAGTCACCCTTGGTGCACTTGCTTTGATACCTGGCGTAGTGGATGGGATTTCTTCAATTTTAAGATTACCTGAATGGGCAATATATCTGATTGTACTCATACTTATTGTTGGTTTTATCATTGTTAGCATTCTTTATTGGATCTACGATATTCGGAGGAAAGGTGGTATTTTAAAGACCGATTCATCAGAACTGGTTGAACCTGAGGATATACCCCGTTCCTCCAAACTGAGGAAGATTGCAACTTATGCAAGTTTTTTGGTCATTATTGTCTTACTGGTAATGACCATTTTTTCCGGCACATTCCAATCAGCAAAACTTTCCAATTTACAGAAGTCGGTTGCAGTGCTGCCAATGCGTTATCTGAGCAATGATTCTACACATATACATTGGTGTAGTGGAATGCAAGATGAGATACTTGGCCACCTTTCCAGGATAAGCGCTCTTTCAGTCAAATCAAAATCGTCAACGGAAAGGTATAAAGACTCAGACAAAACCAGTAAGGAGATAGGTGAAGAACTCCAGGCTAATTTCCTTATTGACTGTAGCTTTGCTTTTGAAAAGAATGAAATAAAAGTATGGATACAATTAATTGTAGCAGAAACAGATGAACATTTATGGGCAAATGAGTATCAAAAAGAATTGAGTGATATATTCACTGTTCAAAGTGAAATTTCCAAAGCTATTGCCAGAGAATTGAAGGTGGTACTTACACCGGAAGAAATTATAAATATTGATAAAAATCCTACGGATAGTCTTGAAGCCTACAATCAATATCTGATTGGAAATTATTTGCATAATCAGCACATACCAGATTCCTACAGGAAAGCAATCGATCATTTCCAGAAAGCAGTAGCGCTGGACCCAGGATTTGCTGAAGCTTACTGTAACCTTGCCTTCTCCTATTTTAATCTAATGGGCTGGTTTGCAACTCCATCAAAGGATTATATGCCTGAAGTTAAGAGTAATGTATTGAAGGCCCTTGAATTAGATAATAAGCTGGGAGAAGCATATTATATGCTAGGTTGCATAAATTTTCTTTATGAATGGGATTGGGATGAAGCTGAAAAAAACTTCAGTAAAGGACTGAATCTTAATCCAGATTATATCCAGGGCAGGGTGGAATATGCTAACTTCTTAGCCAGTATGAGGCGTTTAGACGAAGCAACTAGAATCACAAATGGTACAATTGAACTGGATCCGTTGAATCCAGTAGTCTATAATGAGTTGTCCTTTTCACTCTGGATTAAAGGAGAAACTGAACAAGCTCTTGTAGTGATCGATGAAAGTCTTAAACTAAATCCGGATCATCGGCAAACTGTGTGGGGTTCAATGACTTTAAATGCAGAGCTGGGAAATTATAATAAAGCCTTGTCCATTTGGAAAAAATTGAAAGGAAATAGTGAAATTTCTGAAATACCGGCTTATCCATTAGCATATGCAGGACAATTGATGGAATATGCTGGAAGACGGGATGAGGCTATAAGTTTCCTTAATGAACTTAATCGCCGGGCCGATGAGGAAGGATATAAAGATACTTATCCGCAGGCCTTGATTAATATTACAATAGGGGACCACGAAAAAGCATTGGAGCTTCTCGAGCAGGCATTTATAAATAGAAACTTTGCAATGGCACAAATGAATGTTCATAAGACCTTAGATCCCTTACGTTCCTATGACCGGTTTCAGAATATCATAGAGAAAATGAATTTTCCGTAGCCTGTTATTCTTTAAGCTTCATTTTTTAGTTTAGTATTTGACTCATATTCAGTAAGGTTGTAACTTGTCTATGAACAACCTGACCCCATATGCGCCATAGCCACAATAAACTTTCCCAATTCTGGCACGAGATTAAAAGGCGCAATGTGCACAGGTCACTGGCTGTTTATGCGGGTACTGCTTTTATCATCCTGGAAGCTTCTACCATAATTTTTCCACGTTGGGGCCTGCCTGACAGGGCAGTGGATGTGGTTTTATTTCTCTTATTAGGAGGGCTGATTGTAACCTTTATAATTTCATGGGTTTACGATATCACCTCGGATGGGATTGTTAAGACTATCTCCCGGGAAGAGAAGGATTTCAAAAGCAGTGATGCTGCGGGTACCTCCAATTCCTGGCGAATTGCCACTTATATAAGCCTGGCTGTAGTTATTGGAATGATCCTATTCAATATCTTTCAGCGCAATCGGATAACCAGGGATTTGCTCAATATGGATAAAACCATTGCCGTGCTTCCGTTTGAGCAATGGAGCAGCGATGAGGAGTTCTCACACCTGGGGGATGCCATAGCCAACGAAATCAATACCCAACTGTACAAGATCAAGGATTTCAGTGTCAAATCCTTTACCTCTTGTTCCAAGTTCAGAGGATCGGACAAACCAAGTATGAAAGAAATAGGAAAAGCGCTTGGAGCAAGTATTATTGTTGTAGGTAGTATAGAACGCCAGGATCAGGATGTGAGCATCCAGGTTCGGGCAATCCGGGTAAGTAACGATGATCACCTGTGGGCCGATGTATATAATGACAAGTGGACAAATATCTTTAAAATCAGAACGAATATTGCAGTCTCTATTGCCAAAGAACTTAAGATTGCTCTAAATCCCGAAGAATTGAATCAAATTGAGAAGGTAGGTACAGATAATACTGATGCATACAATCTCTACCTGAAAGGGAATTACCTTTTTCAACAATGGAGTGCTGATGCCTGCTGGAGAGCCATTGAAATGTACAAACGGGCCATTGCACTGGACTCAGCTTACGCCCAACCCTATTCCGGCTTGGCCATGGCATATTGTATGTTGACCAGTTGGGAATGGGGATCAGATAAACGACTTATTCCGGTTGCTAGGAAATGGGCCTTAAAGGCCCTGGAATTAGATCAAAACCTGGGTGATCCTCACTACGTGCTTGGTGCAATTAGTTATATGCATGAATGGGATTGGGAGGCCGCAGAGAAGGCTTTCCTTATTGGGATGGAGCTAAATCCTAATCATGTTTGGGGTCGTAGTACGTATTCTAATTTACTATATATGATGAGGCGATTCGATGAAGCAATTGTCATAAGTGAATATACTCTGAAACTTGATCCATTGGATCCAGCCCCCTATATGGAATTGGCGGGTCCATCTTGGTGTAGCGGTCAGAAAGAAAAGGGAATTGAATTAAACATGAAGGGCCTGGAACTGCGACCCGATCTCGTGAATTTCAAACGTGGACTGGCATATATGTACCTTGAGAAAGGAACAAATTACGAGTTCATACATGATTATTGTGAAGGACTATTGGGTGGAGATAGTGTGGATTTGCAGAAAGTGCCAGCTTTTTCTATGGGTGATGTTGGATATTTCATGGCGCAGATGGGGTACTTGGATGAAGCTGTACGGATACTTAATGAGCTGACCAGAAGGGTTGATGCGGGGGAGGACGATTTATCATTTATGTGGATGGGCTTGATATACTACTTGTTGGGTGAAATAGAAACAGCTGTGGATTTTCTGGAGCTTAGTTATGAGACAAGAGAACCATTTATGTTCATCATCAATTTAGTTCCTGAGTTTAATGATGAGGAATTGCGTTCGCATCCAAGGTTTCAGGCTTTGATCAAAAAACTGGGTTTTGAAACGTAGCAACCGGAGCCAGCCAATGATGGACTTAATCTGGCAGCCTGGACATACTCCAGGGCCTTAGCCAGAACCTACCCTGAATCACTCCTCCTACCTATTTTTTCAAAAGAATTCAGTACAAAGCACCCTCCTTCCCTGGAACAGCCTGCGAACCCATGTTCCCATATACAGCCTTTCTGACAGACCGCCCTACAGGTTTATCCAATTCCTTAGAAAGGATCCCCGAAAATCATGTTATGTTGTTCCTGATCTTATTGAAAGAATGCCTGAAGATCATTTTGTATGCTCCTTTGCTTATAAGTGTTATTACATTTATTAAGAGGGGGATACTCTTTTGCCACTGAAAATTATTCCTACTAATATTCTTACCCATATTACACTAGAAATTTCAAGGACTCGCTGCCAGCAAAGAAATCAGAGCAGCCAAAGAAAAACTTTGATGTTTGTCCAGATCAGAAGGCACTTGACTCAAGTTTGTTTAATTCGTATCTTCCTTATAATTAATTCTGTATGCATGACATCTGCCCTCTATGAATCCAATCTTCTCCCTATGCTAAGATCCTCAATTCATTTATCCTCTCAGGCTCATGTATTTAATAAAAAGAGTGGCCCTATTGGTCCTATTTGCCGGGATTGGTCTGGCCCCACTTTTCGGCCAGACAATGACCATAACAGGTATTGTTACTTCTTCTATTGATGAACACGGTCCCCTATCCGGGGCTACTGTACAATTAAGAGGTACCAGTACCGGAAGCATTACAGATGTAAATGGAAATTACTCCATTACTGTTCCATTGGATGCCACAAGCCTTATATTCTCTTTTGCAGTTACGAATGACCTGAGGAATCTTGTTAGAGACCCTGTATACAATTTAACTTGTAAGGTTTCTTATCATACCTTTAATATCACTAATTGCCAATGTATTACAAGAATTTATCAACCTTATAACAGGTTTTGAAAGGATTAATCATAGCATGCAGAACATTTTCAAACTTAAACAAGTTGAAAAATGAAAGCAAAAAAACTGACCTTACTTTTCTTAACAGTACTTATCTCCTCGTCTTTTTACGCACAGGTGACTACCGGAGATTTGATGGGAGTAATAACAGATGCATCCGGAGAACCAATTTTCCTGACTGAGATCATTATCAGTGGCCCCTCATTGATAGCCAGTATTGGGGCTGCTTCAAATGAAAATGGATATTTCCAGATTAGAGCCATACCTCCCGGACAATACAGGGTGGAGATTAAACACCTGTCATACCAGGTATTAATATTCGAGAATGTAGATATAAGGCTTGGAAGAACCCTTAATATGGGTCAAATAACACTTAATCCCGGAACAGTTGATTTAGAGGAAGTAGTCGTTGTCTGGACAAAACCTGCCCTGGATCCGACTTCAACTACCCTGGGCTCGTATATTGATGCTCAAATTTTAAATTCCCTCCCCATTGAAAGGGATTATAAGTCTGTACTAACATTACTTCCCCAGGCAAATACCAGCTTTTATGGCGATGATGCCAATATTCTTGGCGCATCCGGATCGGACAATGTCTACTATATTGACGGGATGAATGTTACTGATCCTTATATGGCTTCAGGAGGTTTTACCATTCCTTTCAATTTCATTAAGGGAATTGACTTAAAGCAGGGTGGTTATGAAGCTGAATTTAGCAGTGCCACCGGCGGAATTATCAACGTGGTCACACCATCCGGCTCCAATGAGTTTGAAGCGAGTGCGTTCGGATATTTTACCGGGGATGCTTTAACCAGCAAACAAAAAGATGACAGCATTTCACCAAGGGATATTAAAGATTTTACCAACTATGATTTTGGATTAAGTTTTGGGGGTCCTATCATCAAGGATAAGTTCTGGTATTTCCTGGCATACAATTCCATATTCGAAAATCAGGATATAAAAGTACAAGGGTATGAACCCCGTGAAGATAAAAAAACCATTCATGCATATGCGGCAAAACTGAATTGGATAGCATTTAATAATACACGTTTTATGCTTTCAATAATTGGAAATCAATCCACCCACAATCAGGTTGGATACGCCTCGGGGATGACAGGGATTCCTACAGCTGATCTTAGAAATATTGATCCTGTTCTGAGAGATTTAATGAATAATGGAATTAACCTTGCCCTGGATGTAAAGAAAAATACGCGATCCGGAATGTTATTTTCAGGATCCCTGGTATATAATAACTGGAATTCTGAAGAAGAGGCCCAGACTGAAATAGGGAAGACGGAGCCATTTTACCAGGATTTTCTTGACAATTATATTGAAGGGGGATATGGACAGGCACAGGATATAAACAGCCAGAGGATAAGCCTGAAAATTAAGGGTGAATGGGGATGGAAACAGCATAATTTTTTAGGTGGTATAGAAACAGAAGTGATGCTTTTGGACCAGCTTACCCAGTGTGCAGACCTGGGATGGATACTTCGAGTTGATAACAGCTATTACTTGTCTTATTTATATGAAATTGATGACGTGGGGATGAATATTATTCCCGGAATATTCCTCCAGGATTCATGGCAGCTATTCAAAAATTTAAGATTAAAATACGGACTGAGATGGGACGCACAATTCTTCAGGGGACCTTATAAAGATCACAAGATTAGCATTACTGACCAGGTGCAGCCAAGGATTGGAGTGATTTACAATGCCGGAAACTCAGGGAAGTACAAATTAACTGCTCATTTCGGGAGGTACTACGCTCAGTACCCATTGTTTACAGTTTTTGATAAAATATTACCCTACAATAATCTCGGTTTAGGTTATACTGCTGATCCGAGGATTCCAGGGACCGAGCCAAGTGATACTGTGCTTGCCATTTTTGGTGATGAACCGCACCAGATCATTGACCCGGGAAAAATACGTGGTGAGTTTACGGATGAGTTTGTCGCAGGATTTGAAATGCAGCTGGAGCGTAAGCTGAAAATTGGAATCAAAGGAGTATATAAGAATTTAAAAAATGGTCTCACAAGTTATGTTCCTAATCCTAATGGTGACTCCATTATAGTAGGTAATCCAGGATCGGGCATGCTCGAAACTCTACCAGCATTTAATAGGAAATATGCTGCCCTGGAACTTTCTTTAGGAACTTATGAGACAACCCGGTTCATCTTTTTCACATCATATGTTCTGTCTGTGAACAAAGGAAATTATACAGGTTTCTTCGACCAGGATAATGGTCAAATTGCTAAACCCGGGGAATATCAAGGGCTTCAAGTGCCTGAACAGGTTCCCAACAGCTATGGGTACATGCCAAACGATCGCCGGCATGTTTTTAAATTGAATGCCTCGTACAGGTTCAAATTTGGACTGACTGCAGGAACCTCCTTCTGGATTATGAGTGGTACTCCTTTAAATGAATTTGGAACATCACCATTTGGTGTCCAACGGTATGTTTATCTGGTGGAAAGAGGGACAGCTGGGCGATTACCAACGCTCTGGGATTTGAATTTGCGGCTCACATATGATTTTGACATTGCATCTGTTCATGGTAAAATATTTCTTGACGCGCTTCATGTGGGTAGCCCCATGAAAACTGTGAAGGTAGATGAGGTAAATTTCTTTGATTACGAAGAGACAAACCCAAATGAAAATTATGGGAATGTTGTCCAAACCCAGCCCCCCATGATGATCAGAATAGGTTTAAACATCGATATCTAAGAAATATGTACTGAGGCGTTTTACGGGCGAATTGATCTGGAGATAACACAAAATCTATCCGTTGTATAAGAGAAAGGTGACACCAAATCGGATACTTATTAATATTTGTGTTGCTTAAAAGGCTGACAAATAGGATATAACGGTAATCAGTTCGAATCCCTGCAGGCTCCACGATCAAGACAACACTACCTCCCACTGTAAGCTTCCCCCACCACTTCAAAAACCTTCTCCAGGATGTTCCCATTTGAATCGACCAGGGTAAGGGTATGTGAACCTTCGGGGGCCAGGAATTCAAGCTGGTGGATGTGGGAGGTTTC
>Ga0164313_10006065_pt1 | contig 10683 bp, 7 predicted proteins | sample GuaBasSedimGuay4_FD_113735 | JGI IMG/M metagenome (GOLD analysis project Ga0164313, IMG submission 113735) | Subseafloor sediment microbial communities from Guaymas Basin, Gulf of California, Mexico - Guay4, Core 4569-4, 0-3 cm | ecosystem: Environmental > Aquatic > Marine > Hydrothermal vents >...
GCGAAGCGGCGACAGATATTTAGCCTGGGGCGTGAGCCCACATGGTGGGACAGGCCGCCATTCCGCCAAGCCGCGAAGCGGCGACAGATATTTAGCCTGGGGCGTGAGCCCCAGGAGATGGATGTTTCAGAATTGCGGAGCCCTGGAGGGGCGACAGACCGCGGCTGCGGCGTGAGCCGCAGCCATCATCATCCAAATTTCTGTCGCCGCTTCGCGGCTGGCTTGTATTTTTCCCACCCGGTTCCTGGGGCTCACGCCCCAGGCTATGAATATGCCGCCGCTTCGCGGCTCGCTACACCCATCTCAGAGAGAATAGAGGCTTTTGATCGAGGGAGTTTCTTGAGAGATCGGGTTAGCATGAGGCGCGATGAAAACGAAAATAGCCTTCGACCGCAGATCGTGGCTTTCAGCAATAGCTCTCGCCCTGGTCGCGATGGCGGTTGTCGCAGTCCTGGGGCTGACCGGCTGGCTGCCGGCGGTGGAACGCAGCACCGGCGATCTGTTGCTTCGGACACCGAGCCTCCGCTTGCGGCCCGAACCGCCGATCGTCGCCATTCTCATCGACGACATCGCCCTCGTCCAACGCGGCGCCCTTCCCTGGCCCCGCAAGCGCCTCGCCCGCCTGGTGGCGACTGTCGATGATCTCGGCGCCCGAGCCGTCATCTTCGATCTCATCCTCTCCGAGCCCGCCGAGGCCACCGGTGATCTCGCCTTCGCCGACGCCCTGGCCGAGATCCCTCACGCGCTCGGGGCGGCGCTCAGCGACGGTGACGGGTGGCTGCTGCCCCTCGATATTCTTGGCGGTGCCGATGCCGCCGCCCACGTGTACGGCGAGGTCGGGCCCGACGGAGTGGTGCGGACCATCGCCGCCACCAAACAGACCGACGGTCTGTCCCTGCCCGCCCTTTCGCTGGCCGCCGCACGTTTGCTGCGGCCGCAGATCCCGGTCCCGGCAGGCGTCGAGCTTCGTCCCGAGTTCCGACCGCCGCCGCAGGACATTCCGAGGTTTTCGGCCTCCGCGGTCCTCGATCGAGAGCTGCCCGAGAATAGTCTCCGAGACCGCATCGTCTTTGTCGGCGTCTCCGCCACCGGGGCCGGGGATCAGTTCGTGGTACCCACCGGACCCCGACACGCGCCCGTGCCCGGAGTCCTGGCGCACGCGTCGGCCGCAGCCTCCATTCTCTCCGGTCGATTGATCCGCCGCCCGGACACTGTCTGGACCGCGATAGCCGCGTTCGTTCTCGCCCTCGCCGTGCAGTGGCTTCGCAGCCGCCGTGGGAGCTTCGATCTCGGGCGTTTCGTCATCCTCGTCACCGGGCTCGCCGTGATTGCCATTGTCGCGCTGCAGATCGCTCTCGTTCTCGTCCCGCTGGCCACCCTGCTGGCCGTGGTCGTCGTCTCCGCCCTGCTGCGCGAGGCGGTCGAGTCCCGGGCGGCGCGGCTCGAGAGCGGCCGCCTTCTCCAGTCCCTCCTCGAGCACATCGGTGTGCGTTCCCAAAACCAGGTGCCGCAGACGGCGAGCCGTCGTCTCGAGGCCCTCCAGCACCTCCAGGAGGGTGTGCTCCGGGAGGACGCCACGCGCCGCGCCCTGCTCGCCGGAATGGAGGAGGGCGTGGCGCTGTGGGGTGCCGACAGCGAGCTGCTCGAGGTCAACCCGGCGGCCGAGAAGCTGTGGGGAGGCCTACCCCGACTTGGAGAGATCGAGGCCGTCCTCGACCCGGCCTCCGGTGAGGGCGCCGTCAAGCGGGCGGGACACGAGCTCTCGCTGCACACCAGTCCGCTCGAGGGCGGTCTGCTCGCAATCATCCGCGACGTCACGGCCGAGAGTGAGCTCAATCGGCGGCGGCGCGACATGCAGCGTCTCGTCTCGCACGAGCTCAAGACGCCGCTTGCCTCGATCTCCGGCTTTGGTGAAACCCTCGAACGGTACGAGCTCACGGGGCAGGAGCAGCGACGGGTGGCGTCCTTGATCCGCGGCGAGGCGGGGCGGCTGCAGGAGATGGTGACGGTCTTTCTCGACCTCGAACGGCTCGGCGCAGGCCACTGGGAAGGAGACGCCGAGATCGTCGATTTCAGCGAGCTGGTCCGCCGCCGGCTCGAGATCCTTGCTGCGGCCGCCGACGCCAGGGGGCAGTCTTTCACGCCCTCGCTCGCCGACGGCTGCCGCGTCAGCGGAGTGCCGGCGCTGCTCGATCGGGTGGTCGACAACCTTCTCGGCAACGCGATCAAGTACTCGGTGGACGGCGATTCGATCGAGGTCGTGGTCCGCGCGGACGACGAGAGGATCGTCTTTTCAGTCTGCGACCATGGGGCGGGGATCCCGGCGGACGAGATCCCCCGCCTCAGCGAACGTTTCTATAGAATCGCCGGCGCCGCCGAGTCCGGCTCCGGCCTCGGTCTGGCGTTGGTCGACGAGATCGCAACCTGGCACGGAGGATGCATATATATCGAGAGTGAGATCGGCTCGGGCAGCACCTTCACAGTCGAGCTGCCGGCGGTCGGAGAGGACTGACGAGATGGCGGCGAACACGATCCTGGTCGTCGATGACGACACCGCGATGCGGGAGATGATGGCCCTCGCCCTGACCAAGGAGGGGTACAAGGTGCAGACTGCCGCCACCTCGACCGCCGCTATCGACCTCATCGCCCCCGACGCGTTCGACCTCATGGTGACCGACATCTACCTCGGCGACGGTACTGGTCTCGAGCTCCTCGAGCGCTGCCACCGCATCTGCCCGGGCGCCCGCGTCATCTTGGTCACCGCCCACGGCACCGTAGAAACCGCGGCCTCCGCGCGGCGGCTCGGGGTCTTCGACTACCTCGCAAAACCGTTCGAGGTCGATACCCTGGTCGAACGGGTACGGGCCGCTCTTCGCAGCTCGGCCCCTTCTCCGTCGCCGGTCGAACACGGGCCGGAGTCGATGATCATCGGCAACGACCCCTCCATCGTCGAGGTCTACAACGCGGTCGCCAGGGTCGCCCCCCTGCCCATTCCGGTGTTGGTGAGCGGCGACACCGGCACCGGCAAGGAGCTCATCGCGCGCGCCCTCCACACATTCGGCGCTCATCCCGATGCTCCGTTCGTTGCGCTCAACTGCGGCGCGATCCCCGAGAACCTGCTCGAGAGTGAGCTCTTCGGCCATCGCAAGGGATCCTTCACCGGCGCCGACCGCGATCACGCGGGCGCGGTCGAGGCCGCACGCGACGGCACGCTCTTCCTCGACGAGATCGGCGAGCTGCCTCTCACCCTCCAGGTCAAGCTGCTGCGGTTCCTGCAGTCGGGCGAGGTCCGTCCGGTGGGCGCCGAACACGCGCTGCAGGTGCCGGCGCGGGTGGTCGCCGCCACAAACCGCGACCTGCGGGCGGAAGTCGAGGCGGGACGGTTCCGCGAAGACTTCTTCTACCGGCTCGCAGCCTACGAGATCGAGCTTCCGCCGCTGACCGAGCGCCGCTCGGACATCCCGTCACTGGTCGAGCACTTCCGCCGCCGACACCAGGAAAACCTGGGGCTGGCCGAGGTCGAAGCCGCCGGCGCCGACGTTCTGACCGTCCTCCAGGCACACTCCTGGCCGGGCAACGTACGCGAGCTCGAGCACGTCGTGCAGCGCGCGCTCGTCGACAGTGGTTCTTTGAACGACGTGCAGGTCGTGCGTTCACTCCTCGAGCCCGCCGCCGGCCGCGAGACCCCGGCGCCGGACTCGCCGATCATCGGCGGCGACCTGAGCCTGAAAGAGCTCGAAACGCTCCACATCAAGGCGGTGTTGACGCGCTGCGGAGGCAATCGTACGCGCGCCGCAGAGATTCTCGGCATCGAGCGCAAGTCACTCTACCGGAAGGCCGAACGTCTTGGAATCGCGCTAGACCGCACTTCTCACGGGTTTCGTAACGAGGACGGCGAAGGGTAGTCAGATGTTGGGTTTATTGCGAATCGGGCGACGCAGGCGTAGTGGCACTACGTTGAGGAGCACGATTCGCAAAAGGCACGACAGATGGCTGCCATTCGCCGTCCGCAGTAGATACCCGGTGAGAAATGCGGGCTTATACCCGAAGGAGAGCTCATCATGAAAATGCCAATCACTCTTCTTGCTCTCGGCCTTGCGGCCATCAGCGCCGCCCCCGGCGCCGAAGAGCCGGAGACCCTGACCTACGACGTGATCGCGGTCAAGCGCAAACTCCTGCTCGCGACCGAGGACGGAGAACGCCAGCTCGACGTCGGTGCCCGTGCGCACTCCGGTGACGCCCTTCGCACCGGATCACGGTCGAGCGCCGAGCTCGCCGTGCCTACGCGGGGTGCGCTTTTCCACGTCGAAGCGAAGACCACCTTCCGCCTTGCCCACGATCGCCCCGGCGTGCTGCTCGAGCTCGAACGCGGCCGATTGCGCACCGTGTTCGAGCCGGCTGCCGAGGGTGACGACCGCGAGCGTCTCGTGACCACGCCGTCGGCGGTCCTCGCAGTGCGCGGCACCGAGTACGGAGTTGAGGTCGAGAAGGACGGTGACACCTCGGTGATGGTTTTCGAGGGAACGGTCGAGGTACGGGACGCCAAGGGTGTCGGCGAAGCCGTCAGCGTCCATGCCGGAGAGTCGACCCGAATCCGTCGCGGACGCGCGGCCGCCGCGCCGCGGCCCCACGCGGTCAGCAGGGGCGACTGGGACCGGGGGCGGGGCATGAACACGCCATCGACCGGGTCGATGGGTTCCACGCAAAAGCCGATGGGCGACCAGGGGATGACGCCTGGAGGTTCGCAGGGATCCTCCTCGGGGGGAGGCGGCGGGTCCAAGGGACACGGCCGCTGAGTCAGATCGACCCACCAGAAAGAAACTCGAGGAATCCTCAGAAGCATGCAATGGGATTTTGAAGTGCGATCAAGCGCCGACGTGTCACGGCGTAGCCCGCAGGGCGAAGCCGGAAGGCGCGATAGATCTATAGCCTGGGGCGTGAGCCCCAGGCGATGGATATGCCGCCGCTTCGCGGCTCTTCAAGCCATCACGACGAAACGCGGGGAGTTTCGTGGGAGTGCGGGTTAAGCCGAACGTGCCTCCAGTCGACGAAGCCTGGAGAGCATGACGACGGCCACCACGCACGCCAGAAGCATGAACACCGATCCGGTTCGGAACGGCCACTCGGGGCCGAGCTTGCCGTACACCACCTCTGCCCAGAACGGGCCGACGATTCGGGCCAGACTCGAAATTGACTGATAGACGCCCATCACCCCGCCGACCTCGTCCGGTCTCACCAGCTTCGAGGTCAGGGCCGACAGCGACGGGTGGGCGATGCCCTGGCCGAGGGCGAGCACCGCCAGGATGGCGAGCAGAGGGCCGCGGCTCGCCGCCGAGGGCAGGAAACCGAGGGCGAGAAAGCTCAGCAGGGTGCCGGCGACGATCAGCCGGCCCTCGCCGAAACGCTTCGACAACCGCCCGACCAACCCACCCTGGACGATGGCGCCGAGCAACCCCGCGTACGCAAAGAGCCAGGCGATGGTCGACGTCGTAAAAGCGAAGCGCAGCTTGGCGTACTGGGCGAAGGTGGTCTCGAAGTTGGCGAAGGCAAAAATCGTGAGGAAGACCAGCACCAGGCAGAAGCCGATCAGCGGCAGCGACAGCGCCCTGGCCAGGCTCTGCAGGTTGAGCGGATGCAGCCGGGCCTCGTGGCGGGCCTCCGGATCGAGGGTCTCCGGCAGCAGCGTCAGCACGAGAAAAAACGCGATCAGCGAGGCCGTCGCCGCAGCTGCGCCCGGCAGCCACGGGGCGATGGCCACCAGCACGCCGCCGATCGCCGGCCCGAGGATGAAGCCGAAACCGAAGGCGGCGCCGATCAGCCCCATTCCCTTGGCCCGATCCTCCGGGCCGGTGATGTCGGCGATGACCGCCTGCGCGGTCGAGATGTTGCCGCCGGAGATACCGTCGATGATGCGCGATGCAAACAGCATTCCCAGCGAGCCGGCAATGCCGAAGAGCACGTAGCCAACCGCCGAACCGATGAGCGAGATCAGGAGCACCGGGCGCCGTCCGAAGCGGTCGGAGAGGCGACCGAGGATTGGAGAGAAAACGAACTGCATGATCGAGAACGAGGCCATCAGGAGGCCGAAGATCACAGGCGAGGGTCCGTACTCCTCGGCATAGAGAGGCAAAATCGGGATGACAATGCCGAAACCCACCAGATCGATGAACACGATCAGGAAGACAATGCCGATCTTCGCGCGGTGTTCTTTCAAGCGAAACCCTCCGGACTCGAGACCCGCGGCATTCTACACGCACGCACCAATTGAACCACAGAGGATGAGGAGTGGCGAGGGCTGCGCTCTTCGAGAGCGCAGGCCTCGCCACGGGCTCGAGTCTGGTGTGAGACCATCTGCGTTTATCTGCGTGATCTGCGGTTAATGGCGATGGATGCGTGGCCTTCGTGTCTTCGTGTTTGCGATGTGCGATGGCTCTGTGTCCGAGCTCTGTGCCTCTGTGTCTCTGTGGTTCGTTCGGTCGGCGTACCCCTAGCGCCGCCAGAACTCTCGCGAGAGTAGAGCCAGCAAGGTGAAAATCTCGAGGCGGCCGAAGAGCATCAGACCCGCAAGCACCATCTTCACGACACCGGGGAAGTGAGCGAAGTTGTCGTAGGCGCCGATCTCGCCGAGACCTGGGCCGACGTTTCCGATCGAGGTCAGTCCGGCCGAGATCGCGGTCAACAAATCATAACCGTACGCCGCCACCACCGCCGTACCGACCAGAGCGATCAGGAGATAGGCCGTGAGAAACGCCCAGATCCCAGACAGCACCGTCTCCGAGACCACCGCGCCGCCGTACTTCACCGGCCGCACCGCGTGCGGGTGGATGAGGCGGTGGAGCGCGGTCCGCAGCGAGCGGACGGCGAGCAACGCGCGCAGGCTCTTGATTCCGCCGCCGGTCGAACCCGACATGCCGCCAAGCACCATCAGGCACAGGAGCACCAGCAGCGGCAGCGTCGCCCACCCCTCGAAGTCAGTCGTCACGTAACCGGTGGTTGTGAGAATGCTGACCGTCTGAAAGGCGGCGTCACGGAAGCTGTCCGCGATTCGTGCGCCCGGCTCGTGCACCGTCACGACCAGGATCGCGGTCGCCACTGCAATCACTCCCAGGAAGTAGCGCAGCTCACTGTCGTGCCACACAGCCTTGACACGGCCGGTCAGCAGCCGGAAGTGGAGTACGAAGTTGATCCCCGCCAGGAGCATGAAGAATATGATGATCCACTCGACCGTCGCCGAGCCGAACTCGCCAACCGAGGTGTTTCTTGTCGAAAACCCGCCGGTCGCGAGGGTGGTGAATGAGTGGCAGAGGGCGTCGAAGCCCGAAAGACCCGCGAGCCGGAGGGCGATCCACTCCGCCACTGTGAAACCCACGTAGACAATCCACAAGGTACGCGCGGTGGTGGCCAGCCGCGGCCGCACCTTGTCGGCCACCGGGCCCGGCACCTCGGCCTTGAAGAGCTGCATGCCGCCGATTCCGAGCAGGGGCAGGATGGCGATGGTGAAGAGAATGATCCCCATCCCGCCCAGCCACTGGGTCATGGCGCGCCACAGGAGCAGCGCCTTCGGAATCACCGTCGTGTCGACGATCACCGTCGACCCCGTGGTCGTAAAGCCCGACACCGATTCGAAGAGTGCATCCACCGGACCGAGGGCGCCGGTCAGGAGGTAGGGGATCGCCCCCACCAGCGAGACTGCGATCCACGCCCCGCTAACCACCAGGAACCCGTCCCGGGGCCGAATGTGGCGGTCCTGCGGCGGGTGAAACCTGACCAGGGCGAAACCAACGACTGCAGCGAGACCGATCGCAGCGACATAGGGCAGCGGCGTCTCGCGAAAGACGACGCTCGCCAGCAGAGGGAGACAGAGAAACGCGGCGTCGAGAAGGAGCAGCCAACCGAGGATGAAAAAGACGAAGCGACGGTTCACCGGCCGGCCCTCACACGCCGATGAAGTCATCGAGGCGGGGGGCGGTCTCGCTGGTTGCCGCAACGATCACTTGATCTCCAGGCTCGATGCGATCCTCTCCGCCCGGAATGAAGATCCGGTCGTCTCTCTGGACCGCCACCACTAGCATCCCCCGTGGCAGTCCAAGCTTGGACAGGTCTGAACGGACCAGCCGGCTGCCTTCGGCGGCCTCGACCTCGAAGACCTCCACTGAGTCCTCGAGCAGCGCCGCCACCGCCCTGATTCTGCCCTTGCGGGCGAACTGGAGCGCGAGGCTCACCGACAGCAGCCGCGGCGAGATGACGGCATCGACGCCGAGGTCGCCGACCAGTCCGGACAGCGCCGCATTGTCGACCAGGGCGAATGTGTGGGCGGCGCCCATACGACCGGCGAGCAGACAGGCCACCACGTTCTCCTCGTGGCCGTCGGTGCAGGCGACAAAACCCTCGACTCGGTCGGCGCCCTCCTCACGCAGGAGCTCGCGATCGGTGGGGCTGCCGTGAAGGACGAGAGTGTCATCGAGCTCGGCGGCCGCTCGGTCGCAGGCCTCTCGCCTTTGGTCGATGAGGGTGACCGGGACGCCCTCCTCCTCGAGGCGGCGCGAGAGGTTGACGCCGATCCGCGTCGCGCCCGCGACCATCACCCTCCGCTCTGCCCCGCGGCGGACCCCAAGCAGGACGAGCACGTTATCGAGCTCGGCCGGATCCACGGCAAAGTAGACCAGGTCGCCGGCCCGGATCTCGTCGTCGCCGAACGGCACGCGCCAGCGACCGTCGCGCCGGATCGCCACCACCAGCACCGGCGTCGCCGGGAAGAGCAATCGGAGATGCGACAGCAACAGACCCGCGAACTCGCTGTCTGGCTTGATGTGAAACCCCGCCACCAGCAGCTTGCCGTCGAAGAAGGACACCACGTCCACCGCACCCGGCACCGGCATCAGCGACAGAATCTTTTCCACCGCCGCCATGTCCGGGTTGATGGCGACCCGGTCCTCGCCGGGCTCGCGCGCGATGCGCCGGAATCCTTCCTCATGCCCGGGATCGCGCAACCGCGCCGCCACTCTCGGCACCTTGAAGATCACCGAGCCCACCAGCGCCACCACCATGTTCGCCTCGTCGGAGTTGGTAGTCGCCAGGAGCAGATCGGCGTTCTCGATCCCGGCCTGCATCAACACCGGAATCGTGGCGCCGTTGCCGTGGATCGTTTGAATATCGAGGCGCTCGTTGAGGTCGGTGATGAGCTCGCTGTCCTGCTCGACCAGGACCACGTCATGGCCGTCGCCAGCGAGCTTCTCGGCCGCCGTCGACCCCACCAGACCGCCGCCAACGACGATTACCTGCATGATTCGAGATCCATCATTCGATGCACATTCCCACGTTGATTGATCATTTCGGCGCCAGTGTACACAAGAAAAGAGTTAGGAATTAGGAATTAGGAATTAGGAATGCCGACCCAGCCCTCACAGTACATGTACTCCCAAGCTCCTGGGGCGAGTGGAAAAATGTGCGGCCGAGGAGCCTAGCTTCCTCTCGGGAAGCGTGCTGGGAAAAGGGGTCGATGACAATTCCTAATTCCTAATTCCTAATTCCTAATTTGCTATCGGTTACGGTTTCGCACCCTCCTCGATCCAGCGGCGATAGAGCTCGAGCTCGGCGGGCCGCAGTTTCTTGGTACCTGTCAGCGTCCGCGGCATGCCCTTGCCCTCGGGCGCACGGTGTTGCAGCTTGAGCCAGAGATACGAAGCATCCGGGTCGCCGGGTTCCACCAACGCCATCTCCGGCACCTGGATCGAGCGCCGGCCGACGAGCTGACCGTACCCCTCTCCCGGATCAAGAAACAGATTGGCCTTCGCATCCTCCGAGTCGTGACATCCGAGACAATGCGCAATCACCAACGACTCGAGGTGCGCCGAGTAGGAAACCGGAACGTCCTCCGGCACCTCGGGGACCGTCGCCCCGCATCCGGCAAATACCACAGCCCCGGCAAGCAATAGGAATTTCCTCACTCTGCCCCTCCCGCGGAGCCAACAGCGCCCTGTGGGGAGAGTATTCCACCGACCCTCAAACGTCATCAACACCCTCCCGGGACGGGAAACACGGAAGTACTCGCCACGCGGAGCCCTTCCAGCACCGTCGACACTCCTCAATCAGCCTCGAATGCCATTTTCCACTCCTACCTCTCGGAAAGTCGCGGCGGGCCCGGCCCGACGTGGCTTTCCGAGGGCGGGTGGGCGGGGGGTGGGGGCGGGAAAAAAGGAGTTCGAGGGCATCGGCCCGCCCGACTGCAGCCCGCCGGCGCGCCAACGGCGCGCAGCGGGCGAGGTCGATGGCTCCGACGAGAGCTTGCTCTCGGAGGAGACGTTGGCCGAGGCCGCGTGCCCGCGGTCAACGACCGCGGGCGGCGGGCGGGCTCAGGTCGCCTCTTACCAGATCTTGACCCTTTCTTCGGGCGGCAGGTACATGCCGTCTCCCTCCTCGACGTCAAACGCTTCGTGGAATTCGGGCATGTTTGGCAAGGGGCCGTTCACCCGGAACTGCGGCGGTGAGTGCGGGTCGGTCGCTACCCGGTTTCGCGTTGCCTCTTCGGTGGCCTTGTACCGCCAGACCTGGGCGATCCCCACGAAGAACCTCTGCGGTCCGGTCATGTCGTCGATGACGGGCGCCTCGTGACCGTCGAGGGACAACTGGTAGGCCTTGAACGCGATCGTCAAGCCTGCCAGATCGCCGATGTTCTCGCCCAGC
>Ga0164313_10006066_pt1 | contig 10682 bp, 4 predicted proteins | sample GuaBasSedimGuay4_FD_113735 | JGI IMG/M metagenome (GOLD analysis project Ga0164313, IMG submission 113735) | Subseafloor sediment microbial communities from Guaymas Basin, Gulf of California, Mexico - Guay4, Core 4569-4, 0-3 cm | ecosystem: Environmental > Aquatic > Marine > Hydrothermal vents >...
GTCGAGAGATCTGGGTCAGAGTTGGCGGCGCGAGGACCTTGTGTTGAACTGCCGCTGGCCGGACGTCACCGAGGTCGCCGGTCGCCTCGTGGTGTCGTGCTTCGAACGCGGGGCGCCGGGGCGATTGTTGGTGATGGCTGAGGATCCGGGGAACGGCTGGTCGGCGCCGGTTGTGGTGGACGTCACCGCCGAGCTGATCATCGACACCAACTTACAGGACGTGCCGGGGGATGCGATCCTGCTCTTCGCGACCCACATCGATCGTCCTGACGACCTCGACCACGCGGTCTACACCATCCGGGCCTACAGGTCGGTCGATGGTGGTGGCAGTTGGTCAGGAGCCGAGAAGGTCGTGGTGGGCCGCCGCGGTGAGCACCTCGAGGACACTCGGAGCGTCCTGCTCGGCGACGGCACGTTGTTGCTGGCCTACGAGCTCGAGGCGGCCGAGGCCGCGGCATCGAAGGTGCACCAACGACGATCGGTCGATGGCGGACGCTCGTGGTCGACGGAGTTGGTGATCTGGAGCGGCGGCGATGTGGAGCCCGGCGGTTATGTCCTCTTCGCCGATGGCGAGCTGTGGTTCGTCGCCTCCTCGGACGAGCTGACCGGTGGCGGATCGTACGATCGAGCGTCGATCTTGACGCGCCGATCGGCTGATGACGGTCAATCGTGGTCGGCGCCGGAGCTGCTCGTCGATCTCGAGGATCAGATCTCCTTCGGGGGAGTGGTCTTGCCGGGCGACGAGATACTGTTGCCGAGTCTGCGCCACTACAACGAGCGCAAACGTCGCCAGCTCTCGCTCTATGTGGTGAACCGCGATCGGACCCACGGTGCCAGGTGTGCGTCGGTGCCGATCTCAGCCGACAGCTTCGAGGGTGGTCTCGGCCCTCAGTGGCGACGGCCGACCAGCCCTTGAAGCCTCCGCAAGAGCCGGACAGGCAGTCGCTTCTCGAACGCGTCGGCCCACGCTTTGAGGGCATCGCGCTCGGCCTCCAGCGCGGCCACCTGCCTGACCAGCGCGGCGGCCTCAGCGGCGCCCTCTGTCAGGAGCTGCTCGAGAGCATCGACCTTGTTCGCCCGTTCTCCGAGGCTCGTCATCTCGCTATTGGCCAGCTTCAGGGCGGCGGCCACCTCTTCGAGCTTGGCGCCCACCTCGGTGAGACGCTCGTGGGTAGCAGTCAACTCGTCGGCCTGTCTCGCCCCGATCGAGCGCTCGGAGGCCACCTCGTCCTCGAGGCGTGCCCGCTCAGTCCGCTCGACCCGGGCTGCGTCGAGCTGCTCCCGAAGCCGGCTGATGGGCAGCGATCGGATCGCCTCCGGATCGGTGGCGCGGAAGGATCGGAGCCACTGGAGGTCGGTGAGAATGACCCCTTGATCGTGACCGGTCACAAGGTGCAGCAGCTCGGCTTCGATCTCATCGAGGCGATCGAGATGGTCGCGGGCGGGCAGATTGGCGAGATCTCCGAGTTCGACCGTGAGCTCGGCCACGGTGAGGCTCGGGTCCCATGGGTGGATGCCGCCACTGCGGACAAGACCCTGGGCCAAGAGCCAGAGACCGCGGACAGACACCAGATCGGCGTCCACGGCGGGTTCGGCGATCCACTCCCGATCAACATAATCGACTCCGTTGTCGGATACGACGAAGTTCGACAGGCAGATGTCGAGGTAGTCGGGCGGCAGCACATCGCGCGTGTCTTCGAGCAGGAAAGGGTTGAGATTCCCGTGCTCGGGTGCGACGGTACGCTCGTGGTCGATCGTCTGACGCCAGAGATCAAGCGACTGCCGGAGGGCGTCGATGTCTCGCCGCCGGCAGGCGTCGGTCGCCTTTCCCCAGAGGGTGGCGCCGATGATGAACGGGTCGTTCTTGCAGGGATCCTGACGCAGCCATCCCTCGGTTCGCTGAGCCGACAAATCGTCCGGTCCATGGGCGCGGATTCGGCGGCCGCTCGAAGTGTTTTCGACTACCTGGTGCCGGATCCAGCGCCGACGGCGTTGACTGCCGTAGAGCCACGCGATGCTCCGTGGGTCGGGTGAGCCGGTGAGGTTCTTTGACTCGGCTGAAGCGAGGACGAGAAAAGAGTTGGCCACCTCGCGACCGAGACCGGCCTCGAGCATCACCCGGTGCACCCGACGTTCGTCGCAGAGAAGCATGGGCGCGGGGTCACCGCCGCCGACCGGAGAACGCACAATCTGGTCGATCAACTCCACGGCATCCGCTTCGTCGTAGGCCTCCTCGGAGAGAACGACCGTGGGAAGCTTGTAGTCGGGAAACGGGTAGAGCCACTTCTGATAACCGAGACCGCAGCCTTTGAACAACGTTTTGAGCTGCTGCCGCGCAAAGGTCCGAACGCCGCTGCCGTCGGGGTAGCCTTCGAGCCCGGCCCAGGGCCGTCCGAGGTGGTCCTCGTCATAGCCCAAGAGGTACTTGAGGCCGATCTGGTTTTCGATGGCCACGACCAGAGTCCCGTTGGGTTTCAGATGTGCGGCGGCCGATTGCAGGAAGCTCGCAGGATTGGTTCCCCCCTCGCCAACGCCGGCGTACTCGAGCACACCGATGAGAAACACCAGATCGAAAGCCTCGGGGTCATCGTATGCGTCGAGCGCGCCGCAGATGACCTCGACATTGTCGAGGTCTCTGCACCTGGCCGCTGCGGCCCGCGCTCTCGGCAGGGAGCCTTCCAGAGCGACTACAGATGCCCCCGTTTCGCCGAGAAAACGCGAGATTGCGCCGGTTCCGGCGCCGATCTCCAGGATGCGGTGACGACGGTCGATGGACAAGGGGCGCAGGAGATTCGACCGTTCCCGAGCGAGGTGGTAGCGGGTCGGCCAGTCGTCAATCTGCGCCGCGAGTTCGTCGGAGAGGGATGAGAGGTCATCGGCCCGGCCGATGATCTCGAGCAGCCGATCTTCGGCGCCATCGGCATAGTCGATCGTTTGATCGAGGACACGGATCCCGGAGACCGGATCTCGAGTCATAGAATCCCCACCGGCACAGAAGCGTGAATCACGCAATGCACTGCGCTGCTTGACTTGTGAGGACTCTTTGACTTGCTTGTCGAATTCGCTCGCTTCCAATGACAAACCGCCAACATGTCACCCTGAGGGAACGAGTCCGACGAGTGAGTCGAAGGGTCCCCCGAGGATAAGATAGTCGTTGTTCTTGCAGCGCCGCTCTGAGCTTCGGGGGATTCTTCGACTCGCTCCGCTCGCTCAGAATGACAGGTGGGGACGGTGTCGTTGACCCCTCGAATTCTGAGTATTGCAAGAGGCGCGTCTGTGAACTCCATTATGAGGCAGTATAGCGGCCCGGCATCGAACGCGACGTCGTCAACCGATTGCCGAGGTAGATCCCGATCGGACGGAGGATGCCAAAGATCTTGTGGCCGCGGACAAGGGCGGCCGTCGGCTCACCATCTTCACCGATCGAGGGGTGCGTATGGAAGACATCCGTCCAGCATTCGAGTGCGGAGTAGCGGATTCCGAGGTCGCGCCACGCGCGGCCTTCATCCATGCTCGCTCGGACGAGGGCCCCCACCGTGTCTTGCCGGACCAACCGCACCGCGGCCGCCAAGCACGGCAAGATCAGGAACTCGTGATCGGCGGCGACGCGCTGCCAGGCGCGGTCCGCGAGGAGGGTGTGTGGCGGGAAGGGAAAGCGCTCCCAGACCTTCCGGGTCATGGCCGCGTTGACGGCCGAGAACTCGAGGCCTCCGTGGGCCTCTCGCCATCGCGCGGACTCTCGTGTGAAGCTGGGATTGTGGGCTGGAGCGCCGTCAACGAGCTGAGCGGTGATCCCGCCTTGGACCGCCGACGGGGCGTCTTCGTGGTCGAAAGGAGTCGTCAGTCGAGCGAGCCACTGGTTATCCGCCGGGATAGCGTGGGCGGAGGTGAAGACCAGGGTCCTACCCCGAGCGGCGGCGGCCCCGGCGTTGAGGGCCGCGCCCTGGTTGGGCGCGGACCCGCGCACCGAAATCACGCGGATCCTCGAACTGCGCCATTCGAGGAGGGTTTCCTCCGGGCTGTCGAGGTCGACGCAGATGATCTCGAAAGCGGGTTGGAAATCTTGTCGGGCCAATCCCTCGAGCAGGCTCCCGCTGAGAACGTCATCAGCCGATGTGGGGATGATCACCGAGACCGCCGGCTCCCCCTCGCGGGGAAATGGGTCGGCGGCGGTCACGGTCAGTGGACTCGCTTTGGAATCCATCGCCATGAGCTCGCTGTGTGCCCGATGCAGGTCATCGGCGATGAGCTCCCAATCATAGTTCGCCTCGACGCGGGAGCGGCCCCTGCGCCCGATGGCCTCGATGGTCTCGTCGGCGGCCGAGAGAAGGGTCACGACCTCAGTCGCCATCTCTTCAGGCTCGTCGGCGATGACGACCTCAGGCGGCGACGAGAGGGCCAAACCCTCTGCGCCGATAGTTGTGGACACCACCGCCAGCCCGGAGGACATGGCCTCGAGGATCTTCAGCCGAGTTCCCGATCCGGCGCGGAGTGGGACGATCAGCACTCGATGCTTTCGGTATAGCGGTGCGACATCGTCAACTTCGCCGACGATGTTGATGCCGTTTCGACCATTCCAGGCGACAACGCTATCGGGTGGTCGGGCGCCGGCCACGGTCAAGGCAGCGTCGGGCTGCCGGCGGCGGATGACCGGCCAGATCTCGTTGACCAGATGTTCGAAGGCGTCGAGATTCGGCAGGTGGGGAAACGACCCGAGGAAGAGGACCCCCCGCCGGCCGGCGGCCGGTCCGGGTCGGAAGATCTCGGTGTCGACACCATTGGGAATGACGTACAAGTGAGCACTGGTCGTGAGCCGAGCCGCGAGTAGATCTCGATCGTCGTCGGACATGCAGTGGACCTGATCGGCGGCTTCGCATGCGAGAATTTCGAATCGCTCCTGTCGGAGTCCATCGATGGCGCCGGATCCGACCCGTTCGGTGGCATGGAAACGACGCCCGATGTCGAGGGCGCGCTGTCGTTTCTGGGTGCTGAAACCGATGTCGATCTCGGTGAGGACGGTCCTGGCGCGATCGATCCGTCGAACGTGGGCGCCAAGCTCGGCGAACTCGAGCTGGACAATATCGATCCCGTGCGCGTCGACCAGGGCCGAGATTCGGTCGGTGAGGGATGGGAGGCTGAATCTGAGAGGCGACGGCGGCATCAGGCGCCAAGGATCGTAGTCCGCCTCGACCTGGTCGGGCAAACGATGAAAGAACACCCGCTTACAGAAAGGCTGGTAGGCCCGGCGATGTTCGGGATCGTCGGTTCCACCACCGAGCACCAGCAGCGATACGTCGCAATAGCGGGCCATTCGGCGGATCAGATTCGAGATGCGGACGGCGCCGCCGTGAATGACAGGGTGAATCGAGAATGGAGATACCACGAGAATTCGCGGTCGATGCGTGGGTCGTTCGCCGGGTTCTCTCGTTGTCGATTTTCGCCGGCCGAATCGGAGATTGAATCGCTGCAGGGGGAACCAGAGACCGAGATACAGACGACCGAAAAACGACCTCAAACCGGCGATCCCTCGGTCACGGTCGTCCCTCGACTCTCAGCTCCGCACTCTCGGCCACCTGGGCGGTGAGAGTGACGATGCGCTGACCATCGATGCCGCGGACGCGACGGGTTGCCCACCGGCCTCCTCTCCCGAGCTGGAGCTCGCACCCGGTGACATCGATCTGGCTAGCCAAACTCGCGTCGACGCCCTTGGCCTGAACCCGGCAGGGTGTGGCCAGGCGGACCCGCACGTTGGAATTGGCCCGAACGGATAAGGCCGGATTGCGATCTCGACAGTCGGAGAGGTCGAGGTCGATTTCGCTGTCGGTCACCTGGAACGAGGTGAGCTTGGAGATCGCGGACAGCGTTGCGTAGGCTTGGTTCGCCGCGAGGGTGAGGCTGCTTGCGCCGTCAATCGTCAGCTCACCGCCGAGGGTGGTGACGTTGACGTCGCCGCGAATCTCTCTGAGGTCGGCGGACGAGCCCTGCTGCAAATTGAGCTTGATATTACCGCGGTGGTTGGCGAATTCGATTCTCGCGGTGTCGCGGGCGGTTGTCGTGAGGGTGCCGCTTCCGCCGTCGGAGATGAGCGAACCGCCGGTGAAATCCACGGTTGTCGTGCTGTCGCAGTTCGACATGGTGGCGTGGCTCGACAGGCCCTTGAGGTTCAGGCTTTGGAGGTTCGAGCCGCGGAGATTGAGGTTGGAATCGGTTAAAGAAACGATTCCGGGACCTCGGGAGTCGAGAACCTGGATCTGGGCGTCTCGAGCATTGATCTTGAAAGTGCCCCGAGTCGATCGCAGGTCGACGGAGCCTCCCGTAGCTTGGACGGAGAACAGTCCCGTGGTTTGCTCGGCCATGATCTCTGAGCCCTGGGCGGTCAAGATCGCTTGCCCACGATGAGAGTAGATCCAGAGCTCGCCGTCCAAGATCGTGAGCTCGTGCACTCCGGTGGTCTGGTGAAGTTCCACCACCGAGCCGTCAATCGTGCCCGTCACTCTACCGGTGCCGGATAACGTTGCCTGAGAGTCCACCAGTTGGATCTCGGTCGTCGTCGGGGTGGTGGGGGCAACGGGAGGGGCGTTCGGGTCCGATTCTTCGGGTTCCTCGACAAGCTGGCGCTCGATGGTGAGGTCGAGTCCTGTGCCGAAGACCGCCATGGACTGCCCTGCCGGTATTGCGATCTCAACTAGGAGCCGAGCGACGGCCTCACCCTCAGCCGATGCTGGTCGCTCGATGATGATGGAGCCCTCTCCATGGCTGACCGACAGTTCGGCGGAACCGGTGCCGTCCTGCCGTTCCCGCCACCAGCGGAGTTCGGGCTCTCGGGTGTCGTCAACGACGATCCGGACCGTTGCTTTTACGAGGTTGACCAGGATGGGGGAGGGCGGGAGATCGACCGTTCCCAGGGGAGCCTCTTGCGCCGCCAGCGGCCCTGACAAGAGGCACCAGCCCAGAGCCAAGACGAGAAGGTGAGTACACAGCGTGCGTTTGTTCGAGCTCATCAACGAGATTCTACCGTGGTTCGGTAGAATGTACCTCGACCATGAGTAACTCAGTTCCAGCCCGCACTTCTCACCAGCTACCTGCTGCCCGCGGTGATGCACAGCGCCTCACCAACCTCGAGACGAAACCCGGTGAGAAGAGCGGGCTTGACGTGTCGGTGGTGGTGTGCACCAGAAACCGCTCGGCAGCTCTGGCCGGAGCCTGCGATGCCATGCTCGCCGTCGACTACGATCCGGCGCGGTGGGAGATGCTCATCGTCGACAACTCCTCCACCGACGACACAGCACAGGTGGCTCGATCAGTGGTGGACTCCCACCCCGGTCGGGTCCGGGTCATGGTTGAGGAGGAGATCGGCCTCTCCGCCGCTCGCAACGCCGGGGTTGCGGCCACCGAGGCGGCGATTGTCGCATTCATCGACGACGACGCCTTCCCGGAGCCCGACTGGTTGACGGCGATCATGAAAGGCTTTCAGCGATCGGATGTGATGTGTGTCGGCGGACCCGTGGAGCCGCTGATCGAGGGCGAGTTGCCGTCGTGGTTCCGTGGTCGGTTCCTGCCCTATCTCACCGTTTGGGATCTCGGTGACGAGGCCATCGAACTCAAGTACAACGAGTACCCACGCGGCGCCAACATCGCCTACCGCCGGTCGGGCTTGGAGCTCGTCGGCGGCTTCAGCGTCCACCTGGGTCGCAGGGGATCAAGCCTTCTGTCGTGCGAGGAGATCGAACTGTGTTTGCGGCTCGAGCGGGCCGGGTTCGTCACCCTCTATCAACCCGGCGCGCGGGTCCGTCATCTGACGCCCGTTGGTCGGATGACCTCCGAGTGGCTGCACGCGAGGTTTGCCGCCCAGGGTCGTTCCGAGGCAATCGTCAACTGGATGCACGGGGGCTGGGCCGGCGTCAGAGCCGGCCTGCGCACAGTGCGGCGCCATGCCCGTGATGCCGGTCGTGATCGCGCCCAGGTAGGTCGGATCTTTGCCGAGTGCCATCGCCACACCGTGCGCGGCTACTATCGCGGTCTTATCGACATCATTCGAGTTCCCCGATACCGCCCGCCAAGCGACGAGGTCACGCTGAAGCCGTGGATGCCGTTCAGTTCTTAGTTTTTGGTTTTTGGTTTTTAGTTTCATCACAGAGGACGTCTTGGAATGAACGGCCGATGTCTAGTCGCCCTTACAATGCGAATGACCATGAAGCCGGAACTCCTGGTACCGCCGAGATTCATCCACCGAGGGGTCCGCCAGGTGCAAAGACTCTGAGGCAGGCGTAAACGACCCACCTACATGTTCCTTGAGGTCGTTCTTCTGTAGGCAGGTCCTTCAGGACCAGCCTCAGGGCCGAAGAGGGTTTCAGAATCGTGGTCGTTGGCCCAACCCAACGAGGATCGAGGCAATCCCCGAGGCAGCAAGGTCCCGCAACGATCCGTCTGCGATGATCTGGTGCGATGTACCGCCGCGAAGCGGCGCTACCCGTGCGTCGCGCACGGGCCTGCGATGGAATGCGATGAATGCGATGGACTGCGATGTAACTAAAAACCAAAAACCAAAAACCAAAAACCCTGAACTGGTGTCAGAGCTTCACGTCCCTTGCGAAGTGGTTGCCCGAGTAGAGCGCCATTGGTCTCAGCCACGGGAAGAGGAACTCTCCCATGGTGCGGATCCGGCGGTTGCGAAGGCCCTTTGCGAGATCGCGAAGGGTGGCGCCGTTCAACATGTCACCGGCCATATCGCTGAAGCTGTAGGACTCACCGAGGGTGCGCCAACCATAGCCCTCGCTGTTGCAACGTCGCAGCAGGTCACGAGTGGTGTAGTTGTGAGTGTGGTGGACGAGCGCGCCCGGCTGTGCGCGAACTTCGAAGCCCGCCTCGGTGACCTCGCGCTGCCACTTTTTGTCCTCCATGATCGCCGCCCATCCGAAGGGGTAGCGCTGCCAGACCTTCCGGTTGATGGCGCAGTTCACCGTGGAGAAACCGATCCCACCGTGATGAGCGATCCATCGGTGTGATTCAGAGGTGAAATAGAAGCGCTCGCCGCAGGAGTCCCAGTAGAACCGCTGGTCCAGATCGGGCACCTCGGCCATGCCACCCTGAACGGCGGCGAGGCGCTCGTCACCCCCGTCAAAGGGGCTGACCAGCTCTTCGAGCCAGTTCTCGTGTGCCGGTATCGCATCTTGATTGAGGAAAACGATGGTGCCACCCTCGCTGAGGCCTGCGCCGAGATCGCGAGTGAGGCCGTGGTTGAAACGACTGCGATCAATGGGAACGACGTGTGCTCCGAGCCTTTCCATGACCGTGAGGTCCCGCTCGGTCGAACCGGAGTCGATGCACAGTACCTCGAATCGACGGTCGGTGTGCTGCCGAGAGATCGCTTCGAGGCATCGCTCGAGGTCCTTGCCCCCGTTGAGGGTAGGGATGACCACCGAGACCTCAGTGGCTGGGGTCTTTGTGGACCTCTGGAAGTCGATCCCATCCGGGTGCAAGATGGTGGTTGCAGAATCTCCGGAATGAGCGATGTCACGGTAGGCGATCATCATCCGGTCGGCGACGAGCCGCCAATCGTAGGTGCCACGCACCAGCTTGATTGCCGCCCGAGGCAGGTTGCGAGCAAGCTCGTCATCACTGAGGACCCGTGCGACGGCGTCGGCGAAATCGACCGCGTTGTCGGCGATGAGCAGGTGTTGCTCGTGCTCGGCCTTGATGCCTTCAGCCGCCAGAGTCGTCGAAACCACCGGTATGCCGGCGGCAAAGGCTTCGAGGATCTTGAGTCTGGTTCCCGAGCCCGCCCTGATCGGTGCGACCATGACGCGGTGTTCGTGGTAGGCCTCGCGGAGATCATCCACCGGACCCACCACGGTGATGCCGTCGGCGCCGTCAAACCGGGTGACCCGGTCGGACGGGTTGGCGCCGACGACGCTGAGCCGCGCGTCGGGGCGCTGAAGACGGAGCAGTGGCCAGACATCGAGGACAAAGTACTCGAGAGCGTCGACGTTTGGCAGGTTCTGGTAGTTGCCGACGTAGAGCACGTGTTTGCGTTGCGGTGGCGGGTTCGGTTCCCGATAGAAATCGGTGTCGACCCCGTTGGGGGCGACCACGAGGCGGTCAACGCCGTCGGGCAGATAACCGGCAAGGAACTCCGCGTCGTCCACCGACATGGTGTGGATCTGATCTACCTCGCGGCAGGCGAGAATCTCGTGGCGCATGAGTCGCCTGGCGTCGGCGCCGCTGGTGCCGAAGGCGCCGCCTTCGGGAAAGCGTCGATGGAAACCGAGAGCCCGTCTTCTGCGAAACGATCGAAAGGCGATGTCGTGCTCGGTCAGGACGACGGGAACACCGTCGGGAACGGCGGCACGGTACTGGGCGAGCTCGGTGTACTCGAGTTGGACCAGATCGATGTCGTGACCGAGGACGATGTCGCGGATCTTGACTGATGCCCGGTCGGAGGCGAAGAGTTGGGCATTGGGTGGGACGAGGTTGAGGCGGTCGGGATTCAGCCTGGGTCTCCAGTGGTGGAAGTCGACCCGGGCGCAGTATGGCTCGAGCGCGGCCCGTTGATCGGGGTCTTCTCCCATCTGCGAGAACACGAGGAGGTAGAGGTCGCAGCGGTCGCTCAGCTCGCGAACGAGGTTGAGGAGACGGACCCCACCACCGTGGTCGGCGGGGTGAATGTGGTAGGGCGAGATCAA
>Ga0164313_10006067_pt1 | contig 10682 bp, 7 predicted proteins | sample GuaBasSedimGuay4_FD_113735 | JGI IMG/M metagenome (GOLD analysis project Ga0164313, IMG submission 113735) | Subseafloor sediment microbial communities from Guaymas Basin, Gulf of California, Mexico - Guay4, Core 4569-4, 0-3 cm | ecosystem: Environmental > Aquatic > Marine > Hydrothermal vents >...
CCTCCTGCATCGCCTCGGGAATGGCGCGACGGCTGACCTCGGCCCCGCGGTCGCCTTCGAAGCGCAGCGCTTTCATGGTGACCAGATCGATGACCCCCTCAAAATCGCTCTCCAGGCCCAGGGGCAGCTGCAACAACACCGGGTTGAGGTGGAGCTTCTCGCGAAGCTGATCGCGCACCTGCAGCGGATTGGCGCCAGCGCGGTCGCATTTGTTCACGAAGGCCAGCCGCGGCACGCCGTAGCGCCGCATTTGCCGATCGACGGTGAGGGACTGGGATTGCACGCCAGCCACCGCACAGAGGACCAAGACGGCGCCATCGAGCACGCGCATCGCGCGCTCGACCTCGATGGTGAAGTCAACGTGGCCTGGGGTGTCGATGATGTTGATGTGGTGGCCATCCCACACGCAATGGGTGGCCGCTGACTGGATCGTGATGCCTCGCTCACGCTCCAGGTCCATCGAGTCCATCTTGGCGCCGACGCCATCCTTGCCCCTCACATCGTGGATGGCGTGGATCCGCCTGGTGTAGAAAAGAATGCGCTCGGTGAGCGTCGTCTTTCCCGAATCGATGTGGGCGCTGATCCCGATATTTCGGATCTTGTGTAGATCGCTGATCATGGAGAAGGCTCCGCAGTTGCGGGCCAAGGTGGCCAAGGATAGCGGGCCTATACACAAACAAGTGCCGCCGCGCCAGTGGAGATGTTTGGCCTGTGCTGATGCAACCTTTGGGCGGGGCGCCGTGCGACCCCGCCGCTGGCCGCTGGCGGCACCCCTTGGATAGAGGCGGGGGTCACCTCGTCTCAGGCGCAATCTCGGTGCTCTCGATCACCTCTGGCCCCCCCGGCGCGGCGCGCAGCAAGGCCGTGCCGGGCGACCCGAGGGTGATAGAGAAGGTCGTGCCGAACAGAGCCGCGCTCGTGCCATCCACCATCAGCAGGGTTTCGGGCTCACCCTGATCGTCGAGCTTGTAGAGGCATAGCGAGCCGTCGGTGTCGCACAGGTAGGCGCCTTGGTGGGCCAGTGGGCTCGTTCCGGTACGCAGGGCCACCACCACCGTCCCGTCGCTGGCTCCGCCGGTGATCTCGCCGGCCGCCGCGCCGGTGACCGACAGCGGCGCGATGCCAGGGTCGCCCATGCCGTCGTCGAGCGGGTAGAGCACCGCTAGGAACTGGGCCGCGGCGCCCTGAGTCGTGGCCTTGATGTAAGGTTCGGGCCGTCCCTGATCGTCGTCTTGGTCGATGAAGTCGGGCTCGATGAGTTGCTCGCTGGACAAGGTTGCTGAGCTGAGCAGTTGCAGCAGCAGCCGCTCACCCCCGGGCTTGGTCCAGGTTGCGCTACCGGCCCCTTCGTCCTGGGCGAAACTCCCGCCGCCGGTGGCGCCGTGAAGCAGCCAGTCGTAGTCGTGGGAGCCGGTTGTCGAGGCGAGAGAATCGGCGATGACGAAGTAGCGGCGGTCCACGAATATGACCCGCCGGGTCAGATCGACACCTTGAGTCACATAGGCTGAGCTCTCGGGGCTGGCGCTGAGATCGGTATGCAGCTCGGCGTAGTCGAGGCTCCCGGTCAGCAGCGATCGGCTGAAGACTCCGCGCACCTGGAGGTAGGACGGGTCGTTCTGGCCATCGATCAGGATGGTGTTCTTGCGCTGCGCACTGGTGCCGTAATGGTAGTCCTCGATACGGTGGTACCCGGCCTTCTCGATGGCCAACCGTTGTCCGTAGCCAGCGATGTTGAAGGCCCCGCCCTGGTAGGTCTGGAAGGTGCCGCTTTCGCAGGAATAGCCTGGTGGGAAGACGCGCATTCGCATCGCGACCGCCTGGGGATCGGTCAAGTCGCTGGACAATAGAGCATATCCCCGTACCACCTGGCTGTGCTCGGTGGGCGGGGCCGCCACGATTGAAGGGTCAGCTGGCGGAGTATCGTCCATGAGGACCGGTTGCTCGAGCGCCCATTGGTAGAGCGCCGCGTCGGGGAAGTCTGGGCGCACCAGTGACCCGAGGAACGCGTCCGGCGAGTTGTAGCCTCCCGCATAGTACGCCTGGGGCATCATTACGCCATTGAACGGATAGCGCTGCATGATGCGCATCCGCAGGTAGGCTTCGAAGCGATCGTAATGGTGGCCGTCGAAGTGCTCTCGGTAGATCAAGAAGGGAATGGCGTCCTGATGCATCATCCCCAAGTAGCCATCCCGCGGCTGACCGACATAGGTGCCGTCCGGATCGACCAGATTGTGCAAGGCGCTGTAGCGGAACTGCTCCGGGTCCGCTGGATGCTCCACGTAGCCGGCGTCGTTGATGGTGATCCAGGACAGGGCAGCATCGTCGAAGGGGGCCCACAGGTGCTCGGCTTGGGTCACCCCATCGGCGCCACTGGTGCCAAAATAATGTGAATCATAGCTCGGCATGGCCATGGCGAGCGAGGCGATGAACATCTCGAGCTGCAGGTTGCGGGGTGACCCTGACGCCCGGCTGGTCCGCCAGAATGGCTCGGGGTTGCTGGTGGGGAACTGGAGCATCATGGCGGCTTCCCCCGCCAGGTTGTCGCGGATCTTGAGGTGCTCGATGGGGCTCATGCCCTGGGTGTAGCCCTGCTCGGGGGTGAACAGCCCGGCCAAGAGGTCGTAGGCCAGGGCGGCATTGATGGTCACGCGCCCGTCGCTGTACATGCAGCGCTCCTGACAGGGGCCACCGTTGCGCCCGTCCGGTGACTCGCAACCCAACGGATCGATGGTGTACATGAACAGCAGTCCATCGACGGCCCGGCGCATCAGGCCCTCGTCCTCTTGCAACACACCCAGGCGGGCGTACTCCTTGATGGTCGTGCCCAGGCGCTTGGTCTGATAGTAATAGCCGCCGTCGTAGAGGGTCTCCCGCAGGTAGCGCAGCCCGGTGCGGAAATCGATGGGTGGATCGGGCATGCCCATGTAATGAGGCGGCTCGAGCAAGGCCTCGGCAGGCTCGCCCCCGGCCGCCACGATGGCCTGGGCAGCGGCCAGCGCCTGGGGATCGGGATAGAGCATGCGAGGATGGGTCTCGTCAGCTCCCGGCTGTATCGGCTCGAAGTGGATCTCCCGCTCTTTCTGCGGCCCGTTCTGCCCGAGCCAGTAGCGGAAGGCGTAGGTCTGGTCGGGCTCACCAAAGAGCTGCGAGGCGACCAGCGGCCCGCCATAGGTCTGCACGGTCCCATTGTCGACCTGATAGTGAATCGGCTCGGCCCCGGTGATGTTGGTGAGCTGAAGCTGCACGCCCGCGGTCAGATAGGTGCGTTGCCCGTGGATGTGGGGCACGTAGTGGAGCTTGGCCGGCGTGGTGTAGTACTGCTCCCCCGCTGGGGCATCGAAGGCAATGGCGGGGGTGATCGGATCGACCACCACCATGAGGGTCTTGCCGTCGTTGGTCTGGTCGTCTCGTTCATCCTCGCTGTTTTCGGGATCGACGTCCCAGAAGCTGAGCACGTGCCATTCGTCGCCGTGCTCGTCGACGATGCCGTCGTGGAAATCGGGCCCGGCACCGACCTGCCCCTTGAAGTGAGCCATGGTGAAAGGCACCGAGTACTGGCTCTGAATGGCGTCCAGCGGCGGGTCCAGCGGCTGACCATTGGCGGGTGCCGCCTGATAGAGGTTGCCGTCGTAGCCCCGCAGCCCATCACCATCGATCCGGTAGACGATGGTGCCTGGATCGAGGCCTGGCGACCAAGGCGTCGCAGCACCGACCAGGTTGCTCTCGTTGTGCCGCAGAATGATCGGGACATCAGCGTGGATGTAGAGGATCAGGTCGTCGTCCACCTCCCGATCGAACCAGACGCGCTCGACGGCGTAGTCGACCCCCTCGACCCCCTGGACCTCCACCGAGATGCCGGTGAAGCCAAGGTTGATCGGCTCCCCCCGTGGCTCGGGAGCCGGTGTCGTCCCATCCTCGCAGGAGCAGCCGGCGATCGTGGCGCCGGTGAGCCATGCCACCAATCCGAATACTGTGCGATGATCCATGAGCTGATCCGTGAAGCGGCATTGTACCAGCTGGTCGGATCGGCACCTGCTCGGTCAGGTCGTGGCATCTCGCAGCGTGATGAGGCATGCTTCCGCGCCCCGGGCGCTGGCCCGCAGGAGGACGAACATGCGCTATCCACTGGCAGGTAGGAAAACGGTCGAGCGGTTGACCAAGGGAAGCGGGATCCTGGCCGGGGTGGCGGGCCTGGCTCGGGCGCTGAGCAAGCGGGCCTTGATTCCGGCGGCGCTGCCCTTGGCCATCGGTTGGGGCCTGCTGGCGCTCGGCCGCACGTTGGGCGAGGCCTATGTCGAAATCGAAGATGGCACGCTGCACGTCAAGCTGGGCGCGTTCTTCGACGAGACCATTCCCCTGACGGCCATCGAGCGGGTCGCCGGGTCGAGCTGGAGCCTGCTCGGGGGCTTGAGGGTGCTCTCGAACCTAAAGGACATGGTGGCGGTGAGCACCAAGGCCGGGCCAGTGGCGGAGATCACCTTCAAGGAGACTCACTCGCTGGCCGTGCTGCCGAAGATCTGGCGGATTGATGCCAAGCGGTTGATCGTCAGCCCCGAGAACCTGAGCGAGTTCATCGAAGAGCTGCGCGCCGAGCTCGGTCAAGGCGAAGACGACGACTGAGCCGCCGGGCTCACGGATCGGGTGCCATGTACTCCATGGCTCCGCCCCCATCGGCCCCTGCGCCGCCCCCTCCGGTAGCGCCGCCACTGCCGCCGCCGGTCTCGCCGCCGCTGCCGCCGCCACCGGTGGCGCCCCCGGAGCCGCTCGAGCTAGTGCTCCCGTAGCCACCAGGCGCTCCGTAGAGCTCGCCGCCGCTTTCACCGTCGCCACAAGCAGCTGCCACCAGCCCAGCTCCGAGCACGAGGGGAAACAGGGCGCCCCGAGCGTCGCGGCGGCCGGCCGAGCGAGCCTGGCGGTCCAGGTTGTCGCAGATTTGTTCGATCTTGGCCCGGATCTCCCTCTCAGCCATCTTGCCTCCTGAGCCTAGGCTAACATTATCGGCTCAAAAAAGTGGATGATCCCAGCGGGTAGGCGGACCAGGCGACGAGTGGTCGGCGGCTGAGCTGCGGTCAGCGATTGTGGCGCAAACGCCTGTCCGGCGCGCCCCACCCCCGGTCCCTCACATTGCACCCCCAACCAGCGTGGTTAAAGTCAAGCCATGGCCAGAGGAGCGCTAGCCGATTTGTTCGAGCGGGACGATCTGGCGGGGTTGTATGAGGTGGCGCAACGGAGCCCCGCCAAGGTCATTCGCTTCCTGGTCGGTCGTCTCTACGGCTCAGCCGAAGGACGCTCTCCTGCCGTCCGCGCTCTCGGACAGGTGGTGGGCGATCAGTCCTTGGTCACTGAGGATCGGGCCGTCGATCAGCTCCGGCGCTTCATGTGGGCGCTCAACGACGAGTCCGGTGCCGTCCCCTATGGTGTGCCCGAGGCCATCGGCGAGGTGCTGGTCCAGCGCCCGGAGCTCCAAGACGCGTTCTTACCACCGCTCTGCTCCATGTTGACCGTCGCCGAGATGGCTCAGACCGGGCGTATCGAGCGAGGCGTGGTCTGGGCGCTAGGGCGGGTGGGTCCGGTCGTGGCGACCTGTTGCCCTGAGGCGGTAGCCGTTATCGAGCAGGCGGCGACCGACCACGCGGACGAGCAAACCCGGCTGACCGCACAAGCGGCTTTGCAGGTCATCAACGCCCGCTGAATTGCGGCAAGTGTCTCATGTCGCTGGTGAGCCAGCGACATGAGACACTTGCCGAGTCTGTCAGGGCGGACGATGAGACACTCGGTGGCCTGACGTCTCGGCCCGTCGACCCAACCTGTTGTTTTTATTGGTGTATCCTGGGCTGCGAAATGGATGGGGAGCTCTGTCGTCAGTTGGCATTGCAGTTGCTATACGCCCTTGGAGACTCGTACTAGGACACGACTGATTCAATTGACGGAGAGAATTATGGCAAAGCGTTTTGTGTGTGCGGTGTGTGGCTACGTTCACGACGGCAACGGCCCGCCGGACAAGTGTCCCCAGTGTGGTGCCCCGAAAGAGAAGTTCAGCGAGCAGGTCGAAGGTGATCGGGCTTGGGCTGACGAGCACGTCATCGGCGTCGCCAAGGGCGTGGACAAGGATGTGATCGAGGGCCTGAAGGCCAATTTCACCGGCGAGTGCACCGAGGTCGGCATGTACCTGGCGATGAGCCGGCAAGCGGACCGAGAGGGTTATCCAGAGGTCGCCGAGGCCTACAAGCGCATCGCCTTCGAAGAAGCGGATCACGCCTCGAGGTTTGCCGAGATGCTCGGCGAGGTGGTGGACGCGGATACCAAGCTCAACTTGCAGAAGCGGGTCGAGGCCGAGTACGGCGCCTGCAAGGGCAAGAAGGACCTAGCCACTCGGGCCAAGGAGCTCGGTTACGACGCCATCCACGACACGGTCCATGAGATGTGCAAGGACGAGGCGCGGCATGGCAAGGCCTTCGATGGCCTGTTGAAGCGCTACTTCGGCTGAGCTACCGCAGGCTCCGAGCCGCGGCGGCACCTTGCATCTGCGGCTCGGCGACACAAGTTGACACCACCAAGGAGACCGCGACCGGTCCCCGAACAGGCCCGAACGGCGACGGAACGACCAATGGCGTGGGAGTACAGCGAGAAGACCAAAGAGCTGTTCATGAATGCGGTCCAGGGAAAGCCTGGGACCCATCTGGGCGAGATCGACGATCCTGACGGACTGGGCGAGCACGGATCTATCGCCTGCGGCGACGCTCTGCGCTTCACCTTTCGGGTGGAGAAAGACGCTACCGATCCAACTAAGGACGTCATTGTCGAGGCCCGCTATCTGACCTTCGGGTGCACCTCGGCGATTGCCTCATCCGAGGCTCTCTGTTCCATCATCGAAGCGGGCAAGTTCACGCCCATCGGTGCGCTGAAGATCCAGAATGAGGACATCGTCAACTTCCTCGAAGGCTTGCCGAGGCAGAAGATCCACTGCTCGGTCATGGGCGCCGAGGCCCTCGAAGCTGCGGTCTTCAATTGGGCGCAGAAGCGTCAGGTCGATCTCGAGAAGCTGGGCGTCGAGCTGCCTGCCTTGGACAACCAAGACGGGCGGGTCGTCTGCAAATGCTTCACTGCCACCGAGCCCTACTTGAAGGCCAAGATCAAAGAGCTCGAGCTCAAGACCATTCCCGAGATCACCAACGCCATAAAGGCTGGGGGAGCCTGTATGTCGTGTCACCACATCCCTGGGGGGCTTCAGGATCTCTTGAACGAGGTCTGGGATCCCCAGGCTGCCGACCAGAAGGAGCGCCCCGTGCAGGCCATCGACCAAAGCAAGCCCGCAGGGGCAGCCGCCCTCTCTCCCTATCAGTTTGCCAAGAAGGTCGAGCAGATCATCGACGAGTACATCCGGCCGCTCTTGCAGCGCGATGGCGGTGACATCGAGATCGTCGATATCAAGGACCGGCTGGTCTACGCCCAGCTCAAAGGCGCCTGTGCCGGGTGTGCCGGTGCGGCGATGACCCTCTCGAGGGGCGTCGAGCAGCAGCTCAAAGACCTGGTGGACGATCAGATCAAAGTGATCAGCGTCTGAGACGGCATCATGGGCAGCGACAGCATCTACGCCGATAACAATGCCACCACCGCGGTCGCGCCCGAGGTGGTAGAGGCGATTCAGCCTTTCCTGACCGCTGAGTACTTCAACCCGAGCTCGATGTACGAGGCATCTCGCTCGACCTCGGACGCCATCAAGCAGTCTCGCCGCACGGTGGCCAGCTTTCTGAATGCCGGCAGCTCGGCCCAGATCTTGTTCACCTCCTGCGCCACCGAGAGCAACAACACCGCCATCTATGGCGTCGCCAAGGCCAATCCCAAGCGGCGGCACATCATCACCACTGCGGTGGAGCATCCAGCGGTGCTCGAGGTCTGCAAGGATCTACAGCGCTCGGGCTACGAGGTAGACTTCCTGCCCGTCGACTCGCAGGGCCAGCTCGACATGCGAGACTTCGTGCGTGTCCTGCGCCCAGACACGTTGTTGGTGAGCGTCATGCACGCCAACAACGAGACGGGCGTGGTCTTCCCGATCGCCGAGCTCTCCAGGGTGACCAAGAGCACCGACCCGTCCATCGTGTTCCACACCGATGCGACCCAGTCGGCGGGAAAGCTCCCCATCGACCTGAAAGGGGACTTCCTCCACGTCGATCTACTGTCCTTTTCCGGGCACAAGATGCATGCGCCCAAGGGCGTCGGCGCGCTCTTCATCCGCCGCGGCACGCCCTGCCGACCGCTGATGATTGGTGGCCATCAAGAAGACGGGCGTCGGGCGGGCACCGAGAACGTCGCTTTCATCGTCGGCCTGGCCAGAGCTTGCGAGCTAGCGGAGCAACACCGGCCTGACGAGCAGCGAGTTCAAGAGCTGAGGGATCGACTGCAAGAACAACTGACCAGCGCGATCCCCTACTTGGAGGTCAACGGCATCGAGGCCGAGCGCTTGCCCAATACCCTCAATGTGGCTTGCCATTACATCGAAGGGGAGGGGATCCTCTATCAGCTGAGCTCGGAAGGCATTTGTGCCTCCAGCGGCTCGGCGTGCACCTCTGGCTCCCTCGAGCCTTCCCACGTGCTCACAGCCATGGACGTGCCCTTCACGGCGCGCCACGGTTCGATTCGCTTCAGCCTGAGTCGCTACACCACCGAGGCTGAAGTCGACCGCATCGCTGAGGTGCTACCCACGGTCGTGAGCAGCTTGCGCAAGCTGTCCCCTTATTGGGATCAAGCAGCCCAGGCGCCGCGCGCCAGCACGGTTGGGCGAATCTGAGCCAGCCTTTTTTCGGACTGGAGGTTGGCCCGAGCGTAGCTCGATTGGTGCCGCTATGCACCCCTCGGCCCGAGGTCGGAGCATCAGGCTCGGCCTCGAGTTGTGGTGCGCTGCCAGGGAAGAGTGTGTCGCTAGCGGGTGCCTGAAGGCCCCATCCCACCAGACGAAGAGCGCGGGCCGCGGTCCCCCAGGGCATTAGGGTCGTCGAGCCGCACCCGAGCGTCGACGGCCATGCTCGGCTTGCCCGTCGGTTGGGCCACGAAGGGGTTGAGCTCCATTTCGGCGATCTCGGGAAAGTCGCCGATCAGCTGGCTCACTCGCAGCAGTGCTTCCTCGAGTCGCGCCACATCCACCGGCTCTGAGCCCCGGTGGCCAGCGAGCAGCGGCCAGCCCTTGATTTGACGGATCACCCGCTCGGCATCCGCATCGGTGATGGGATGGACCCGGAAGGCGACGTCTCGCATCAGCTCGACGAAGACGCCTCCGAGACCGAACATGATCAGGTGTCCGACATGGGCGTCCTGCACTGCGCCGATGATGGTCTCTCGACCGCCACTGACCATTTTCTGCACCAGGTACTTGATGCTGTCGATCCCCTGCTGGGCCAGGCTTTCCTTGAGGTCCCAGAAGGCGCCCTTGATCTCACCGGCGGAGCGCAGATCCACCTTCACGCCCCCCACGTCCGACTTGTGGACCACCTCGGCCACGTCGAGCTTCAGGACCACCGGGAAGCCCACCTCCTCGGCGAAGGCGATGGCCTGCTCTGGCGTGTCCACGGCGCGGCTCGCAGCCGTGTCGATCCCATAGGCCGCGAGCAACTCGGTGGCGTCCGAGCTCGCCAGCCATTGCCGGTCCGCCCGCCGGGTTCGGTCGATGACCGCTTGGGCTCGAGGCCGGTCGACATCATAGTTGACCGGCCGACCAGGCTCGAGGCTTCGCCAGCGCTCAAAGGAGGCCATGGCGGCCAGGGTGCGAACCGCCCCCTCTGGGAACGGATAATTAGGCACGCCGGCATCGCGCAGCACCGCCATGCCTCGCTCGTCTTTGCCTCGCCCCATGATGCAGGCGAGCACGGGTTTTTTCTGGCTCACTCGGGCCAGGCCATCCTCGATGCCCGCGACGATGCCTTGGGCGACTGCCGTCGGATCGGTCACCACCGGGCTGACGGAGAGCACCAATAGCGCGTCGACACCTGGGTCGGCCAGCAAGGCTGCGGTGCAACCTCGATACTGATCGGCGGTGGCTGAGGCGATCATGTCCACCGGAACGTGCACCGAGGCCTCAGGGGGCAGCAGGGCGGCCATTGCGGCGACCGTCTCTTCGGTCGGTTCGGCCATCTGCAGGCCTGCATGGACGCAGGCGTCGGTGGCCATGATGCCCGGCCCTCCTGCGTTGGTGAGCACCGCGACTCGGTCTCCCAGCGGTGGCGGCTGATTGGCAAACCCCAGACCCAGGTCAAACAGCTGGCGCACGGTGTTGCAGCGGATGACCCCGCAGTTGGCGAGCAGTGATGAGGCGGCCTGATCACTCTCGGCCAGTGAGCCAGTGTGAGAGCTGGCCGCTCGGGCACCCTGCAAGGTGCGCCCCGATTTGACCGCCAAGATCGGCTTGCCATGCTCGCGGGTCACTTGCCGGGCCAGCGAGGCGAACCGCCGGGGATTTCCGAAGCTCTCCAGGTAGAGCATGATCAGCTGGGTCTGGGGATCGGTGGCCCACCAGGACAAAAGATCGTTGCCCGACACGTCGGCCTTGTTGCCCAAGGAGACGAATTGGCTGATCCCCAACCCTACCGATTCGGCCGTGGCCAGCACCACTTCACCCAGCGCGCCGGACTGACTGGCGAAGGCGGCCTTGCCCCGTTGGGGCTGGGTGGCGGCGAAAGAGCCGTTGAGCC
>Ga0164313_10006068_pt1 | contig 10678 bp, 8 predicted proteins | sample GuaBasSedimGuay4_FD_113735 | JGI IMG/M metagenome (GOLD analysis project Ga0164313, IMG submission 113735) | Subseafloor sediment microbial communities from Guaymas Basin, Gulf of California, Mexico - Guay4, Core 4569-4, 0-3 cm | ecosystem: Environmental > Aquatic > Marine > Hydrothermal vents >...
TAATAAAACAGATTATATTATAGCCATAACTAATTGTTTTTAAAATATTATATCTAAATAATAGTGCTGCCTAAAAAGTCATATCGCGTATTTTGCAATCTAAGTAATTTAAGCGCTCGCCCAATAGTAATGGTCATCACGAGCGCTTAAATCTCTGTAACTATTTGCCTGCAACTATTCAGCCGTCTCAAACACATAGTCCTTTTTCTCACCCTGCTTACGGATGGCTGCTCCCAGGGCATCGTTCACGGTTGCGACCGTGGTTGCCGGTGCGGCAGCTTTGGCAGCAGCCACATAGTCTTCGCGCTCTTTGCTTTGATCCAGAATTTCAGATTTTATTTCCTCACGCTCGCGGGCCTTTTTAGCCACATATTTTTCCCGACTCGGTTCGTCCATAGATCGCATTTCTGCGGGTAACTGATCTTCATCTAATTCATCAAGATCAACTTCGCCTTCCTCCAGTGCATCAACCAAATCCCAGCTAGTATTCCTATACATGGACGAGATTTTGGATTTCGCTCGTTTGGCCAACAGCCCCAGAGAGATACCATTACTTTTTGTGTCCTGCATTATCTGTCGCTGAGCTTTCTCTGCACCGTCTTTGCCATAAGGTATATAAGTATCATTGAGTTTGGCATTGAGTTCGGCAATCTTCCTGTCCTGGGGCGCGACAACATGGGCAACCTGATGGTTGTGATCAAGACTCATATAGCTGCCACCAGCCAGTAGAACGCCCTGCTCCCAGCCTGATTGCACACCTGCTTCGTAACTGCCCGCATGAATGGTATTAACGGCAATATCTTTGCCCTGCGCACTGGCTATTGCCTGTTTAAAGGAAACCGGGCCCTGGGTAAATGGCTCGTTACCAGCAATAAAAATAGCTCTAATATCGCTGTCTGAATCGCTCCACTGTAAATTGGCCACAGCGGTACTGATAGCGTATCCGCAGTACTCGTCGCCGCCATTGGTGGTCAGGGAAAATAAAGCTTCGGAGACCTGGTCAAGTTCTGAGGTCAGATCCGTTACCTGTCGGGTATAACCACTGGCACCGGAAAGCCCGCTGTTGCCATATTCGTAAACCGCCACTTCCAGCAGCGGTTTTACGCCATTCCTGGTCGATTCCGAAAACTCATTAACTACCTGCCAGAGCTGGTTACGGGCCTGATCAATCAAGCCACTCATGCTGCTGCTGGTATCGAGTAAAATAGCCAATTGTATTTTTGGACGCATCATAGTTGTTAGCTGTGAATTCTGTTCAATGGTATGCGTCGTTTTAGCGTTAGCGCCCTGTATAAAAGGGTAAAAACCGACCACCAGGCCAGTAATCAAAAACAGGCCGACGACAAATATTTTGAGATTTATCTTGTTGCTATTTAAGTTGGTATTCATATTGCTATCCTCCTAAGGGATTGCCTGAAAAAATCGTGGTTTATAAGATAGTTAGTAAATTTGATATCAGTTGTTAATGGCCTTCAGCCAGTTTGCGCAACGCCTGTTGAGCACTGCGGCGAGCACGTTCAAACACTTCCTGCCTGGCTAACTCCGGGCTTTCAATTGGGGAATCGTTAAGATAATTACTTAAGTGATCATTTAGATAATCAGTTGAAATATTTCTCGCCCGCAAGCTGCGGGAAGGAATGCGTGCGGGTATCAGTACAAACAGGGCCTGCACCAGAAACAGGCACCAGAAAGCCAGAAACAAACTTCCGGTCGAAGTCCAGGCCCATAGCGCGGTGATAAAGGCCAGGCCCGTCAAACTGAGATCGGCGAGTGCAGAGAGAACGCTGTTATAAAAGTATAAAGCGCGTACCAGCCAGATCATCAGCAAATGAATGGCTGCGAAACCTGGCAGGGAGTGCACAAACAACCAGGTGAGCAAGCTGACTATAAGCCAGGCACCGATGACCGTAACACGGCCCGGTTTATGTGGTTTGCGGTGCAGTAAATAAATCAGATAACCGAAGCTAAGAACAACTATCAACAAGCACAGAATAAAAGCCGGCGCCAGTACTACGCTTAATACCGGCATCATTACCGCCGCTGCAATAGCTGCCACTACGGCGATCACAATGCCTTCAAGTAATCGGCGCTGTTTCATGACCTTGCCCTCCGCTGCTTTTCCGCCAACAGGGCAACCTCAACATCTTCATCTGGTATCTGAATCGTCGGATCATAAGGGGTAAATCCCCCATTTCCCCCAGCAATATCTTCCTGTTCAGCCAGAGAATCCGATGCCACAAAAAGCGCCAGTTTTTGTTCTATGGCAGCGAGATGGTCTCGGTTTTTATGTAAATGGTCAGTCAATGCCGCTATCCGTCCGTCGCTACTTTCGACTCTGCTATTAAGCACAGCCAGTAAAGACTCGGTTTCCAGGCGCCGACGAATCAGACCGCGGGCCAGATCTTCCTGCTCAGCGGCAAAACAAACGTCCAGCTCTCGGGCCAGGCGTTGCAGTGACCCCTCAGTCTCGGTTGCCCTGCGCTGCTGTTCCGACTTTTGCTGTTGCAGAATCACCAGGCGCTGCTGCTCGTGATCAATGGCTTCGGACATTTCTCGAACTGACTGCCGCAACAACTGTACAGGTTCTTCAATGCTGTCCAGCACTGCATGCAGGTCGGCACGAAACAAGCGGGTAATACGATTAATTATGGGCATGGTGCTCACCTCTTTGTGGATTTATCAATATCAGTGGCGGTGAGTCTAGGTAGCTGGCCGGTGTACAGATAGACAGAAAAAGGTAAAACTTGCATGTGAAAATTTACCTGAAATTTACCTTGTAACAGAGCAGCCTGCTCTACTTGCTGATACGCTATCGCTACAGCATTCTGCGAGTTCCTTATGTCGCGCACAGCGAAAATACTAATTATCGAAGACGAGCAAGCCATCCGCGCGGGGCTAATCGACGTACTGGTTTACCATGGCTTTGCACCTGACGCAGCGGAAGATGGACAAAGCGGCCTGGATAAGGCGCTGAGCGGGCAATATGATCTGATCCTGCTGGATGTAATGTTGCCCAAACTAAATGGCTTTGAAGTGTGCGAGCGGATTCGCGAAGCTGACCGGGAGCAGGCCATTATCATGCTTACCGCCAAATCCGGGGATGAGGATATTATCCACGGCCTGCAACTAGGGGCTGATGATTACGTGGCCAAACCGTTTTCAGTGGCACAATTGGTGGAGCGTATAAAAGCTGTGTTGCGCCGAGCCAAAGTTGGTCAGGAGGAAGCTCACACCCTGTGCTTTGGTGAGCTGGAAGTGGACACCCGCAATCTGTGCGGACGGCGCAATAATGATGAAATCGCTTTTACCCGGCGCGAAATGGACGTCCTGCAATATCTGCACAAGCACAGCGACCGCCCAGTGCCACGGGAGGAATTGCTCGCCAGGTTGTGGGGCTATGCCCGTAATCTGAACATCGAAACCCGTACCGTTGATATTCACATTGCCAAGCTGCGGCGAAAAATAGAGCCAGACCCTGCCCAGCCGCAGCACCTGCTCACCGTCCGCGGTGCGGGCTACCGCCTGATGGTGGATTGATATGCGCACTGGTAACTTGCCTGGCTGGAGTCCGCAAAGGCTGCGCCTCACCATGCTGGCGTTCTTTGTTGCGCTGGCAATACCTGCAGCGTTTCTGATTTTTCAGGCCTACAGTCAACTGAAATGGGAGACTTTTTATCAGCACCGGCAAATGGCAGAGGAGCTGGTTAAACGAATTGACAACAAAATCACCGAGCTGATAGAACAGGAAAATTCACGATCATTTACCGAATTTACATTTCTTAATATCAGCGGCGATGCCCAATCCGGCTTTCTTCAGCGTTCGCCCCTTGCCCAGTTTCCCGTAACATCCACCATGCCCGGCATTCTTGGTTATTTCCAGGTGGACCATCAGGGCCGTTTCACCACTCCCCTGCTACCCAATCCCATACCCAGAGAAAGCCCTGATCTGGTCCGCTACGGATTAAGCAATGCAGAATTAGCTGGACGACAACAAATCAGCAGGAAGATTTATCATTTGCTGGCTAACAACGATCTGGCGGCAACGCAGTCGCCTGAAAAATCTATGCTGGGATCCTCTGGCGAAGGCTCTATTCCTGAAAGCTCTATTCCTGAAGGCTCCATTCGTGAAGACTCTACCCCTGAGGTAAGCACTGCATCGAAATCAACCACTCCAGCACTTGAAAGCCCTGCACCCGCTTCCCGTATATTCAAGCGCAGGCAAAAAAAAGACCGAAGCAAACTGGATTCGCTCACACTTATGGATTCCGTCGAGGAACAGGAAGACTACGTTGTACTACCTGAGACTGATCCTGGATCTGAGTCTGAAACTGAACAAAAACTGGCGCAGTCGGGATTTGACAGGCTACAGAAAGTGAAGAAAAAATTGGACGGAGACTCAGTTGAACAAAGATCTATAACAGCAGGCTCGAAACAACAATTGGGTCGCGTCGAGGATCTGAAACTCGAACGAACCTACCGGGCCAGGTTATCGGGAACATTAACCGAAAAGAAAACAGCCAGCGACGACGCTGGCCGAGCCGATGGAAAATCACAGGGTCTATTGCGCAAAGAGCAAAATATTTTGCCTCGACAGTTGGCTGCCAGGCCTTCGCTCACGCAGGAGGCCGATGCGCCCGCCGATGAAAAGGTGAGCATTTTTGAGAGCGAAATCGACGGCTACCAATTTGGCATACTCGACAGCGGGCAATTAATTTTATACCGCAATGTATGGCCGGGCAGGCAGCATTATATCCAGGGCCTGATCATCGAGCCGCAACCTTTTATTGACGTGCTGATTGCCGAGGCCTTTCGTCAAACCGGGCTTGCTAATACCAGTGATCTTACCGCAGCCTATCGGGGCAATGTGCTAACCGTGATCAGTGGGACTAATCCACAACCTTATTTAACCCGGGCCAGCGAACTGAGTGGCGCACTACTACTCCAACAACGACTGTCATCACCACTGGATGATATTGAATTGATCTTTAGTGTTAACACACTACCAGCGGGGCCCGGCGCCAGCGTCATCAATTGGCTGTCGTTAATTTTGCTGCTGGTTCTGACCGGTGGTCTTTTTCTTATGTATCGCCTGGGGCTAGGACAAATCAGGCTGGCCCGGCAACAACAGGACTTTGTCTCAGCAGTCAGCCATGAGCTGAAAACACCGCTGACCTCCATTCGTATGTATGGCGAAATGCTGCGGGAAGGCTGGGCGCCAGAGGAAAAAAAGCGTGAATACTATGACTACATCCATGACGAAAGTGACCGGCTAACGCGCTTGATAAATAATGTCCTGCAACTTGCCAACCTGACCCGCAATGAATTGCAGGTCGAACTTGCAGCCCACTCGGCCAGCCAGCTGCTCGATACTGTAAATTCAAAAATAAGCTCTCAGATTGAGCGTTCCGGATTTGAATTAAATATCGACACAGACGTTGGCGCCGCAGAGAAAACATTGATGGTTGATACAGACTGCTTTTGCCAGATAGTTATCAACCTGATCGACAATGCCATCAAGTTCTCGAAAAATGCAGACCATAAACGTATTGATATTCGTTGCACTACACAGAGCGGCGACAAAGTACAATTTTCTGTGCGCGACTACGGCCCCGGTATTGCACAGGATCAGATGCGCAGGATTTTTCAGTTGTTCTATCGCTCGGAAAACGAATTAACCCGGGAAACTGCGGGCACCGGCATTGGTCTGGCCCTGGTGCATCAGCTGGTGCAGGCCATGCACGGCGAGCTGGATGTGGTCAACGCCAGCCCCGGAGCAGAATTCAGGATAGTGTTTCCTGTTGCTCCTTAACTTACCCCTAACCCGAGTGCCATAAGCGGGCGTAGTCTGCTTAAACACAATTTACAGGCTCAAAAAAACGCCGGTCAAAGCCGGCGTTTTTTATCATAAAGAATTACTAAGAATCAATCCTCACGAAATTTCGTACTCGTATAATTTCGGATGCTTAAGGTCATCTCTAAACTTGTTTGCGGTCCACGGCCAGGATACCGGCACACCACTTTCATCGAGATACCAACTAGCACAGCCTGTGGTCCAGACAGTATCCTTCATATTTTCAACAAGGTCCTTATTAAAGCGTTCTGTTGCTTCCTCCTTGGGCGCCAGTGTCTCGAACTTGCCATCTGACCACATCTTGATGAAGTTAGTGATATGTTCTGACTGAGTTTCCGCAACTGAGGCGAGAGAGATATTACCTACCGGACTGTTGGGGCCCATCACCATAAAGAAATTAGGGAAGCCGGGCATTGACACAGTACGATAAGCCCGAGGGCCGCCTTTCCAGACATCCTCAAGTTTGGGGCCATTCTCTACTGCCATGGTCATAGGCAGCATATGCTCGGCTGCGTAGTAGCCTGTGGCAAGGCAGATAACATCCAGCTCATGTAATTTACCGTCTTCAGTGACGATACCTTTGGCTTCAACGTGATCGATATGCTCGGTCACTAATTGAGCATTGGGCCTTTGTATCGCCGGATAGAACTCAGAAGACATCACCAGACGCTTGCACATAGGCGTGTAATCCGGGGTCAATTTCTTACGCAAAGCAAAATCTTTAATACTGTTCAGGTTCCACTGACATGCCCGCGCCACATTGCGTCGCGCCCAGCCATCACGGATAACACCGACACCCATCATGCGCTCCATGACAAAGCGTACGCCATAGTAATAAAACTTTGAAAGCGGCGGAAATAGCTGCTGCATTTTTTTACCAACAGCGGTGTATTTGCGATTGGGAACAGGCACGATCCATTGCGGCGTACGCTGAAAGGAATAGACTTTTTTACAGATATCAGTCAATGGCTTGATCATCTGGATACCCGTCGAACCGTTACCAATAACGGCCACATTCAGGTCTTTCAAATCCAGATCTTTCTCCCAACGTGCAGTATGAAGAACCTTGCCGTCAAAATCATCGAGGCCGGGAATATCCGGGTATTTAGGACGAACCAAAATACCGCAGGCTGCTATCAGGAAATCAGCCGAGTCAGTATCGCCGTTTTCCAGTTCAATATGCCACTGGCCATCTTTGTAATCGGCATGTTTTACGCCACTATTAAACTTAATGCGTTCGTACACATGGTATTTTTTAGCTGTATCGATGTAGTACTGTTTGATTTCCGGCCCACCACAAAAACGGTGGCTCCAGTTAGTGCTCGGTGAAAAGCTGTACTGGTAGTAATAGGAAGGCACATCACAGCGCAGTCCAGGATAAAAATTGTAGTGCCAGGTGCCGCCAAGATCCTCAGCTTTTTCATAAGCAGTAAAGTCGCTAAAGCCGGCCTCCATAAGGCGAATTCCCATCGCAACACCGGACAAACCCATACCTATAACAATAATCCGCGGTTTCCTTCCCCCGACCGCCGCCGAACTGATATTCTCGCTTTCAGAAACACCCATTTGATACTCCACTTCCTAAATGATTATGCTAAAAAGCCGCGCATTTTACCCTAAAGCTGCACGCCAGACTACAAGCTGGGAGCTGTGACCACAGCTCCAGAAAAAACGCTTCTATACTATGTGCTTATCACCATTTTCAGGCTTGACCCACATCAACTCAGTGAGCAGTTAATAACAATAAAAAAGCTCGTCTATGCTGGCAAGTAGCGGCTTAGCAAGACAATGTTCAAGACCCATTAGAACGCGGCCTTCGCGTGACGGATGATATTTCTCAGGACACGACTATATGCACTATTAAAGGGGCTTGAAGAGAGGACTCTGAATGCTGAAGCCCGCGAGCAGAAGGCCTTAGCAAGCTGTTAGAGCATAGTACTAAGTTGACGCATAACCCGACGTTGACCAGGGTCCCAGCTATCGCGGCGATGGAGGCTACCAAGGGTGTCAAACATTACCGTGTCACCCACCTGCCAGTCATGGCAATAAACATTTTCTTCTCGTACCGAATGCTCGCTGAGCAGCTCTATTAACTCGTCGCTCTCTTCCTTTGGCATACCAATAATGAATTTAATGATTTGCGGGCTTACATAAAGGATTTCCCGCCCGGTGTCGGGATGAGTCACGATCAATGGGTGTTCGGCCTGTGGGATATCCGGCTTTTCGAGACCCAGCTCTCTATTCCGCTGACGCTTGGCTAAAAAACCAGCCCGAGTTTCACTGGTGGTTGCAGCGCCAGGCTTCTCTGGAGCCGCTGTAACTTCCGAGCTATCACCCCCGACATAGTTTGTAATGCTATGGAAGGCCCGCAGTGATCGCAGTTTTTCAACAGTCGCCGCAGGCAGAGTTGCCAGCGCCCTGTATTGGTTGGAAAAGCAGGTGCGCGGAGGATTTTCTGGTATTTCCACCGCATTGAGAAAGCTTTGCTTACCTACGCGTGGCACGTAGGAATAATCGGCGTGCCAGCCCAATTTATCGGAGCCGCCTGTACCCTGGGGAACACCCTCTTTATCGTAGATATTGTTTACGCGCAGTATCTCGGCGTGAGGTCCATTGTCCTGAAACCATTCGGACCCTTTGACCAGCTCACCAAAGCCGCAAGCAAAGTTAACCAAAGCATCATCACTCGGTTGCGAATTGCCACGAAATACCAGCACAACATGTTCGTTCAAAGCATCGAGTATGGTTTTACGATCTTCAACTGTTAGTGCTGATTCGGGCTCCCAGCCATGCACAATGGCACCGAGGGGCTGATCTAACGCTTGTATGTCAAGGTTCATAGCAGGCACTCAAATTGAATAATCTATATACAAGACTATAGTTTAGTAAACAATACCATTTTTTACCAACGATGCCCTGCTAACGCGTAACGATGCCATGCCCTCTCGTACAAACATCATTGCTGGCACGAACATCAGGCTGGTACGAATACTATCTTTTGCCTCCCGCCAGCTTTTGGGCATCTGGATGCTGGCGCAAACGCCACATGGCAGCAACTCCCACGAGCGGGCCAATGGCGAGAAAGCTGAATCCCCACCCCCAACCAACACCGGCAACAATGGGCGGTATCAGGTGAATAGTTAGCAGGGTTACCAGAAAGCCCAGACAGGTTTGAGTGGTCAGCATTGTGCCGACCAGGGTCGGCTCTGATAGCTCGGCGATACTGGCCGAGAATTGAGCAGAATCGGCAACAATGGAAAAACCCCAGATCAAACTGATGGTCAATAATATCCACAGGGCGCTGCCGCTCAGATGCCCAACAATCAATGCACAACTACCACTCACCAGCATTGCACCAATAGTGACGGTGGTACGCCCCACTCTGTCGGCCATATAGCCGCCAAGACCACAGCCCGCTGCGCCAACACCGATGACGGCAAAGGTAGCCAGAGCCGCTAGACTGGCTGCCTGTTCATCGCTGTATTGTGCCAACTGGAAACTTTCGTGGAAGAATAGTCCGATCCAGGCCCACATCGCGTAAAGCTCCCACATATGACCCAGGTAACCCAGGTTGGCCAATCGCAAACCTGGTGCAGACAATGCCCGCCTTGCCTCGCCAATACCAAAAGACACTTTGCGGCTGACACCCGGTCCAATATTGGCCAATTGTATACCCAGGCCAGCAATAACGCCGGATACCGATGCCGCACCAAGCGTATATCGCCAGTCAATATCGCCAAGAAAGCTGAAAAAATGAGGCGCTGCCGAGCCCAGAGTCAAGGCACCCACCATCATTCCCATCAATAGACCCGCATCATTCCTGGCCCAGGAAATAGTCAACCGCATGCCAATGGGATAGATACCAGCCATGGCGATACCGGTTATAAAACGTAGTATCAATACACTATTGCTAGCGGGATCAAGGAAAACGATAAATGTGTTTGCAGTAGCTGCTGTCAGCGCCGAACACATAAAAAATCGCCGCGATTCTAATCTGTCAGCCAGACCCAACAGGGCGCTACACAAAGTACCGACCACAAAACCCAACTGCACGGTACTGGTAAATAAAGTGGCGCGAAATGGATCGAGGCCAATTTGCTCTTTAAGCGCTGGCACAATAGCCGAGGCGGAAAACCACATGGCCATCGCTGCCACCTGACAGAGGGAAATAATAACCAGTGATCGACGGCGTTGCTCTGCCATGGCGTATGCTCTAAATAGGGGCCTATGATCTAACTGGATAAGGTGTGTCGAAGCACAGCAAACCCCATAAGACTCACACTTATTGTCATAGCGTCAATTTTCGACCTCTCCCCGCCCTTCCCCCGAAATTTCACTGCTGTCATAATGTCCAGCCAGGTTCGTAGCAATGCAATTCGCCCCTGATACGACGCCCTGGGCATCTAGATACCGGCTCAACGCGGCTTACTATACGCAATAGCTCTACGAAATAGCTCTACATAACGACAACCCGGAGACAAACATGGCACTTTCAGGCACGGACTATATCAACAATTTCGATATGCACTTTGATGGTACGGACATGACTAACGCGAGTCTCTATCTGTGTGTTGGCGATGACCTGAGCAATGACGATATTCAGGGCATTATCCAGGCTATGCGTGATGCAGAGCTTTGGTCGGCAGATCCTGCTAAAACGGTCCCGAATGAACACAAACCCATGTATGCCGAGCAGATGCAATTTATCGGCGCTGTGGAGGCTTCAGTAAATGGAAAAACGTTCCATGCTGCTGCCTATGATCATGAGAAGTTTAAATACACAGCATCACGCTGGGAAGAATGGAAAGCATTTCTGGCGGCTAATTA
>Ga0164313_10006069_pt1 | contig 10677 bp, 7 predicted proteins | sample GuaBasSedimGuay4_FD_113735 | JGI IMG/M metagenome (GOLD analysis project Ga0164313, IMG submission 113735) | Subseafloor sediment microbial communities from Guaymas Basin, Gulf of California, Mexico - Guay4, Core 4569-4, 0-3 cm | ecosystem: Environmental > Aquatic > Marine > Hydrothermal vents >...
AGGAATTGAATAGTCAGGGGGTGACTTGAAGTCACCCCCTGACTTAAACTGACCCCAGCTACCGCGCTAATCCTTTCGCGTAGTAAGTACTACCTGGCCACAACAATATTTTCTAATATTTTTTAATGGCACATATTTAAAATCCGGGCAAGTGGAGGAACAGGCCTGCCCGCAAAAAGGCCGAACCACCCCGTCATGACAGAGTACGTCATGCCACCCCTCCTTGAAAAAAGGAGGGGAATTTATTCGTGGGTTCATTTGGCAAAAGAATTTGAAAAAGATCCTCTTGTTGTAAGACCTGGATTCGTCCGTAAACAATCCAGCGTGTGGATAAATATCAAATAATTTCCAAACGTTTCCATGCATGTCCTAAGGACGATGGAAAGTTTTTCTGCAGAGTAATGTAATATTTGTAGAAAATAATTTTCCATTCTAACAAAGGTGTACCGTACCGGAATATTTTTCCCACTCTGAAATTGAGATCCCTTTCCCCCTCTCTATAAGCTATTTTATCATCAATTCTGGCCTTTTAATCTATAGAAAACCTTTTTTCACTCCTACGCATGGACACATACAGCTTTCTGTCAGACATCTCAATTCGCCAGGGTTTCCATGTTTACTTGATACTACCCTTGCTGGCACAAGTATTTAGCACAAAGCCAGACAAATCATGTATAAATTCCCCTCCTTAAAAAAAGGAGGGGAGTTGATTCGTGGGTTGATTTGGCAAAAGAATTTGAAAAAGATCCTCTTGTTGAAAGACCTAGATTCGTCCCCGGACAATCCAACGTGTGGAATAATTTTTTTAACCACGCGAAAAAATTCGCGCGGTAACACCATAGTTTTCTAATTTAGACTGTATCAGACAAAAATTCATGGGCTAGGGGCAAGATAAAGATAAATATAGAAAGGAAATGATACTAAACTCTAATATATAAGCATTTATCAACCTGTATTTCAGTAAATTAAAGTGTATTTAAAAGTACTTGGATTTTCAATCATCCAGCTGAGTTTTTGAAATATTTGAGTATTTTTTTAGCTTTTACCCTACCAATTACTTTTTCCAGGTCTTCTTCATTCAAATTTTTGATTCGCTCCACACTTTTAAATTCCTTCAATAATTTTTTCAAAGTTGCCGGACCGATGCCTTCAATTTTTTCAAGTTCTGAATTCAGAAAGTCGCCTGACCTTTTTTGACGGTGAAAAGTAATACCAAAACGATGTGCTTCATTTCGCATATGCTGGATCAATTTCAGGCTAACCGAATTTTTATTCAGATATAAGGGAACCGAATCACCGGGAACAAAAATTTCCTCCAGTCTTTTCGCTAAACCAATAACCGGAATTTTCCCTCTCAGGTTTAGTTTCTCCAGACTTTTTACTGCTGCATTTAACTGGCCCTTGCCCCCATCAACGACAATAAGCTGTGGCAGGGATTTTTTCTCTTCAAGCAACCTCCCATACCGGCGGAGTATAATTTCTTCCATAGAAGCAAAGTCATTGGCCCCTTCAACAGTTTTAATATTAAAATGACGGTACTCTTTTGTATTTGGCTTCCCATTCTTAAAAACCACACATGAAGCAACCGGGTATTTACCCTGGATATTGGAATTATCAAAACATTCCATGTGATAAGGAATTTCTTTTAAGCGCAAATCCTCCCGGACTTTCTTTAAAACCTCTTCATTCCGGTTTTTAGCGAGCAAATTTTGTTTTCTTTTTTGACTTTCCAATCTAAAATACCGGGCATTCCGTTCTGAAAGCTCCAGTAATTTCTTTTTATCCCCCCTTCGGGGAACAAACAACCGGGTTTCCGGAACCGTATATTCAAGGGGAAAAGGAACCAGTGTTTCTTTTGCATCAGTTTCAAACTGTTGCCTTAATTCAACTATTGCCAATGACAGAAGTTCTTCTCTCGATTCATCAAGCTTCTTTCTCATTTCAACCGAATGTGACTGAATGATTGCCCCGTTTATAACCCGCTGGTAATTTACAAATGCCGCCTCTTCATCATCCACAATTGAAAATACATCCAGCCTGGAAATATGTGAACTAACAATGGTGGATTTACTCTGATAATTCTTAATAATTTCTATCTTCTCCTTTACATAACCAGCTTCCTCAAACTTATACGCAGAAGCATAACTATCCATAAGCTTTTTTAAATGACCCACGACATTATTCAGGTTTCCTTTTAAAATTTTCCTCACATTTTGAATGGTTTCCAGATAATCTGCCTCCTCCTGCTTTCCAATACAGGGGGCCAAACAATTTCCCAGATGATATTCCAGGCATACCTTATATTTTCCTTTAGCAATATTCTTTCTGCTAAGGTTTAACTTGCAGGTCCTTAGCTTATAAAGCTGCCTGATTAAATCCATAAGGGTACGTACCATCACCATTGAGGTATAGGGACCAAAATACTCCGAACCGTCATTTATTTTATTCCTTGTGAAAAACACCCTGGGAAATGGTTCCTTTTTTATACAAATCCACGGAAAGCTCTTATCATCTTTAAGCAGAACATTATAGCGGGGTTTATACTTTTTAATCAGGTTATTTTCAAGCAATAATGCATCCTGTTCCGATTCAACAACAACATAATTGATATCATTGATATGGCTAACCAGGATTTTTGTTTTTCCGGTATTCTTTTTATTGAAGTAGGAAGAAACCCTCTTTTTCAGGTTCTTTGCCTTCCCAACATAAATTACTACATCCTTCCGATTAAGGTAAATATAGACACCCGGATCAGGAGGCAATAAAGAGACAATATTCTTTATCTGTTCATTATAGCCAGTAAGTCGTGGCATAGTAAAATATGGTCTAAACTATTAATATACTGTTTTTTATACGAATAAAGAAGTCTCTTTAAATTCTTTAACATTAAACAAACCCCTGTCGCTTATTTTTAGTTCAGGAATTACCAGTAAAGCCATAAAGGCCAGTGTCATAAAGGGAGCCTTAATTTTAGTACATAGTCCGGATGCTTTATTATTCAGGTTAGCATAAGCAGAAGCTACTTTTTCAGGATCATCAGAAGACATTAAGCCTGCAATATCAAGGCTAAGCCTCTCTGTAACAGCACCATCACTCAGGGCTATTCCTCCTTTTGAATCAATCACCCGTTGCAGTGCATTCAAAATATCTCTATCATCCATTCCTATTGCAATCAGGTTATGACTATCATGTGCAATGCTACTGGCAAAGGCCCCTCGCATCAATCCAAAGCCGGTAATAAAACCAACAACCGGCTTTGCAGGTTTATACCTGTTAAGGACCACTATCTTAGCAATATCACGGGATGCATCGCTAAGCACTTCTCCTCTTATTACTTTTGGTTCAATGATTTCTTCCCCTGTCAACAGGTCTCCATCATATGCCCTGATTATACGAATTTTTGAACCCTTATCTTCAACCTTCAAATCAGCCAGGTTAATTTTTACAGAATAGAAATTATTAATTATTTCCGGATTTTTATATCCAAAAAGCACTTTCCCATTTTCAAAAACCTTTTCTCCATTTACCCAGGTTTCCTTAACATTAAAATTTTGCAGGTTATCTATCACAGTAAGATCGGCAGGATCCCCCTTCCTCAACAACCCGGTATCTAAACCATAATGAAATTTTGGTACCAGTGTTACAGCTCTTAAAAGATTAAAAATATCCAGACCTTTACTTAATCCGGTTTTTATTAATCGGTTTATGTGACCTTTCGATAAATCATCCGGATGCAAATCATCAGAACAGAGCATTATTTTACCAGGAAATTTATCTATTAAGGGACATAAAACATCAAAATTTCGTGCAGCACTTCCCTCCCGTATCTGCACATACATACCTAAAGCTATTTTTTCTTCTGCTTCTTCAAGAGAATAACATTCATGATCGGTAGAAATTCCAGCATTAATATAGCTTTTTAATGGTTCACCTCTTAATCCCGGAGCATGCCCATCTACAGGCTTCCCAAGCTTATCAGCTATATTTAACTTTTCAAGAACATCGTCAGAATTATTAATAACTCCGGGAAAATTCATCATTTCCGACATATATTTTATATCCTCTCTCTCCAGTAACTCACTGACTTCATTAATACCTAATATTGCACCGGAAGTTTCGAAAGGTGTTGCCGGAACACAGGATGGCGCACCGAAATAGAATTTAAATGGAACTTTTTTACCATCATTAATCATATAGTTTACCCCATCTATTCCAAGTACATTGGCAATTTCATGCGGATCAGAAACTGTTGCTACTGTTCCATGCTTTACTGCCAATTGGGCAAATCGTCCGGGTGTTAGCATTGAGCTTTCAATATGCACATGGGAATCTATAAGTCCGGGTAAAATATATTGTGAGGACTTTATATGTCTTTTTTTTACAATTTTTGATATTTTCTTATTCTCAATAACTATTTCACCTGGAAATATTTCCCGGTTAACAACATCTATAATATTTCCATTTATTATTTTCATTTATTGCTTAAATGTTCCACGTGGAACATTATCGTCCTAAGAAAACTAGAAGGACAGAAATATCTGCAGGTGAAACTCCATTTATCCGGCTAGCCTGACCTAAGGTTTGAGGATTTATTTTTGTTAGCTTTTGTCTTGCCTCAGTTGACAAAGATAAAATCTTATCAAAATCAATATCATTTGGTATTACAACCTTCTCTAACCTTTTTATTTTTTCAGCCAACATCTTCTCTCTCTCAATATAACCTGCATACTTAATTAATATTTCCGTTGACTCAATGACCTCTCTTACTAATGCGCCGTACTTACAAATTTTACTTTCTAAAGCCGGAAGTTGATTTAATAAACTATTAATATCTACCTGAGGCCTTTTCAAAACTTCAATTAACTTTACTGATTGTTTAATGGGAGTTGTACCCCTTTCCTGTAGATAAGAATTTATCTCAGCTGGCTTCACTGACAAGTCCTTAATGCATGCATATAATTCATCTCGTAAAGTATATTTCTGTAGCATCAGATCATATCGTTCTTTAGATGCTAACCCTAATTTATATCCTCTTTCCGTGAGCCGCTTATCCGCATCATCCTGTCTTAGTAAAATTCTATACTCTGCCCGGGAAGTAAACATACGATATGGCTCATCCACCCCTTTTGTAACTAAATCATCTATGAGGACCCCTATATAGGCCTCATCCCGGCCTAAAACAAATTTATTTTCTCCATTTAGTTTTAAATGGGCATTAATTCCTGCCATAAGACCCTGTGCCCCAGCTTCTTCGTAGCCAGTAGTGCCATTTACCTGACCAGCAAAATAAAGATTCTCAACCAGTTTTGTTTCAAGGGTATGATACAACTGTGTAGGATCGAAATAATCATATTCAATAGCATAACCTGGTCTGAATATCTTAGCATTTTCTAATCCTTTTATAGAACGCAATGCCTCATACTGAATCTTTAATGGTAAAGAAGAAGAAAAGCCATTTATATAATATTCAACAGTCTCTTTCCCTTCAGGTTCAAGAAAAAGCTGGTGCTTCTCCTTATCAGAAAAGGTAATAATCTTATCTTCTATGCTGGGACAGTAACGAGGTCCAATACTTGAAATAGTACCATCAAAAAGTGGTGAATCAGGTATTCCTTTCTCTAAAATTGAATGTACCCCCAAGTCAGTATGTGCTATATAACAACTCAGTTGTTTTGCAGGTTTTTTATCAAAATTCAAATAAGAGAAATATCCACCTCCCTCATCTCCTTTTTGTTCAATAAGTTGTGAAAAATCAATAGTCCTTCCATCAACCCTGGCAGGCGTCCCTGTTTTCATTCTCCCTTTACGAAAGCCTTTTGTCTCAATATGGTCTGAAAGTCCATCAGAAGGCGGCTCAGCAGCCCTGCCACCGGAAATTTTATTCTTACCAACATGCATTAAGCCATTCATAAAAGTACCGCTGGTAAGAATAACTGCTTCAGCAAAAAAATCCATGCCAAATTTAGTTTTAACGCCCCTTACTTTATCCTTCTCTATAATAATATCGACAACCATATCCTGCCAAAAATCAAGCTTAGGAATATCTTCCAACTTTTCTCTCCATGCAGATGAAAACATCATTCTATCACATTGAGCACGTGGGCTCCACATAGCAGGTCCCTTCGAACGATTAAGCATTCGAAACTGAATCATACTCTGGTCTGTAATAAGCCCTGAATACCCGCCCAGCGCATCTATTTCCCTAACTATCTGACCTTTAGCAACACCACCCATAGCAGGATTACATGACATTTGAGCAATTTTTGTCATGTCCATAGTAACCAGTAACACACGGGAACCCAGGTTAGCAGCAGCTGCCGCTGCCTCGCTTCCAGCATGCCCTGCCCCTACAACTATAATATCATATTTTTGCATCCTACTTTTAATAAGCAACAAAGATACAACAATTGAAAAAGAAAACAGGATGTTATTGTTTAGGGATCAATGATCTTTATTCAGGAAACAGGAATTCAGGATATTAGAATCAAGTGTACTGAAAACAAATAGAATAAAGTATAAAAATCGAATATCTAAAATGAAAGGAAATTAATCAAGTAAGGAAAGATATTTCTCCTCCATTTTTCTCATTTGGGTTTTTTCTTGATTTGTAATATCATTATAATCAAGTAGATGTAGTACCCCATGTACCATTACCCGATTTAGTTCTAATTCAGCAGTAGTGGCATATTTGATGGAATTTTCCCTTACCCTGTCAATACTTATAAATATATCTGCTGAAACTTTTTTATCCTCGCTATAATCAAAAGTAATTATATCAGTATAGGTATCATGCTGAAGGTACTTGTTATTAATTTCAAACAATTCTTCATCACTAACAAAGATAAAATTGATATTTCCAGTGGATTTATTCTCGGAATGGATAACATCTGACAGCCATTTCTTATATTTAAGCTTAGGCTTTAAATCGAATTTCGGATATTCTGAATGAAAATAAACTGGCACATTAATAAAGATTGAAAACCAACTCAACCTTTGAACCATCATTATGGAACTTAACTTCATCTGATAAATGACTCATCAGAAAGACTCCACGGCCATTAATATTTTCAATATTTTCAGGAGCAGTGGGATCAGGAATATTTTCAAAATTAAACCCCGGGCCTTCATCCTCAACAGTAATATATAACTTATCCTTAGATGATTTGACCACAACTTTAACTTTCTTATCAGGATTAGATTTATTTCCGTGTATTATTGAGTTATTTACAGCCTCAACACAAGCAACTAAAACTTTTCCATACATATCGGATTCAAATTCATGCTTAGCTGAAATATCGTCAATTAATTTTTCAACTATTCGTAAATTATCAGGTACCGATGCTATTTCTAAACTTCTTTCCATACTAAATCAAATTTCCCAAATTCTTCACTTCTTGGGCTAACTATTTATACACAAAATTGCATAAAAGGTTACAATATTAAAAATAATTCCCGGTTATTTACTCAACCAATCTTCCGGGTTTAATTTTTGTGTCTCTTTCCAGACCATAAAACTTATTGTTGTATCATTTCCTTCGCCTTTATCCGTATAAATTGTTCCCAATTCCTGCTTAATTTTAATGCTATCACCGACCTTAACTTTAACTTCAATAAGATTCTGATATACAGTCAGATAATTACCATGTCGCAGGATTACAATCTGGTTTGCACCAGGGATAGCAATCACTTTCATAACCTCACCCTCAAATACTGCCCTGGCATTTTCGCCTTGCAATGTAGTTATATCAATTCCATCATTTCTAACTTTAACATTTTTTAAATAATCATGTGCATGCACACCAAAACTCTGCGTAATTATACCTGTTTTCGTCGGCCAGGGTAATTTACCACGATTTTTCTCAAAATCTTTAGAGATTAATACCTGTTCCGGGGTAAGCTTATATCCCCCTCCCTTCTTCTTCATTTCTTTAGCGATAAGATCCCTTATCTCTTTCTCAAGCTTCCTGGCGAACCTGCGCTGCTTCGCCAGTTTCCTTTTAATTTCCCTCTCCTGCTGTCCCAGGCTTTTCACCAAACCTTGCTGTTGATTCACTTCTTTATCCAGTGCATTTTTCGCAATCTGGTATTCAACTAATAAGACATTTTTTTTTCTTTTTTGTACTAACAGCTCATTATTCTTGGTTTCCAGTAAATCCTGAATTTGGTTAATAAGGTAAACCTGCTTTTTTCTATACTCGGCATATTGCTTCATGTATTTTAGCCTTCTATAAGCCTGATTAATAGATTTTGAAGCAAGTACGTATGTAAGTTCTGAATACGGAGGTTTATGCATATATACAGCTCTAATAAGGCTTGCATAATCTTTTTTCATCCTAACAATATCTTCTCCCATAGATTCTATTACAAATTCATTATCTGCGATTCGTATATTAAGAAAAGATATTTCCTCATTCAATTGCCCCATTAAACGCTTCCTGTTACGGATTTGCCTGTTTAAGATAACAAGCCTGTTAATCGATGTGTTTTTACCTTTCGAAACCTCCTTTAAAATTGCCGTTGTCTGGTCAATTTCCTTTAATGTACTAGTCTTACGATTTTCAAGCTCACTCCTGTTTTGTGCCTGAGTGAAAACTCCAGGTATTGTAAATACAAGGAACAATAAACAAAATTTATATATAAACCTAAAGTGCATTCAGGGTTTTAACTCTTTTGTATTTACTTCCAATTTTTATACTTGTGGGAAACGATTTGTTTATTTCGGTCTTCTCGAAAATTAATTCCAGCCTTTCTATCTTCTCCCTATAACTACTAACCAAAACTACGCTTGCAGGAATAAGACTACCGGAAATCATTGAATATTCAGGATAAACAACACTGATAGTTTCATTCCATTCACTAAAAATTAAATCACCAGCTTCAAGCAGGCCATCCGTTTTACTATAACAGGTTTTCTTAGCAATTAATTTATTATGTGCAATGAATGCATGATACTCGGCTTCAGAATTCAAATAACAGAGGGACTTCCCCTGATCAGTTTTTAGAGTTTCTGGTTTAACATCCAGAAGAAACAAGCCTTGTGAATTTGCCATTAAAATGTCCTGTATAACCTGAAAATTCATTATTCTCAAACGACCTCTGCCAAGTTCAGAGACATTTCCGGCGTAATAAGTAGATTTTAACCTATTCAGAACAAAAATTGAATCCTTCCTTAGCATAACCCTGAAAGCCTCTATGCCCATATTTGAGGACAGGCCCACTATAATCAGGCTATCTTTTACAAGTCGTATATTCCCTTTGAATTTTTGTTCTTTCCCATTTATTTCAAATCTGGCTGAAAACTTTTTAAACCAAACCCTGTTTATAGAATTATAATTTTCTACATTCCTGGTAAGGTAATCCTCATCTAATGTAACAGGTTGATAGGCCTCCTTTGATACTTTTTTTGCCGTACAGGCATTAAGCCCTAACAAAAAAATAACAAATACCATTCCTCTAAAGTATTTAAAAATATAAACCTGATTATTTAGCAGCATTTTTAATTTTTTTATTCAGGACAGCCTTATTCTCACTAAAATTTAAAGCTTTGCTCCAATATTTCACAGCTTCTTCATTTTTACCGGTCTGGGATAACACATCACCATAATGTTCCAAAATTTCTCCACTAGGGCTTTCATCATTTTCGATAGCCCTTTTTAAATATTTTAATGCCTCCTGGTACTTTTTTAGCTTAAAAAGTATCCAACCATAAGTATCAAGGTATGTAGAATTATTTGGCTCTGCTTTTACAGTAATGCTACTCATTTTCAACGCCTTTTTCAGATTCTGACCACGTAAGGAAAGATAATAGCTATAGTTATTTAAGACCAGCAAATTTTTCGGATCAATTTCAAGAGCATTATCAAAAGCATGATCAGAAAGAGAATTTTTTCCCAAATTTTTATATGTCTCACCCAGAAGTGAATAAAATTGCATGACCAGTTCCCTATTATTTCCAGCAAAAGCTATTCCTTTCAATAAAATATCTTTCGCTTCTTCATGTTTTTTCAACTCAGTACATGCAAGTCCGTGGAAAAAATACAAAACCGGCGCTTTATTAAAAAATGACATGGCTTCATTGCTCAAAGCATATAATTCATCAGTATTTCCAAGAACATTTTCAATAAAAAGCAATTGCTCCCAAACCCGGTAATTTGATTTATCCTTTGCAATGAAAGCCTTAAACTCTTCCGATGCTTTTTGATAATTTTCTATTTTTACATAAAAATCACCCAACAAAGCATAATACCGTATTTCATCAGGATACATTTCCTTTAATACCTCAACCCTCGTGAAAATTTCATCAGGATACTTATTGATTTCTTCCGGATTCGTTAATAACGAAATCACAAGCTGAACCTTGGTTTCAGGGTTTACCCTCGGATTGACAATAAGCGTATCAATTAAACGAAAAGCCTCATCATAATCATTAGTCTGACGATAAAATGTGATCCTGGAAAGCAAGAGATGGTTATTTCCAGGATCCAGGTATTCAATCTTATCGTATTCATTTTCAGCAGCTTCTTTATCTCCTTTTTTGTAAAACAATTCTGCTAATAAAATCTTATATTTTATTTCCCCCGGAAACAATTTTATAAGTTTATCCAACTCCTCTTCTGCCTTCCCATAATTCTTCTGTTCCTCATATATTTCTTCTCTTAACAGGGCTATATTAGGCTG
>Ga0164313_10006070_pt1 | contig 10676 bp, 9 predicted proteins | sample GuaBasSedimGuay4_FD_113735 | JGI IMG/M metagenome (GOLD analysis project Ga0164313, IMG submission 113735) | Subseafloor sediment microbial communities from Guaymas Basin, Gulf of California, Mexico - Guay4, Core 4569-4, 0-3 cm | ecosystem: Environmental > Aquatic > Marine > Hydrothermal vents >...
AACATTAAAGTATCCGAATCAGTTTCGCCCAATGAAATGCTGAAACAAGCTTTAAAACAGGCAGAAATTGTTTCGTTTAAAGAAATCCTGCCTTCAGTTAATGATATTTTTATTCGTGAAGTAAATAATTCTGCATCTTGAACAAAATACTACTCATCATACAACGCGAATACCTGACAAGGGTCAAGAAAAAGTCATTTATTGTAATGACCATTCTCGGGCCTGTGCTCATTGCCGCCATGATTATCCTTCCAACCATGCTTTCGGAATGGAGCGAAACTGACGAAAAAAGGGTTGCCGTCCTGGACGAAACCGGTATCTTTTTCGAAAAGTTTAAAGACCAGGAAAACATCAAGTTTTACCATGTTTACGAAGGCCTTGAAACAGAAAAGGATGGTGCGCTTTACGAAAAAGGGGATTTGCTGCTGTTCATACCCAAAACTGAACTTAGCTTACCGGTAAACGGACAATTGTTTTCGACCAAACAACCCGGCCTGAACGTAACAGCATACATCAAATCGGTGATGCGGAAAGTAATTGAAAACGAAAAATTAAAAGCCCAGGGCATTGACCCTGAAGTAATCAAGTCAGCTAAAGCAAATATTGAACTGGCAACAATAAGGGTAGAAAAAGACGGGGTGGAGAAAGAAAGTTATACCGAGGTGGAAGTCGGCCTTTCCATTTTTGCCGGCATCTTGATTTATTTTTTCATTTTCATGTTTGGAGCCCAGGTATTAAAAGGTGTAATGGAAGAAAAATCCAACAGGATTGTAGAAGTTATCATTTCTTCGGTCAAGCCATTTCAGTTAATGATGGGAAAAATACTTGGCATTGCGCTGGTTGGCCTCACACAATTTCTGCTATGGATTATTTTAACAGGCTTGTTTCTTGGGGTTTTCCAGGTAGCTTTTGGTGGTGATATGGCATCGAACCTGCAAGGTTTAAACAGCCAAAATCAGATGATGCAGGGCACCGAAATGCAGGCGCAAGGTACCGGGAATGACCAGATGGCCATGGTGGCCGAAATAATCGACAGCATCGACCTTAGGGTGATGGTACTGAGTTTCATATTTTATTTTCTCGGCGGATATTTGTTGTACGCCTCGTTATTCGCAGCTATCGGGGGAGCCGTTGACCAGGATGCCGACAGCCAGCAATTCATGATACCCGTATCAATACCGCTGGTATTTTCTGTAATGATGTCGGGAGTGATTGTAAACCAGCCCGAAAGCAACCTTTCTGTTTGGTTATCCATGATTCCGTTTACATCGCCTGTTACGATGATGATGCGCATTCCATTTGGTGTTCCATACTGGCAACTATTCCTGTCGGGCGCATTGCTCATTCTCGGATTTATCGGGACAACCTGGCTGGCAGGAAAAATATACAAAACAGGAATTTTAATGTACGGGCAGAAAGTGGACTATGCAGTGCTATGGAAATGGCTTAATCAGAAAGGATAAACCCGGGCCCAAATTTATTGGTCGTTAAAAATACTTTTCAACAAAACAACTATTCTTTTTAAAATAGACCACTGGTCTTCTAAATTAGGTTATATTGCCACCGATTAATGAAACAAAAATCACACGGTAATTGTTTTTTAATTGAAAAGGTCATGAAGTGACCATAATTATTAAACAGAGTGTTCAAATAACTAAGAAATACTCTACAACAAACGTAAAAAAATGGGACGACCACCTACAAGACAAAAAGATTTAAGAGACGGTTATTACATCGAAGTATTCAACAAAGGATCCAAAACAGGTATCAAGATTAGAAGGGATACAGAAGAAGAAATGAAGCAAGCCGTTAAGGAATACCAAAAAACCAAAGTGGTTGTTGTATTGGGTGAATCAATAAAGGGAAAGTTTATTAACGATAAAAAGAAAAAAAAGAAGTAAAAGCTGAAAAATACTCGCCTTATCGTCAGCATACTACCTAAACCAACTTGAGTTGTGTACGGATAATAAACAAATCATATTTATATTATTGTCCTCATTGCCAAAACAACGTATTTATCAACACTATTTTATCAAACAGAGGGAATTAATAATTCAAATATTATTTTACCTTTGCACCCTCAAAATTTTGAAGTAAAATCATTAATATTTAAGACCAAATGCAAAACAGAGGAGCGATCACGTTTTTTGCCATTGCTTTCGCCTTGGTTTGTGTTTACCAACTGAGTTTTACGGTCGCCACAGGTTTGGCCGAACGTAAAGCAAAACAGTATTCGGTAAATGAAACCGCACAGCAACAGGCCGACGAACTTGCCGGAGGAGATGAAGTGTTGAAAGGGTACCTTTTTGACTCTATTGCAAATGCAAGAGAAAATTATTACCTCGACAGCATCGCTAATGTTGTAATTTACAATATTGGCATCGATAGTTACACCTATAAAGAAAGTAAAGAGAGGGAACTTAACCTCGGCCTTGACCTTAAAGGAGGGATGAATGTTGTACTGGAAGTTTCCGTGGCAGACATCATCAATGCCTTGTCAGGAAAAAGCCAAGACCCGACTTTCCGCGAGGCCATGACCATGGCAAAGGAAAAGCAAAAAAGTAGTGGTAAAGATTTCGTCACCTTATTTGGTGAATCTTTCGCTGAAGTGAACCCTGACGCCAGCCTTGCCGGGATTTTCAGTTACGAATTCAGGGACAAAGGCATTACAGCAAGATCTACTAACAAAGAGGTTCTTGCCGTTATCCAGAAAGAAGCAGACGGGGCCATTGACCGCTCTTTCGAAATTCTCAGAACACGTATCGACCGTTTTGGAGTCGCCCAGCCGAATATCCAGAAACTGGCTACCAGTGGACGTATCCTTATCGAATTGCCGGGTATTAAAGACCCTGAGCGTGTGAGGAAACTCCTGCAAGGTACCGCAAAACTGGAATTCTGGGAAACCTATTTCTTTTCTGAATTGTACCCGAATTTTATTGAAGCCAATGAAGAATTGAGAAAGGTTAAAATAATTGAAGAGCAGGTTGCTGAGGATGGAAATCAAGCTGAAATAGTTGTTGGGGAAGAGGTTCAGGAAGTTGACGAATCAGGTGAAGTGGTTGAAGGTGAACTATTGGTTGAAGAACCTGACACCGCAGTAAGCACTGCTATCCTTGATCAAATTGAAAGCGATACCTCCTCAAACGCTGCACAGGATTTATTTATCCAACAAAATCCACTATACGAATACCTGATTCCCTTTACTCAAAAAGACAATGCCGGACGCGATATTCCTGCAGATTATGCACGTATTGGTTTTGCAGCTATCAAGGATACTGCAATGGTAAATTCGATGTTGAAAAGAGTAAAGCATGTATTTCCGCGCGACCTAAAACTCGCCTGGACTGTAAAACCTGACAGAGATCAACCTGATTACCTTGAGCTTGTTGCTTTAAAAGCCAGCGCACGAGATAATTCATCCGCTTTAACAGGGGAGTACGTTTCTGATGCCAGTCAGGATTTTGACCAGAATAACCAGGTGGAGGTTACATTAACCATGAACTCGCAAGGCGCAAAAATCTGGAAACGGCTAACCGGTGAAATGGCTGAACAGGAAGTTAGAAGACAAATAGCCATTGTACTTGATGACCTGGTTTACTCTTATCCAAACGTGAATAGTGAAATACCCAATGGCCGCTCAACCATCTCCGGTGGAAACATGACCGTAGAAGAAGCCCAGGATCTTGCAAACATCCTTAAAGCCGGTAAGCTTCCTGCTCCTGCCCGCATTGTTGAAGAAGCTGTTGTAGGGCCATCACTTGGACGTGAAGCAGTGAGTGCAGGTATGAACTCTTTTATTCTTGCCTTCATTCTGGTTCTTGTTTACATGATTTTATATTACAACCGTGCCGGCCTTGTTGCCAATGTGGCGTTAATTACTAATATATTTTTCCTATTTGGTATTTTGGCTTCATTTAAAGCTGTGCTTACCCTTCCGGGAATGGCAGGTATCGTACTCACATTGGGTATGGCGGTTGATGCCAACGTAATTATTTACGAACGTATTAAAGAAGAAATACGTGCTGGAAAAGGATATAGACTGGCCATTACAGATGGTTATAAAAATGCTTACTCTGCCATTATTGATGGTAACGTAACCACACTGCTTACAGGTATCGTCCTGTATATTTTCGGAACAGGACCTGTCCAGGGTTTTGCCACAACTTTGATCATTGGTTTGCTGTCCTCTTTGTTTACTGCGATCTTTGTTTCAAGGTTGATCTTCACATGGATGCTCGGCAAGAACATGAAGATTAGTTTCTCGAATAAATTTACTGCTAATATCTTGGCAAACACAAAGTTTGATTTTATTAAGGTCCGCAAAAAAGCATATATCTTATCTGGCATATTAATTATCATTAGTCTTGGATCGTTATTTACAAAAGGACTGAATTTCGGGATTGATTTTACCGGGGGACGAACTTTTGTTGTCCGCTTTGACCAGGATGTAAATACTGACGAAGCAAGAAAAAACCTTACAGCACAATTTGATGGTCATGCACCCGAAGTAAAAACTTTTGGTCCTAACAGCCAGATAAAGATTACGACTAAATTCCTTATTGACGATGATGATCCCACGGTTGACTCTCTTATCCAGACGAAATTGTATAACGGGCTGAATGATCAGTATAAAACAAAGATTTCATACAATGAGTTTTCTTCTGATACCGAGGGTGAAAACAAACTATTGGGTATCCTGAGTTCTCAGAAAATCGGGCCAACCATTGCGTATGATATTCGTACTAAAGCGATGATGGCCATTATATTTGCGCTGATCATCATCTTTATTTATATCGGTATCCGGTTTAAAAGATGGCAATATGGCCTGGCAGGCGTTATTGCCCTGTTCCATGATTCATTGATCACACTCGGCATGTTCTCCTTGTTTTATGGCGTATTACCATTTAACATGGAAGTTGACCAGGCTTTTATAGCGGCCATTCTTACAATTATCGGTTACTCGATCAATGACACGGTGATTATTTTTGACCGTATTCGTGAATACAATTTCTTGTATCCAAAACATTCCCTGAGGAAGAATATTAACGAAGGATTGAACAGCACACTTGCCCGTACGATCAATACCTCGGGTACTACACTTGTTGTATTGCTCGTTATCTTTATTTTTGGTGGTGAGGTGATTAGAGGATTTATCTTCGCCTTGCTGATTGGCGTAGCCGTTGGTACTTATTCTTCGCTGTTTACTGCCAGCCCGGTTGCCTACGATTTGCTTGGTGGTGATAAACAAGAAAAAGAATTGGAAGAAAAAGCCGCCAAAGTAACAACTAAAAGGAAAAAGAAGAAGAAGAAATAACCTTCTATCAATTCAATAAAAAGCCCTGAAATTTCGGGGCTTTTTTTATTTATACCCATACGCAAACGGATGAATCGAAATGGTACATTTTTTGTTAATTTTGCTGTCTTGAAAATACAAGACTTTGAGTTTACTATTTTTTGATTTCGGTTCCGGGGAAATACTGTTGATCGTCATCGCTGTTTTTCTCATATTTGGCCCAAGTAAAATCCCTGAAATGGCACGTGGACTTGGGAAATTTATCAATGATATTAAACGGGCATCAGAAGATATTAAGACAGAGATCAACCGCGAAGCGGATAAACAGGAGAGGGAGAAGAAACTGGCAGAGTATAAATTGCAAGTAGATAAAGATCTTGGCAGAAACGAAGGTGATGTCGATGGCGAAACTCCTGAAGAAAACATTAAAGAGATCAAATAAAATCAGATTATAAACGTTAGATGAGGCAACATCGAAGCAAGATAAAACCTATGAAATCGCTTCATAAATTAGTTATTCTACTTTTCATTTTAATGATACCGTTTGCGGCTTTTTCACAGCGCAACCCGGCTAAAAGTGCTGATGAAGCTTTTAAAAAGCAGCAGTATTCTCTCGCTATCGATAAATACAAAAAGGCATATACAAAAGTTAAGAAGGACAAAGAAGAAAAAAACAGGATTACAGCAAGAATGGCGATTTGTTACCGGCTGACAGGTAATTACAAACGTGCTGAGGCTTCGTATAAAAGGTTGGTTTCAAATGGCTGGGACAAGAAAAACCCGGAAATCCTTTTACGTTACGCTGAAATGTTAAAGATCAATAAAAAATATGAAGAAGCCATTTTGCAGTACAATGCCTATACAGAACGAATGCCCGAGGACCCCCGTGGAAAAAAAGGCGCAGAAACGACCGCACTCATTCCCGAATGGATCGAAAATCCTTCAAAGTATGAAATCACGAATGTAAAAAAGATCAACTCCAGGGAATCGGACTTTGCCCCTGCATTCACCAGCGACAATTTTAACGAAATCGTGTTTACTTCGTCCCGCGAGGGATCGACCGGAAAAGAAACTGATAAATGGACTGACCAGAATTTTACTGACCTCTGGGTTGCGAAAATTGACCGCAAAGAGGAATGGGGTGCGCCTGTTTTATTTGATCAATCTGAAGAAATTAATAGCAAAGCAAACGAAGGTTCAGCCTCCCTGAACAGCAAGTTTAATACCATTTACTTTACGCGCTGCAACAATGATGCGCAAAAAGAGTCGGGATGCCAGATATTTAAATCGCGCAGAAGTGGTAGAAACTGGGGCAAGCCTGAAATGGTTGATATAAAAGGGGTTGATACCATGTCAACTGTCGGACAGCCTACAATTAGCGAGAATGAATTGCTGATCTATTTCTCAGCCGACCGCAAAGGCAGTTTTGGGGGAAAAGATATCTGGGTGGCTTATCGCGATTCAAAAAATGAAGGATTTAGCAGGCCAATGAACCTTGGTGAAGTAGTCAATACGCCTGGTGACGAAATGTTTCCATTCCTGCGTAATGATACCACTTTGTACTTTGCCTCTGATGGTCATGGTGGTATGGGCGGGCTCGATATTTTCGTTTCCACGATCGATACTGCAGGAAACTGGGGAGAGCCTGCCAACCTGAAATATCCGATGAATTCGACCATGGATGATTTTGGTATAATTTTCCATGCCGAAGACGAATATGGTTACCTGAGTTCAAACAGGAAAGGAACGAGGGGAAAAGAAGACATTTGGTACTTTATTGAACCACCACTTGAGTTTACCTTATCGGGAATTATTAAAGATGACCGTACCTTGATGTTTGTTGAAGAGGCATCTGTTAAACTCGTGGGTTCCAGTGGAATTTCGGTAACAACACTTACAAATGATGCAGGTTTTTATTCATTCGGCAAAAGCCAGATGGAACCAAATACCACCTTCGAAATTATTGTTACCAAGCCTAATTATTTTAATACGAAGGGAACACTTACTACTGTTGGTGTTGAATTTAGCAAAGATTTTGAAAAAGATTTCATCCTTCAACCTATTCCTGATGAACCCATTGTTCTTCCTGAAATTCTTTATGACCTTGCAAAGTGGGACCTCAAACCGCAATACCAGGATTCGTTGCAGGGCTTAATCCAAACTTTACGCGACAACCCCAATCTGGTGATTGAGTTGGCCGCACATACCGATACACGCGACTCGGAACAGCGAAACGACATCCTCTCGCAACGACGGGCGCAATCAGTAGTTGATTACCTCATCATTCGAGGAATTGATCCGCAAAGATTGGTCGCTAAAGGTTATGGCGAACATGTTCCCCTTAAACTAAAAAGCGACGTTGTTCACGAAGGTTTCCTTTTTACCGAAGGAACGACTCTGGATGATGATTATATCAATTCCCTGTCAACAAATAAAGAAAAAGAAGCTGCACACCAGATGAACAGGCGGACCGAATTCAGGGTGCTTAGAAAAGACTATGTGCCACAATCCACAAATATTGATATTGCTGACGTCGCCATTATTCTAAATCCTGATGATAATACAGTAAGGTTTAAGGAAGAAGCAAAAACCGGAATTTATTTAACGGCATGTATCATTAACGGATACAATGAGGAATTTGCATACGACCGTGGATCCAACGCAATGATTTCGCTTGACAAAGCGCTCGACCTGTTAAAATGGGGAGCAATCAGCAAGGAAGATTTTGAAGGCGATCCTGAACAAATCCTTGCTAACAACACCATTGCCGACAGGGCGATTATCAATTTTAAAGAGATCAACATCGCGAATAAGTCAGTTACGAATGTAAAGGTCAAAGTGAACCACAAACTCAGGTACGACCTTGTGTATGGTGAAAAGCTGATGAAACAGTTTGGTACTTTTAAATACAATACCAAAACCAAAATGCTGACAATTAATTAGCTCTTGTCCTATTATTCATAAGCATCCTCTTTTGATTGTTAATACGACAAAGTGAGGCCGTTTTACCAATTTGGTAACTTTTTCTTATCTTTGCAAAAACAATGTCAACCAATGAGAGTAATTGCTAAAAAAATACTTCGCGAATTCTGGAAGAAGCATCCCGATTCTGAAGAGCAATTAAAAACATGGTACAAAGAGGCATCAAAAGCTAAATGGGCTAATCCCTCCGACATCAGGAAAGAGTATACTAAAGCAAGTATTTTGAAAGGTGGCAGGGTTGTTTTCAATATTTACGGAAATAAATACCGATTAATAGTTGAAATCAATTATAAAAGACAATGGGTTTTTATTCGGTTTATTGGTTCTCATGAAGATTATGACAAGATAGATGCAAATAAAATATAATACTATGAATATCAAAGCAATCAAAACTGAAGATGATTACAATCAAGCACTTAAGAGACTTGAAGGAATCTTTCATGCCCCAACTGACACAGAAGAAGGGGATGAAGCAGAAATATTGTCCATATTGATTGAGAGGTATGAAGATGAACATTATCCAATTGATGCTCCTGACCCAATTGAAGCTATTAAGTTCAGAATGGAACAAATGGATATGAGTAAAAAAGATTTGGCCCAGGTAATAGGTTACAAAAGCAGGGTCTCAGAGCTTTTTAGTCGCAAAAGAAAATTAAATCTTAAAATGATAAGAAACTTACACGACAAACTGAAAATTCCTTACGAATCCCTTATTGCTGATTATTAGTGTTCATATTGTTTTTAAAAAGTTAGTTTCTTTGCACTGATTAATGAATAGCCAATCCCGATACAACCAGCGCGGCGTTTCCGCATCAAAAGAGGATGTTCACGCAGCCATTAAAAACCTTGACAAAGGTTTATTTCCAAACACATTTTGTAAAGTAATTCCTGATATTCTTGGCGGAGATCCTGATTATTGCAATATCATGCATGCTGACGGTGCAGGAACCAAATCTTCTCTGGCTTATTTATATTGGAAAGAGACAGGCGATATTTCTGTGTGGAAGGGTATCGCCCAGGATGCAATCGTAATGAATACCGATGATTTGCTTTGCGTTGGCGTCACCGATGACATTCTACTTTCATCAACCATTGGCCGAAATAAAAACTTAATTCCAGGGGAAGTGATTTCGGCAATTATCAATGGCACTGAAGAATTCCTTCAAAAGATGCGCGACCTTGGATTAAATATGTTTTTAACCGGAGGTGAAACAGCCGATGTTGGCGATCTTGTCCGAACAATAATTGTTGATTCGACAGTTACAGCGAGGGTTAAGCGCAAAGACATCATCGAAAACAACATCCAACCGGGGGATGTTATCGTAGGTTTTTCTTCATTTGGACAAGCCACTTATGAAAACGAGTACAACGGTGGCATGGGCAGCAATGGCCTGACCTCTGCGAGGCATGATGTATTTGCTAAATACCTCACCTCAAAATATCCTGAAAGTTTCGACCCAAAAGTTCCAGATGACCTTGTTTATTCTGGAGGCAAAAAACTGACCGATCCAACAGAAATTGAAGGAATTGATGCCGGAAAAATGGTGCTTGCACCCACCCGGACTTACGCACCGATAATTAAAATAATTCTTGAAAGTTTCAGGAAAGATATTCAAGGAATCATACATTGTAGTGGTGGTGCACAAACAAAAGTGCTTCATTTTATTGACCAACTTCATATAATTAAGGATAATCTATTCCCAACTCCTCCCCTTTTCAAAATGATACAGGAACAATCAGGTACCGACTGGAAAGAAATGTACCAGGTGTTTAATATGGGGCACCGGATGGAGTTGTATGTGCCAGAATCGATTGCTAAAGATTTGATTTCAATTGCTGATTCATTTAATGTTGAAGCACAGATTGTTGGCCGATGTAAAAAGTCAGGTAAGAAAGAACTAACCATTAAGTCCGAATACGGAACCTTTAACTATTAACCTGAGATTATGATCGCCTGGAAAGATTTCGAAAAAGTAGAATTACGAGTGGGAACCATCATCGGGGTAGATGATTTTCCAAAAGCCCGAACACCAGCCTACAAACTTAAAATCGATTTTGGAGATTTGGGAATCAAACAGTCGAGTGCACAGATAACAGAACTTTATACCAAAGAAGACCTCCTGGACAAACAAATTATTGCTGTCATCAATCTCCCCAAAAAACAAATTGCTGATTTTATGTCCGAATGCCTTGTTACCGGGGTAGTAGAAGGCGATGAGCCGGTTGTTCTTTTGCATCCTGAAAGAAAAGTGAAAAACGGATTGAGGATCGGCTGATTTCAGTCGGCAGGCTTCAGTTGCCAACGACAAAGAATGACAACCAAATGACAATAAATCCAACTTCACACTTTCACCCCTTCACCTCTCCCTCAAACTCCAAAATATCCCCGGGCTGACAATCC
>Ga0164313_10006071_pt1 | contig 10676 bp, 7 predicted proteins | sample GuaBasSedimGuay4_FD_113735 | JGI IMG/M metagenome (GOLD analysis project Ga0164313, IMG submission 113735) | Subseafloor sediment microbial communities from Guaymas Basin, Gulf of California, Mexico - Guay4, Core 4569-4, 0-3 cm | ecosystem: Environmental > Aquatic > Marine > Hydrothermal vents >...
GACCAGGCGCCGTGGCCTTCCTGGGCGCGGAGCACCGGCTGGTGGAGATCGGCGCCGACGCCGCGCGTGTGTTGCAGACCGCGGCCGCCGACGGCACCGACGCGGCCCTGGCCCTGCTGGGCGAGCAGCACCGCTCGGCGGCCGGCGCCCTGCTGGCGCGCGGCCTCGACCTGGGCCTGATCGTCCCCGCCGGCGCAGAACGCTAGCCGGCTCGCCGCGAGCACCCCGAGCCCGCGGCAGCCGTCATCCGCACCGGAACACGGCTGCCAGAGACTGCTAGACTCGCGGGCGTCTCACAGATGGAGAGCCGGGGCGGTGAGTTCCTCTGCAAACGCTGCGCCTGGCCGCTGGCCGGCGGCGCTCTGGTTGACGCTCGCGCTAAGCTGGGCGGTCTGCCCCGGCGCACGCGCGCAGGACGTCCCCAGCCTGCTCAGCACCCTGGCCGAGGGCTGGCGCTGGCGCGAGGTCCAGCGCGACGAGGACCCCAGCGATTTCAGCGCCGTGCGAGCCCTGCCCGGCGGGCGTCTGGCGGTCATCGACGGCGAGGGCCTCTGGATCTGGGAGGGCGCCACCTGGGAGGCCCGCCAGCAGAGCGCCCACCTGGCCGGCACGCGCCCCTCCGCCATCGTGGAATCGCGCCATGGCATGGTGCTGCGCGGCTCCAGCGGACTCTGGCTGCTGCCCAATGAGGGCTCGGGCCCCGCGCAGCTGATCGGCGGTGACAAGGCCTCGCCACACATCACGATCCCGGTGCGCGTGCCGGGCAGCGGCAGCGTGCGCGTGGCCGACGAGGCCGTCATCAAGGAGGTCGGCGCCGGGGGCCTGCAACCCGTCCTGACCGCGCCGCCCGAAGTGGGGCGCATCTACAGCCTGTTCTTCGCGCCGGACCGCACCCTGTGGTGCGACACCGACCAGGGCATCTACCGTCACGCCAACGGCCGCTGGACACACGAGCCGCTGGAGCACGAGCAGCACCTGCGCGGCCGGCACCTCACCATCTTGCCGGTGCAGGCCGGGATCGTGTTCATCCCCGCGCAGTTCTCGCGCCACAGCAACGGCCTGCTGTGGGACGGCACCAGCCTGCGCCACCTGGACGACGCGGACGCCGCGGGCCCACTGCACGACGCCGTGGTGAGCCCGCAGGGCGAGCTGCTGGTGTCCATCGGCCAGGCCGGCCTGCGCCTGCTGGATCGCAACGGTCACTGGCACACGGTGCGCCGTCCCGCCAGCGTCGACCTGGCCATCGAGCGCATGGCCATGACGGACGAAGGCCGCCTGGCGGTCGTCACCCGGGACGGCCGCATGCTGTTGCACGACCACTCCAGCCGGCGCTGGGAGCACTACAACGACTTCCCGCCCGGGCTCTCCCCCGCCATCAACGTGCTGACGCCGGCGCGGCGCGGCGGCTTCTGGTTCGGCACCAACGAGGGCATCGCGCGCTTCGACCACGGTGCCATCCAGGAGTACCACCTCGACGCCGGTCCCGACGGACCGCCGTTGTTCGGCATCACGGCCCTGCAGGAGGACCGCAACGGGCACCTGTGGGTGGGCGCCGGCGGCCACATGCCGGGCGCCCTGCGCTGGGACGGCGAGACCTGGCGGCACGAGCCCCTGCCGGCGTCGCTGGGCGAGGTCAGCGTGCACGCCATCGACCGCGGGCCCGACGACACGCTCTGGTTCACGCTGCTGAGCCTGGTTGAGGCCGACGACGCCTGGATGGGCGGAGGCGTGCTGGCCCTGCGCGAGGACGGCTGGGAGATCCAGCGGCAGCAGAACGGTGACCCGCTCGGGCGCGCCTACAGCGTGACGCACGAGCGCGACGGCACGGCCTGGGTGGGCCTGCTCGGCGGCGTGGGCCGCTGGACCCCCAGCGGCTGGGAGCTGCTCCCGGGGCCGCCGTTCTCCGACCTCAACAAGGTCTTCAAGCTGTTCGTGGACAGCGGCGGCACGCTCTGGGCCGGGCGCGACCTCTGGTCTGTCGGCGTCGCGCGCCTGCCCCCCGTGGGCGCACCGCGAGCCTGGCAGCAGATGCAGGGCGAGGTCTGGAGTCGGGTCGGCGCGGGCGCCATCGCCGAGCATCCCGAGGGACAGCTCTGGTTGGCATCGGATCGCGGCCTGTTCCTGGCGCGCCACGGCGTCTGTCTCGAGGTCTCCACCGATGGCGTGGTGATCGAGCCGGCGTTCTGGCCGCTGATGCCCGATCCCGACGGCGACGGGCTCTGGCTGGGCAGCCTGGGCAGCGGCCTGGTGCGGCTGCGGCCGGACGACGTCTCGCCCCCCCGGACCGTCGCCCGGGGCGCGGCGCTGGTGGTCCCCGGCGCCGGACACGGCGTGCGGCGCGTGCGCTGGCGCACGGTGGACGTCTGGGCCTCGTCGCCGGCGGGCAGCATGCGCCACCGCACCCGCGTGGACGACGGCCCCTGGAGCCACTGGTCGGCCCCCGGCGCGGCGTCGGAGTTCATCACCCACGACCTGCGCCCGGACGCCAGCCATGCGGTGCAAGTCGAGAGCATGGACGCCTTCGGCAACCGCGAGTCCCGCCCGCTCAGCTTCACCTTCACGGTGCCGCCCCTGCCGCTGCCGACCTGGCGCGAGCCGCCCATGCTCACGGTCTTCTCCCTGCTGCTGCTCTCGCTGGCCACGCTGGCCTGGGTGCTGGTGCGCCGCCGACGCGACCTGCGCCTGGACGCCCGGGCGCGCAACGACCTCACCGCGCGCCTGCGCGAGCTGGCCGCCCGCCTGCTCACCACCCAGGACGAAGAGCGCCTGGCCATCAGCCGCGATCTGCACGACGACCTGGGCCAGCTGCTCACCGCCACCTGCATGCATCTGGAGCACGCCACATCCATCCCGCCGGGTGATCAGCAGGACGCCTCACTCTCCCGCGCCCACGCGGCGGCCGTGCGCTCGCTGCACTCCATGCGCTCGCTGGTGGCGCGGGTGCGGCCCCCATCCATCGAGCACATGGGGCTGGAGGGGGCGCTGAGGGGCGCCGTCGAGGAGTTCACCGCCTCCACCGGGTTGGAGGTGGTGACCGAGCTGAAGCTGGGACGGATCAAAATCCCGCGTTCGGCAGCCGAGAACATCTGGCGTATCCTGAAGGAAGCCCTGACCAACGTTGCTCGACACGCAGACGCGGGTCGCATCGACGTGTTGCTCGAGGCCACCTCTGAAGCTCTGAATCTGACGCTCACTGACGACGGTCGTGGCTTTCGGCCCGGTCGTCGCCCGGCCTCCGGCGTAGGGCTGCTCGGCATGCGCGAACGCGCCGAGTCCCTCGGAGGTCACATGACGCTGGAGAGCGAGCCGGGAGCCGGCACGCGCCTCCACGTGAGCATCCCCATCGAGCGGGATCAGGACCACACACACGAAAGGGAAGCATGAGCACAATTCGGATCCTGGTGGCGGACAACCACCCGGTCGTGAGCGAGGGCGTCGCGCTGGTGCTGGGGCAGTCGCCCGACATCGAGGTGGTGGGGCTCGCCAGCGGTGGACACGAGGCCGTGCGGCTCACGCGTGAGCTGTTGCCCGACGTGCTGCTGCTCGACTACCGCATGCCTGACATGGAGGCGCCGGGTGTGATCCAGCGCCTGAAGGCCGATGGCGCCACCACGGCCATCCTGATCCTGACCAACTACGAGCAGGCCAGCATCGCCAAGCACTGCCTGTCGCAGGGGGCGCTGGGCTTCGTGGCCAAGAGCGCAAGCAACCAGGAGCTGCTGGACGCCATCCACGCCGTGGCCCAAGGGCGCAGCTACCTCTCGTCGACGCTGGCGGCCTCCGTCAGCGCGGGCAACGGCGCGCAGGGCCTGGACAACCTGAGCGCGCGAGAGCTCGAGCTGCTGCGCCTCATGGGCGAGGGCTTCTCGTTGCAGGAGGCCGCCCACAAGATGCACGTGACCGAGAGCACGGTCTCCACCTACCGGCAGCGCCTCATGAAGAAGCTCAGCCTGCGCAACACGGCGGAGATCATCCGCTTCGCCGTGCAGCAGGGCCTGCTGGACGGTCTCGAGCCGCCCGCCATCGCAGCGTCTCAGCGCACGCCGCCAGCGCCGCCGCACGCGCCGCCGCACGCGTAGCCGCCCTGGCAGCGCGTGGCAGGCCCATTGAGCGGCTCCGATGTGTAGCGATCCAGCGACGCGAGAATCGTAGTCAGCGCGACACGACAGCGTCTGTCGCAAAAAAGCGCGCGGTCGTACGATGCAGACCGACGAGGCCCGGAGCTTCGGTCGCGCGCCGCAAGGCGAAGCGCCGAGGGAGAGGGCTCCGGGCCTCGCCGCTTCTCCCGCTGTGTACACGCGAGCAGCCCGGACAGTCGCCCATCCGCTGCGTTCATGGGAGACTGAAGCCAGCCCGCGCCGGACGCCCGGGCGCTCACGAGCGGAGGCAGCATGACGCGCAAGGACGAGAAACCGGACACGGCCTTCCAGATCGCGCCCCCGGCGCGCCGCGAAGCGGGCAAGCCCCAACCTGGCGCCCCCGATCTGCGCATCGAGGAGATCGAAGAACGGCACGTCCCCCGGGACCGCAACATCTTCGACAAGTGAGCCGACCTGGACCCGAGGCCGAGCGCCGGCCGCCAGCCCAGCCTCCAGCCCCGCCCCCAGGCGCCAGGGCTCCGCGCCTGCGCTTTGCCGCCCTGGCCCACCCCGCCGTGCAGCTGGTGCGCTTCGGCACCAAGCTGGGCCTGGCCCGCCTGATGGCACCCGAGGACTTTGGCCAGGCCGTGCTGGCGGGCAGCCTGGCCTTTGCCGCCGGGCATGTGGCCCTGCTGGGCCTGGACGAGGCCTGGGTCCACACCCGGCGCCCCGGCCCGCGGCTGCTGGCGAACCTGAGCCGAGCCCATCGATCAAGCGGCCTGACGCTGGGCCTGCTCACGGCGCTGGCCGGGCTCGCGCTGCTGACGCTCAGCGACCCGGAACAACGCGAGCTGGGCGCCATGCTGCTGGCCCTGGCCCCCATGGTGCCGCTGGCCAACCTGACCGTGCTGCCCACGGCGCGGCTGGTGCGCGAGCGCGACTTCGAGCGCCTCTTCAAGCTGGACGTGAGCGCCGTGCTGGCCCTCTCGCTGACCATGCTGGTGGCCGCAGCGGCCGGCCTGGGAGGCTGGAGCCTGGTCATCGGCTGGCACGCCAACGCCCTGGTCACGTGGGCGCTGGTGCGGCGCGCGGTCAGGGCTCACCCCTTGCCCGAACTCAGCGCGGACCAGGAGGATGACCCCACCAAGACGCGCCGCTTCGGCCGGCACCTGCTGGGCGCTCAGATCAGCGGCGTGCTGGGCGACGGGCTGGGCGGCTGGGCCGTGGGCTTCGGCATCGGGCGCGGCCCCATGGGCTTCTACAGCCAGGGCCGCGACCTGGCCAGCCAGCTGGTGGGCTGGGCCGGGCAGCTGGCCGAGCGCGCGCTGTTTCCCGCGCTCAGCGCCCAGCACCGCAAGCAGGCCCTGCTGCCGTCCTACGCCTCGGCGCTGCGCGTCGGGCTGGCCTGGCTGCTGCCGGCGCACCTGGCGCTGTGCCTGCTGGCCACGCCCCTGGTGATCCTGCTGCTGCCCCCGACCTGGCACGACACCGGCCCCGTGCTGGCCGTCATGGCCCTGGCCGCCGGCGCGCGCTGCCTGGACGTCATCGCCTGCACGGCGCTCAAGGCGGGCGACCGCTCACGCAGCGTGGCGGCCCTGGGCGTCGTGCGGGTGCTGCTGCTGCTGACGACCCTGCCCCTGGCGCTGCTCCGAGGCGATCTGCTCTCCGTGGCCCTGGCCGTACTGGCAGCCCAGGTGCTGACCGGCGCCCTGTCCCTCTGGCGCACCCGCAGCCAGCTCGGCTCCACCCAGGATCGCGGGCTGGTGGCCGCGGCGCGGGCCAGCCTGGCGCTCGCGCTGGTGGGCAGTCCGGTCGCCATCAAGCTGGTCGCGCAGTTCCACGAGACGCCCTGGCTGGCGCTGCTGGTGGGCGCAGGGTCGCTGCTGGCCATCTGGATCCTCGCGCGACTGCTGCTGGACCGCGCGGGCCTGCTGAGCGACCTGCATGCCATCATGAGCCGATCGTCTCGAGCTGCGGAGAGCACCGCGTGAGCCCCTCCTCGTCCACTCCGCTGGCCACCGTGGTGGTCGCCACGCACAACGGCGCGCGCTTCGTGGCGCGCACCCTGGAGAGCCTGCTGGCACAGAGCGTGGGCCCGCTGCAGATCGTGGTCTGCGACGACGGCTCCAGCGACAACACGCCCGCCCTGCTGCAGACCTTCGGCTCGGACATCAGCGTGGTGCGCCAGCAGAACCGCGGCGTCTCGGCCGCGCGCAACCGCGGCGCCGCCCTGGCCCGCGCGCGCCACATCGCGTTCCTCGACCACGACGACGTGTGGGAGCCCTATCTGCTGGAGCGTCAGCTGGCGCAGCTGGCCCGCTACCCGGACGCGGGGCTGGCCTACGCCGACTCGTGGGTCGTGGACGACAACGACCGCAAGCACGGCCGACGTCGGCGCTGGCTCGACTACCGCGAGGGCGACGTGCAGGCCGATCTGCTGCTGGGCAACTTCGTGCCGCTGGAGACGGCGCTCATGCCCACGGCCATCTTCCGCCGGCTGGGCGGCTTCAACGAGGAGCTGCGCTACCTGGAGGACTACGACCTGTTCCTGCGCCTCTCGGCCCTGGCGCCGGTGGTGTTCCTGGATCAGCCCCTGGCGCGCTACCGCATCCACGACAGCAACCTGTCGCACCACCGCGAGGCCCTGCTGGCCGAGTGGGTGCTGGTGCTGGAGCAGCTGCTGGAGCAGGGGCCACGGCCCGCCGCCGAGCGCGCGCGCATTGAGGGCCAGATCGGTCTGCGCGCCGGCGAGACCGCCTGGCACGCCCTGCGGCGTGGAGACGCCGACGGCGCCCGGGCCTGGCTGCGGCGGGCGCGTGGGCGCTGCCCGTCCGGCGTCTCCACGCGCGTACGGCTGTTGCACGCGCTGGTGGCCGGCATGCCCGCGGGGCTCAGCGGCAGCCTGCGCCGCCTGCTGCCGCGGCACGTCCTGTATGGCGTGCGCCTGGGACGCGGCGCCGCTCAGTCCGAGCGCTCTCCGGCGTAGATCACCACGTCGGCCCGGCCGCGGTCCTCGTCCTGCAGCGTGTCCGCGCTCTGGGACAGCACCGCCACGGTCAGGATCGCGCGACCGGGCGCGGCCGCGCGCACGCGTTGCACCAGACCCCCGTCGAAACCCACGTGAAAGTGCCCCACCACCAGCATGGCCGGCTTGCCGCCGGCGCGCAGGGCCTGGCGCACGCTGTCGGCCATGGTGGCGTCCCACAGGTTCTGGGATCGAAAGGTGGCCTCCACCGCCGCGGCCGGGGGCAGGCTGCCGGACTCCGCCATGATCTGCTCGAAGCGCTCGCGATACTCGCCGGTGGTGAGCGCGCGCGGCAGCACGAACTGCTCCCGCTGCCGCGGGCCCAGGCTCGACAGGAACGGGTAGCCCCGCTTGCGCGCCAGACTCACGTAGCGCCGCGGCGCGTTGGCGGCCCAGACCTGCGCGCCGGCCCGCTTGGCGCCGCGCACCATGGCCCGATGCCCGTTGGGGAAGCTGCTCTTGCTGAGCCCCAGAGCGCGCACCATGCCGGCCTCGTCGGTGACGCCCGAGAGGAAGTCATCCAGGCCCAGCTGCTGATCGCGGGTGAGGAACTCCAGCGCCACGGCGGGGCTGAGCTGCTCGTCTTCCAGCAGCTCCTCGAACACAAAGGCCGCCGCCGCCAGACCCTGCGGGTGGCCGTGGGACTCGCCCCACAGCACCACGTCGGCTCGGCGCGCGCGCTGCACCAGGGCCGGCCACGACACGACCCGGCCGTCGTGCCCGTCCAGCATGACCAGCGAGCGCCCCTCGGCCGGCAGCACCAGCGCGCCCAGGGGGCCGTGTGGCGAGGGCGAGGATCGCGCGCCAGCGCAGCTCGCACAGGCCAGCAGCAGCAGCAGCGCGCTCAGCGCCCGCGGGCCGTGACGGCTCAGGCGTGTCAGCGAGCTCGACAGGTCACGGTCCGCAGGCGCTCGTCGCTTCAAAGGACGCTGTTCTCGAAGAGGTAGACCACCAGGCCATCCGGTCCGCTACCGGTGACCACACCGGCCGAGAGCTGGAGCAGGTCCAGGTCGCCGTCGGTGTCCATGTCGAACAGCTCGACGTCAGCGGTGATGTAGTCGCCGGCCTCGAACCAGTTCTGGCGAGACAGGGTACCCAAGCTGCCGCCCTGCACGCCTCCGTCGTTGATCAGCAGCACGTGGTTGGCGCCGGCGAACAGGTCGTGGCCGCCGAAGTAGACGTCGGGGTCGCCGTCCGCGTCCAGATCGCCCACGTCGAGCGTGATGCGGAAGCCGTCGTCAAACAACACCGTCTCCACGTCGCTGGTGTTGTTCTCCTGCAGCAGGCCCGTGCCGTCGTTGAAGTAGAGATCGCCCGAGTACACGGGGTCGAAGCTGAAGTAGGTGTTGTGCACCACCACGTCCAGCCAGCCGTCCATGTCGAGGTCGACCAGCGCGGCTCCCAACGAGTCATCGAGCTTGGAGCCGGCCGCGCCGGTGGAGTCCTCCAGGCTCGTGAGTGAGGCGTCAGCGAAGCCGCCGCTACCGTCGTTCAGCAGCAGCATGTTGGTGAAGCCGAAGCGCGCCGCAAACAGGTCGAGGTCGCCGTCGTTGTCCACGTCCCCCGGCGCATAGACCGAGACGTCGATCAGAGGGTCGTTCCAGGCGGCCAGCGCGAAGGCGCTGTGCGGCACCCAACCGCTGGCGCTGTGCAGGCTGAGCGCATCGGCCGGGAGCACGCCGGGGTTGGCGCTCGACTCAGCCTGGACGCGCACCAGGTCGATGCGGCCGTCGTTGTCGAAATCGCCCGGGGTCACTGCGCCCGTCAGGAAGGCGCCGCCGTCGAAGCCGAGGTTCTGCACAAACAGGCCCGTGCCGTCGTCCACCCAGAGCGTGTCGGGCACGTCGACGCCGTCATCGAAGCCGGTCACCAGCAGGTCGGCGCGGTTGTCGCCGCTGAGGTCGGCCGCCTGCACCAGGCCGATCAGCGAGCCCTGCGGGAAGCCGGGGATGCGCGCGGCCGTCTCGTCGCTGAAGTGCCCCGTGCCGTCGTTGATCCAGAGTTCCAGGAACTCCAGGCCGCTGGAGTCCTCCAGGCCGGTGATGGCCAGGTCGGGGATGCCGTCGCGGTTGAAGTCGCCCGAGGTGGCGCTGAAGCTCTCGATGTCGTCGTAGCCCGTCGGCAGCCGCGCCGCGCTCACGTCCGTCAGCCAGTTCTGGCCCGGGTTGAGCGGCTCGACCTCCAGCGCCTCGCGGTTGGACGCCAGGCGCTGACCGGTCTGGCTCAGCAACAGCGCCTGCACGTAGAAGGTCACGCCCACGCCCGCGGCACCGAAGTCGCCCGGCGCGGTGGGCGAACTGGAGAACAGGCGGCCGTTGGCGTCCGTGACGATGGTCAGGATGCTCGCGCCGGCGAGGTTCAGCGAGAAGGCGGGCCAGTGGTTGCCCAACAGCGTGGGCGTGCCGTCGAACGACATGAACAGCAGGCCCAGAGCGTCGGCCTCCGTGCTGCGCAGGCTGGCGATCAGATCCTGGCCGCCGATGACGGGACCCAGCTCCAGATCGACCTGGATGGAGCGCGGATCACCCGCGCGCGCGAGCGGCGCAGCCAGCAGGATGGCGAGCGAGAGGGAGCAGAGGTAACGGAGCATTGGTCGGATTCCGGGAGAGGTGTGCTGTGTGCGTACTCGGTGTGTAGTAGGCCCGGCGCGGCGGCGCCTCGGTGTGCGGCAAGCCACATCATCGCCCATATGTGAGCCCGAGCCCATTTGTGAGCCTTGGCCCATCGCCCGCTATTGCGACGCACTAGCAATAGCAGCGAGTAACCTAGCCAGCCGCTGCGATCTCGTCAAGCCGTGAGTCACGGCTGGCCCCTCGAGCCGGGGCACCCGCGCTGGCGCCCCGCCTGGGCGTCCGAGTAGCCTCGCCCGATTGCGCCCCTCCCCCCATCCGGTGCCGCCATGAGCCTGGGTCAGGTCTCGCTCGTCTTCCTGCTGCAGATGGCCCTGGGAGGCGTGGTCACCGAACTGCTGGGCGATCGAGCGGCGCTCGGTCCCAAGTACGCCAAGGTCAGCGGCTGGATCCTGGCCGCGCTGCTGGGGCTGGCCATGAGCCTGTGCGCCGGGGCCCTGTGGGACGCAGACGCCACGCTGAACGAGCGCTGGCTGGCCCTGTCGGTCATGGCCGGCGCCGCGGGCGTGCTGGTCTACGCGTCCTTCGCCGGCTGGGACAAGCCCGCGCTGGAGCTGTCCGGGCTGGTGCTGGCGCTGCTGGGCTGCGGCGCGGCGGTGGGGCTCTCGGCCGGCATCGGCGTGGCGGCCGCGGGCGGCTCCCCGGCCTGGATGCTGGTGGCGGGCGCGTACACCTCGGCGCTGGTGCTGGGCTTCAACACCTGGGGCATGATCCTGGGGCACTGGTACCTGGTGGCGCCGGGCCTGCCCATCAAGCACCTGGCGCGCATGGTGGCGCCGCTGCCCTGGGTGCTGCTGGCCAAGACGGTCGTGTCCGGCGCGGCGCTCTGGCTGGGCTGGTCGACGGTGCTGGGAGGCGAGGGTTCGCTCTCGGACCTGCTGGCGCGACACCCCGGCCGCGTGATCGACGTGGTCAACATCGCCGCGCGCGTGCCGGTGGGAC
>Ga0164313_10006072_pt1 | contig 10671 bp, 8 predicted proteins | sample GuaBasSedimGuay4_FD_113735 | JGI IMG/M metagenome (GOLD analysis project Ga0164313, IMG submission 113735) | Subseafloor sediment microbial communities from Guaymas Basin, Gulf of California, Mexico - Guay4, Core 4569-4, 0-3 cm | ecosystem: Environmental > Aquatic > Marine > Hydrothermal vents >...
CAGGACAAGCGACGATAATATCAACACCACGTGCTACTTTGGCGATCTGCGGTTTGATATTAACTCCACCATAGATCGAAGCACTTCGTATCCCGGTTTTTTGCCCCAGGTCACTAATGTTTCCGTTAATCTGTTCGGCCAGTTCCCTGGTTGGAGCAACTATAAGGGCTCGGACATAGCCTTGTCTGCCACCTTTAATTAATTTTTCCAAGATGGGGAGGACAAAGGCAGCGGTTTTACCGGTCCCGGTCTGGGCCAGTCCCATGATATCGCGCCCTTTTAAAACTGCCGGGATTGCTTTTCTTTGGATCGGTGTCGGTGTTTGATAGCCGGCCGTTGTGATTCCCGCTGCAATTGAAGGGTGAAAATTAAAGGTTTTAAAATCCATACATTCCTTTTGTTGCTCCGCAAAGTTGGAAGCTCTTTTGTAGGTAAAAAATCCAGCACCCTCAGAGGGTGCACGTAGAGTTTCCTCTATAGCATAAAAAAACCGCTCACCCTCTCGCAGAGGCCTTGAGCGGTTATAAATGTTAGTTCTGGCATGTATTGCAAACTCTAACATGCCGTGCTTCAAAATCACCTGAACATACAAAATGATCTGAAATTTGTTGCAAAAATATGGGCTGAATGCCCATGTCCCCAGCAGTCTTTCTCTGGGGAATACAGCATGTTACTGGTTTAGTATTTTACCTGTAACCGTCCACAGAGCATAAGCTTGGTTTCTTGACGGAATACCACTTCAATTTTGTTCGGCATTACTATTTCGCTGACCACTCCCAGCCCAAACATGGGATGGTTTATCAGATCGTTTCTCTTGAAAGTGTCGGTCATGGAGTAAGCAAGAGCCACAGCTTCATCCCGTCCTGCGACAAGCTCTTCAAAATGGGCTTCGATCTTGGCTAGCTTAGCTGCGGCAGCAGCAGTGGCGCGTGCCGTTGGTTTCTTTTTGGCTGCAACTGCCTTTGCAGGTTTTTCCGGCCGATATTTATGTTTCGCTTTGCAGACATTGCATTCTACTTTGGCCACCTTGCCATCGACTAAGGCGATTATGGTATGATTGGTATTATCTTTGCATTTAAGGCAATGGGAGGTTATTTCATTACCAGCCTCAAGTTTTTTTTTGTTTTTCAAGGGATTTCCTTACGATGTTTAATTGTTCACACAAACGGAGCTAGTGTGAATGGGCACGTTATAGACTTCGTTGACAAAGCTTTTGGTTCAAACTTTGGAGAAGAGATCGAGAACGAACCCAGGTTAGTATTATTGCATTTTGAGATGGGAAAGAGGCACATCTATTTCTTAATATTATCATGATTGGCCATAATTAGCCACTTATTTACAGTTTCTTGTATTTTATTTGTGAATATTCATTACTTGTATTTATAGTTTTTCTGGTACAGGAAGCTTGTAATAATAAGCTTGGTATGAATTTTTTTCAAAAAGGTAATGATGCCTGGTCTATCGCAATTTTAGACAGTTTTCCATGTGCAGGTTGATTGCAAGTCATTGTTTTTGTGGGCATATTGTGTAATTTTAAAATGTTATGAGTGTAGAAAACTATGAATGATAGTATATAATAAGAAGAGTTCTTTCATTCATATACGATAATGCCAAGGAGAATCATGGTTTCAAATATCACTAACTCACTTTCTAAGCACGATGGCACTAAACTCTTAGAGGAGTTGCAAGCAGGCTTTTCATGGGAGTGGGATAGCAGGTTTAAAACAGTATTGGCGCAGGTCGGTATCAATGAAAAAGATGCCGCCGAAAAAATATTGATAAACTATTTAGGCACTGCTTGGGATAGTGTCACCATCAAAAAGGCCCCTGAGAGTGAGCAGCGTATTTTAGTCCGCCTTGGCGGCATGATGTCTGGACAGTTGTTTTATACCGCAGGTTTACCAGAGAACGGAATTGTTTTCTGCGCCTGGTGGCCCTGGGGTAACGGCCAGACAATTTCCATCCGACTCGGTACAAATCTGGAAGACTCAACTCTGTTGGATACGTTAGCCAAACCCGACGCCAGTTAACATTTCCCCTTTTAACGAATAATAGTAAATTAGAGAATTCAGATTCTTGCTGTTTACTTTGTCATTTCATCCTGATTGCTTAAGGATTTCTTGAGGAGAACCTGAAGCGATGGTATGGATAAATGATGGAATATGATCTACCCACTTTGCCTATTCATGCCGTCCTGCCAGAGTTGCAGGAACGCCTTGCAAACAACCTGTCTGTAGTTCTTGCCGCAGAGACCGGTTCTGGTAAAACCACGATTGCTCCTTTAGCCTTGATAAAAGAACCATGGCTTTCAGGTAGAAAAATTATCATTCTGGAACCCCGACGTATTGCTGTTCGTATGGCAGCAAAACGAATGAGCGAGATTGTTGGTGATACGGTTGGGGGACTGGTTGGTTATCGCATCCGTTTTGATACAAAGATTAGTTCCAGAACTCAGATTGAGGTTGTTACCGAAGGCATTCTTATTCGTATGATGCAACAGGATCCGGAACTTTCCGGTGTAGGTTTAGTCGTATTTGATGAGTTTCATGAGCGAACTCTCATGGCAGACTTGGCTCTGGCTCTTTGTTTGGATGTACAAGCGCTGCGCGGTGATCTGAAAATGATGATCATGTCTGCCACAATGGATACTTCACGGGTGTCACAACTTCTCGATGACGCGCCGGTAATTTCCGGACAGGGCCGCTGTTTTCCGGTAACTGTCAGTTATCTTCCTTACGTATCTAAAGATTATCTTGTACCGCGTACGGTTAAAGCTATCCACCGGGCCATGACAGAGCATGATGGAGATATTCTGGTGTTTTTGCCCGGTGCTGGAGATATCAAGATGGTGCAAAAGCAGATTGATGGGGATGTCCTTTGTTTGCCCCTCTATGGTAATTTGCCCCAAAAGCAACAGGACCTGGTTTTTGCCCCTGCAGAGAAGAGACGATTAATACTGTCTACTCCTATTGCTGAGACCAGTCTCACCATCGAAGGTGTATCGATTGTCATTGATTCCGGGCTGGTTAAAGTTCCCTGTTTCTCGCCAGCGACCGGTTTGACCTCCTTGAATACTATTGCTATCTCCAAAGCATCTGCTGAACAGCGGTCCGGGCGAGCCGGCAGATTGGGACCGGGAATCTGTTATCGGTTGTGGACGAAAGGGGAGCATCATTCCAAAGCTGATTTTTTACCTCCTGAAATTGTCGGTGCTGATCTTGCTCCTTTACTCCTTGAAATTCTGCAGTGGGGTGTGACAGATCCTGGAGAATTGAACTGGCTTGACCTACCACGGACGGGTCCTGTGCAGCAAGCTCGTGAACTTCTTGCCCAGTTGGGCGCTGTTAATGAAAAAGGTCTGCTTACTGATATCGGAAAACAAATCAGTCTATTGCCTTTGCATCCGCGTTTGGCGTTAATGTTGTTGCATGGTCGTGACCATGGTAATGGCCCACTGGCTTGCTGGTTGGCAGCTCTATTGCAGAATCGAGATCTGTTTCGCGGAAGTAGTGACGAGCGAAGTGTTGATATCGAGGACCGGCTGGAAATTTTACGGTTGTTTGAGCAGGAAAGGGGTGCCATTGTCCGAGGCCGGGGCGCAGACCCATCTCTTTGTCGACGCATTCTTCAGGAGGCCAATCAATATCAGCGATTACTGGGTGTGAACGGTGAAGTTGAGAATCTTCAGGAATCAGGTAATCTGCTGGCCATTGCTTATCCTGATCGGATAGCTCAGAAAAAAGCGGTTTCCAGTCAACATCTACTGTCCTCAGGTCGTGGCGTTATCCTTCCTGTCGGGGATCATTTGCATAAGGCTGATTTTTTAGTGGCCGCTCATCTTGATGGTGGAAAAAAACAGGGACGTGTTTTTCTGGGAGCTGCTCTGTCGAGGAAGGATATCATCAAAGGTCATGAGCATTTATTAACCAGAGAGGAAAGGGTGGTATGGAATAAAAATCAAGTGGAGGCGGCTTCTGTTCTGTTGCTCGGCAGTCTGGAACTTGAAAGAGAACCCTTGCTGACGGTTGACCCGGATAGAATCCGCCACTGCCTTCTTAAGGGTATACAGCAGGCAAGCATTGATTGTCTGGGCTGGCAGAAAAAAAGCCGTGAGCTTCAGGCAAGAATGCAGTCCGCCCATGTCTGGGCTCCAGAAACTTGGCCAGATGTGTCGGATGCCAGTCTTATAAATGATTTGTCCTGGCTTGAACCCTATCTTGGTTCCGTTACCACTTTAAAACAGCTTAAAAAGATTGATCTGTATCCAATTCTTCTTTCGCCTCTTTCCTGGAAGGACCAGCAAGCGTTTGACCGGTTGGTTCCCACCCATTTTCAGGTTCCAAGCGGATCAAAAATACGGCTTTCGTATCAGCCCGGTGACCCGCCCATTCTTGCCGTCCGCCTTCAGGAGATGTTTGGTGCGACAACCACTCCAACTGTATTCGGAGAAGATATTTCTGTAGTTGTTCATCTGTTGTCACCCGCTGGCAGACCTATTCAGGTTACCCGGGATTTAGCAGGTTTCTGGCAGACTACATATCATGAGGTAAAGAAAGAGCTGAAAGGCAGATATCCGAAACATTACTGGCCCGATGATCCGCTTACTGCAAAAGCGACCAGCCGGGTGAGACCAAAATGATTCCCTGGGAGTTGCTGGATAGCGTTCCGGTACCTGGCGGTAAAGAAGTACTTTGCCTTTATAAACGGGGTGAGGAATTTTCCATCCGGGTGGATGGTCGTGAACTCATGAACAGTCGTGTCCATGGTTCAGAGGATGCCTTGGCTGAGCTTGTCTGCGAAAGACTTGCCAGTTGCCTTGCCCCAAAGGTCTTGATCGGTGGTCTGGGCATGGGCTATACTACGGCGGCGGCATTGCATCAACTTGGAGCCCAGGCTCAGGTCGTGGTGGCCGAACTTGTTCCTGCTGTAGTTGGATGGAACCGGGGGCCACTTGCTGGTTTAGCAGGTCATCCCCTTAAAGATATCCGAGTCTCACTGCGGGAGGTTGATGTTGCTCGAATTTTACAAACTGAACAGCAGGCCTATGACGCCATCTTGCTGGATGTAGACAATGGCCCGGATGGCTTGACCAGTGTTGGTAACAACTGGCTTTATACCTTGGCTGGATTGAATGCTGCCCATTCTGCTTTGAAATCATCAGGCATCCTGGCAGTCTGGTCAGCTAGTCCTGACTCTACATTCTCTCGGTTGTTGCGCCAGGTGGGATTTACGGTTGAAGATGTCACTGTCCGGTCACGGGGTAGCAAAGGCGGCAGCCATCATATGATTTGGCTTGCCGAACGCAGGAAGTAGGTCGGAAAGTTCTGGTTAATAACTAACGATTGAGTATTAAATTAATGAAAATTCGAAAAATTACCCCTGAACTTTGTCCCAAGGCTTCCGCATTATTGCTGCAAACTTTTCAAGGCAGCAATTATGAAGTGCGATTATTTGAAAATCTGCACAAAAATGGGAAAACGGTTCATGAGTGGGGGTTGATCCATATTAACAGGATCATCGCCTATATTGCTTTTACCAATGCATATAATGGTCGTGATGTTTGTGGTTTGCATTTGGCTCCATTGGCAGTGAAGACCGAGTTTCAAAACCAGGGGATAGGTTCTGAGCTGCTTCACTTTGCCTTGCGGCAGGAAGTTGTTAAAGCAAACACAATTTTTGTTTTAGGAGATCCTGTTTTTTATCAGAAGTTTGGATTTGAGCTTTGCGCTATGCCTACCTGCCCTTTTGATAAAAACAATGCCCATTTCTTAAGCATACGCAATACTACATCCAGTCAGTTCACGGTGGGGTATGAGCGGGAGTTTAAAATTGGGGCGTAATCTGTATCAACCACAGATTGCACCCTTTCAGGGCATAAACACCTTTTTAAGGCATAAATACTCCTTAGGATCATTGCTGTCTCATAAAGTCCCCTCTCCCAAGTGGGAGAGGGTTAGGGTGAGGGATGAAAAATCAAGTGTTTGCATGTTAATTTTTATACACCCCTCATCCTAACCTTCCGGAGTCTTCGCTTTGCTCCGCTTACCTCCCCTCAATGGGAGAAGGGATAGTTTTGTATACTTTTCAAATGTCTCAAATATTTGAAACAGGCTGGAACAAAGGCCTGCAACAGTTTATTAGAAAAATAAAACCTGGTCCTTTGGGCTCGGATATTTACTGTTCGAAATAAAATGTACTGTAAGATAGCAATGCTTGAGGATATAAACTTCGATTTTGAATGAATTGTGTCGAAGCTCTACTGAAAAAAAATCTATTTGGAAACATTCTTCATGAATCAGTATCATACAATTATTGCTGAAGAACTCGGTATACGTGTTAATCAGGTTGCAGCAACCGCAGCCCTTCTTGGTGATGGCGGCACAGTACCTTTTATTTCCCGTTACAGAAAAGAGGCCACCGGTGTTCTGGATGAAATAAAGATAACCTCCATTCGCGACAGGCTGGGCCAGTTAGCGGCTTTAGATAAGAGGCGTGAAGCTATCATCGCTTCTCTTTCTGAACGGGATTTGTTAACCGATACCTTGCAGAAATCCCTTGTTACTGCCTCTGGCCTCGCTATTCTGGAAGATATTTATCTGCCCTACAGGCCTAAACGCAGGACCAAAAGTTCCATTGCCAAAGAAAAAGGTCTTGAGCCATTAGCCACAGCCATTTTTGCACAGGACAAAACGCCTGTGGCCTCACGGCACTATATTAATCCGGAAAAAGAGGTGATGACAGAGGACGACGCTCTGGCAGGTGCCCGGGATATTATTGCCGAATGGATAAGTGAAGACGCTGGTCTTCGAAAAACCTTACGTCCTTATTTTGCCAGTAAAGCCCTGTTAAGCTCCAAGGTTGTGAAGAAAAACAAGGAAAAAGGTGCAAAATTCCGGGACTATTTTGACTGGCAGGAACCAGTGGCAAAAGTTCCAGGCCATAGGTTATTGGCCATGTTTCGTGGCGAAAGTGAAAAAATACTGACGCTTTCACTGCGTCCATCCGAAGATGAAGTCATCGCCCTTATACGCAAAAAATATGTTCGACACAATGGTATGGCCGGTCAGCAAGTTGCGCTATCTATTGAAGATTGTTATCGACGATTGCTCGCACCGTCTCTTGAGAAAGAGTTACGCACTACTCTTAAGGAGAACGCAGACCGTGAGGCAATCGCAGTTTTTGCGGAAAATTTACGGCAACTGCTCCTTGCTCCACCCATCGGTCAAAAAAGAGTCATGGCCCTCGATCCCGGATTTCGGACTGGGGCGAAACTGGCCTGCCTGGATGGTCAGGGTCAATTCCTTCATTTTACAACTATCTATCCTACTCATTCTGAGCGCAAGCAAAAGGAAGCCGGGGATACAGTTATGGCTTTTTGTAAACAATATAATATACAGGCTATCGCCATTGGTAATGGTACCGCAGGCCGGGAAACAGAAGCTTTTGTACGGGCATTACCCTTGTCGACTGATTGTATTGTCACCATGGTCGATGAAAGTGGTGCATCCATTTATTCTGCCTCGGATACGGCCAGAACTGAATTTCCTGATCAGGATGTAACAGTTCGTGGCGCAATCTCAATCGGCAGGAGACTGCAGGATCCGTTGGCAGAGTTGGTAAAGATCGATCCTAAGGCTATTGGCGTTGGCCAGTACCAGCATGACGTTGATCAAAACGCTCTGAAAAACAGCCTGGAAGATGTGGTGGCAAGCTGTGTTAATGGAGTGGGAGTTGAAGTCAATACGGCGAGCGCCGAATTGCTCACCTCTGTCTCAGGACTGGGTCCGGTATTGGCACGCAATATTGTTGCTTTTAGAAACGAAAACGGGCCTTTTGCGAGTAGGAAAAAACTTAAGGATGTTCCCCGTCTCGGAGCTAAGGCCTTTGAACAATGCGCCGGGTTTTTGAGAATTCATGGAGCGGCGAACCCTCTGGATAGTAGTGGGGTCCACCCGGAACGCTATGGAATTGTCAAACAGATGGCAAAGGATTGTCAATCTACAGTTCGTGATCTTATGGATCAGGAATCAATACGGCAAAGGATAAATCTTGAGCGATACGTGAGCCCAGCCGTTGGCATACCAACTCTTACCGATATTATGGAAGAATTTGATAAGCCTGGTCGTGATCCCCGTGGGGTATTCACTCAATTTTCCTTTGCCGAAGGGGTGAACAGTATTGAAGACCTGTACCCGGAAATGAAACTTCCCGGCATTGTCACCAACGTTACCAAATTCGGTGCCTTTGTTGATATCGGAGTTCATCAGGATGGTCTTGTTCACATCAGTCAGTTGGCTGACCGTTTTGTCAAGGATCCTGCTGATGTGGTAAAGGTGCGTCAGCAGGTAATGGTTCGAGTCCTTGATGTTGATTTGCCACGAAAACGGATAGCACTTTCCTTGAAAAGCTGTAAATAACGTACTTCTTCCACCTCATCTCAATGGGCAACTTTCCTGTCATAGTTCTTGATTTTGAGACAACTGGTCTGTCACCACGTTATGGTGATAGAGCTATTGAAATCGGTGCTGTACTCATTGAAAACAACTTGGTTGTTGACCGTTTTCAAAGCTTGATGAATCCAGGATTCAGGATTAGTTTTTTCATCGAAAAATACACAGGTATCAATAACCGGATGTTAGAAGCTTCACCACCTTGTGAAGAGGTGATGGAAAAGTTCGCGGAATTTATTGGTAACTATCCTCTTGTTGCACATAACGCATCTTTTGACAGGAAATTTCTTGACGCAGAACTTGGTTTTATCGGAAGATCATTCAATAATGATATGGCCTGCTCGATGCTTGCAGCACGAAGGGTGTATCCAGATGCACCGGACCATAAACTTGGGACACTTGTGCGGTACTGTAATATTTATACTGATGGAATATTTCACAGGGCACTTGCTGATGCTGAAATGACCGGGCAGCTTTGGATTTCAATGATTGATGAAATTACAAATATTTTCGACTTCAGCACAGTATCATTTGATTTGATGCAAAAACTTTCTAAAATACCCAAGGCAAAAGTGGCGGCATATCTTGAAAAGGTTGCTGGTGAACAATGTTAACTAACGACTACTCTCTTCTCTCAAAATGTTGTGCTGAACCACTTGTTGATCAATAATCAAATTCTTTCCTTTTACCTTGAGTACATGGATATTGAGATGATATAATTGTCAATAGATAGTCAAAATATGAAAGCGTTGTATGTATTGTTGGGAGGGGGATAATGTATAAAAGTTGCTTTCTTCTGTTGGTGTTATTTTCAGTACTTTCAAGTCCTACGGGAACTTTTGCTGAAAATATTAATCGTTTGCTGGCTTCTGATTTTCAGTATTTGGGAGCTTTTCGTTTGCCTGATGTTCCAGGCGAGTGCAATTGGACTTATAGTGGTCATGGCATGACCTATTATCCTGGCGGTGATGCTTCCGGTTCCGGGGATGGCTATCCAGGTTCTTTATATGCAACAGGGAATGACGCTGTCTGTCAACATGTGTCCGAAATCTCAATTCCGGCCCCTGTAAAGTCTCCAAGTAAAAACCTGGCAGAATTGGATACAGCTGGAACTCTGCAGCCCTTTCGAGATATTCGGGGCGGTATTTTTGGGCCATTCGAAAATATGGTAATTCCCAGGGTAGGTCTGGCTTATTTACCACCCAGGGGTAGTCAGACAACCGGCAAGCTTCATTTTTGCTGGGCACAGCATATTCAGGCTTTTGAAGCAACTCATGGCTGGTGTGAGTTAAATCTTTCAACCCCGCAGACTTCCGGGCCATGGTATTTAAGCAGCTATACAAATTATATTACCAATGATTATATGTTTGAAATTCCGGCCAGTTGGTCAAGTGTTAATGCGCCTGGTCTGGGCCTGGCTACGGGAAGGGCACGAGAGGGTCCCTGGTCTGGTCTTGGTCCAGCACTTTTTGCTTATGGGCCATGGTTGAATGGTAATCCTCCAGCACCATCTGCCACAATCACCCATCTTAAACCTCTTCTATTCTATGGTCAGCAAGTGGCAGGTGTGCCAGAGGTCGTTACGGACCCGAGCAAGGCCATGAATGGTTATCTGGATGCTGATCATTGGTTTGGGGGTGAATGGCTTACTTCTGGTGCGAAATCAGCTGTCATATTCATTGGCACCAAGGCTACTGGAAATTCATGGTATGGCTTTGCAGATGGTACAGTTTGGCCTTATGACTGTGCTGAGCCCAGTACTCCACCGTGTCCGATAACACCGGAGTGGCCTTACGACGACAGAGGTTTCTGGGCTGATGGCTATAAGGTTCAGATTATCTTTTTTGATACAACTGACCTTGCAAAGGTGGCGCAAGGCACCATGCAGACATGGCAGCCTCAACCATATGCAACTCTTGACTTAGACAATTATTTCTTTGATCCGAATATTGATGTTACACGTTACAAACGTGATTTGGTAGGAGCGATCGCTTATGATAGGGTTCGCGGTTTCCTGTATGTTACGGAAAAACAGGTTGACGATGAAAAAAGCATAATTCATGTATTTAAGATTACATCAGGTAAGGCATCAAGTAAGGCAATTACCGGTTCTTATATACTATTGCTCAACGATTAGGAAAATCGGGTCCTCATATAAAGAGTTTCTACTTTTTTTCTGGCCCAGGGTGTCTTGCGTAGAAACTTGAGACTCGATTGGATG
>Ga0164313_10006073_pt1 | contig 10669 bp, 7 predicted proteins | sample GuaBasSedimGuay4_FD_113735 | JGI IMG/M metagenome (GOLD analysis project Ga0164313, IMG submission 113735) | Subseafloor sediment microbial communities from Guaymas Basin, Gulf of California, Mexico - Guay4, Core 4569-4, 0-3 cm | ecosystem: Environmental > Aquatic > Marine > Hydrothermal vents >...
ATCTGGTGCGACGCCAACCTCCTCAACCAGACCTTCAGCCGTCCCGAGGGGATTTTCCAGTCCGTCACCGCTCGACTTCATTCCAGGAATGACTTCATAGCATTGAAGGACTCTCTGACGTCGGATCCCCGGCTGACGGTGGACGTCACCGGCGAGCAGGCCTATTACGCCAAACAGTCCCAGGCTGTGAGCATGCTGATCCGGGTGCTGGGCTTCCTTGTCGCCTTTGTCATGGCCATCGGCGCGGTCTTCGGCGCGCTCAACACCATGTACTCGGCGGTGGCCGCGCGTGCGAGAGAGATCGCGACGCTGCGCGCCCTAGGTTTCGGCGGTGTAAGCGTGGTCATCTCATTTGTTGCCGAATCAGTTCTCATCGCCCTTGTCGGCGGGATTCTCGGTTGTCTGGCCGTGCTTCCACTCAACGGCTTCACCGCCGGCACGATGAACTGGCAGACGTTCTCGCATTTGGCGTTCGCGTTCAAGGTGACCCCATCGCTGATGGTCTGGGGACTGGCGTTTGCCGCATTCATGGGATTCATCGGCGGCCTGCTCCCGGCCGTGCGAGCCGCGAGAATGCCGGTCGCGGCAGCACTGAGGGAGCTCTGAGGAAGGCACTGGTTTTGAGTTATGAGTTTTTAGTTTTGAGTTACATCGCAGATGCCCAGTGGTGCATCGAGGAGTCGCTGATATCCAGAATCGAAGAATCTCCCCGATACAGAAGCGCAATTCTCGATTAGCTGCGCGCAGCTTAACTTGTGGAGACCCTTCGACTCATTCGTCGGACTCGTTCGCTCAGGGTGACAGTTAACTCGTCGTGAATTCCATCTTCGCGCAGCGGGTCATTTGCGATGTAACTCAAAACTCATAACTTAAAACTAAAAACTGATGGTCTATTCATCCGCCACGCAGCGGAAACCTACCGATCGGCTGAAATTCCCGGGTCTTCTTCCGCTGCGATTCGACACCCGCTGCCTCGACGGCGGGTCACCATAGTCACCACCACGTACAACCCGCCTGCGCTCGCCGATCAGACCGGTCTCCTGATACCACGCACTACCGTCGCGAGGCGCACCATTGTAGTTCTCGTTGTACACGTCCTCGGTCCACTCCGCGACGTTGCCGATGAGATCGTAGATCCCCCACTGATTGGGTTCGAAGCTCGCCACGGGAGCCGTCTCGCCCCAACCATCGTTTCGGTAGGTTCCGGCGCTGTTGGCCCGTCCCTGCACCCACCTCGCCCCCCAGGGGAACGCCGTCGCCGCTCCGCTCCGCGCCGCGAGCTCCCACTCAACCTCGGTCGGCAGTCGTTTTCCCGCCCACGAGGCGTACTCCCTCGCCTGGAACCAGTCGACCAACAAGACCGGGTGATCCCCGAGATTCGGGTTGTTAAACATCTCGGTTCGGTGCGGTGGCGTACAGACGCCGGCCCGAACACAGCTCCGGTACTCGTCGTTGGTCACCTCGGTACGATCGATCCAGAAACCATCGACCGCAACCTCGTGCGCCGGCTGCTCGTTGCTGCTGGCCCCATTATCACCCGGGCTGGCACCAACTTGGAATCGGTGTTCCCCAACCCAAACCATACCCTTCCCGTCACCGGACCACACCCTGGCGGCGCCGGTCTTACGTATGTGTCGATGTGCCGCCGCGGCGAAGATCGCATCACTCGGTGCTATCACGAGGCCGAGTTCCGCCGCCGCCAGCGCCGTCTCTCCGTCGCCACGGCGCTCGTGGTCCGACACGGCTTGGCGCAGAACCACCACGAGTTGAGATCGAAAGGAGGCGAACCGACCCGCGATTCGAGCGTTCTCCACGGCCACCGAACGATAGGCGGTCATACCCTGTTCTACATCAGCGATCTCGCTCCCGCTCGCCTGGTTGAGAAGCTCGGTCTCGAACCTGGCGAAGAGTTCACCAGCCACCGGATCCCGGGGATCACTGACGAGCCTTCGGGCAGCCAGATTCAAAGCCTCTTCCATCCGACCTTCGATCACATACAGGGTGATGGCGCGCCTTTCGAGGTATCTCCGATCCTCCGCCTCGAGTTCGGCGTCATCGAGCTCCTGACCCGACCCGATACCCATGAGGAATACTCGCTGAGCCGTACGAACAAGCTCGTTGACGGACGTCTCCTGGTCGTGATCCACAACGCACCGAAAACCGAGATCATCAGCAAAATACCCGACATCGAACCACGAACGGGTGGAGACGCGCGCCATGTCGATGGCGCGCCGCCAGGAGCCCCCACGAACCACCCGGCCCCACCCCTGTCGGGCCGCCCCACCGTCATTCGAAGCGTCCGAAAACTTGGGTTGATACCGGTCCTGACACCACTCCCACACATTTCCAGCCATATCGGTCGTTCCAAAGCCCATTGTCGGGAAACTCCCGACAGGTCGAGTGCCACCGGTGACCGAGTTCCTGGGTTCCAGCCAGACGTTGGTAAGCTCACGGCGACGGTCATTTCCCCATGGGAATCGCGTAATGGTCACCTCACCACGCGCGGATCGTTCCCACTCCGCTTCCGACGGCAGACGCCGAACGGCCCAGCGAGCATACGATCTCGCCTGTCGCCAACTCACACCCACAACGGGATGGTTCACTCGGCTTAAATCGTTGAACACGGTTGGATCGTCCGGCGGACTACAGGCCCCGGCATCGACGCACAATCTGTACCGTCGATTGCTGACCTCGTGCGCTTCGAACCACAGCGCCGGCACTTCGATCCAGCGAAAGGGGACCTCGTCGGTCCTGCAAGCGCCATCGTCTGCAGTACACCCCAAACGGATGGTCATGGCCGGGTGAAAAACCAGTTTCGCACCGTCCAGCGGAGCCCTCCATACCTGGCCGACTTCGGCTTTTGCAGGGGGAAGCAGAACGGTCTTCAATCGAGCAACGGCCTCTGAAGCCGGATCGAGCCCGGCCGCCAAAGCCCATGACGACGACGCCCGGAGCAGGTCCGCAGACCTCGCCTGATCACCGTTTTTGAGAAGCTGGTTTGCGATCCGCCTCTCGATCGATCCCAATCGGCTGACCCCATCCGGCAACATCGAAACCAGACTCGCGTACGTGTCGAAAAGCGATCGAGTGGCAGCCAAGCGATCCGCCTGCGCCTCACGAAGGATCGATGCCTCGGCCAATCGAAGGACACGTTCCGCATCCTCGTCCCCCGACCGCTCCGTGAGACGATCGATGGCATCGGGCAGTTGACTCCATGGCCCGGCATGAGCCAACGATGCGAATGTGCCAACCAAGATGGCGAGGCCCAGCACGGCTGACCGCCTGGCACTCATAAAATCCAGGCATCGGATGCGGTCAGAGCGTCCGGTCCGAAATCGACGACACAGCCTGTGGGTCTCTTCGGGTCTCGAACCTCTCATGAACAGTTCAGGTGCGTTGGAATCTTCCACGTCTCGTCTCTTTATTGTAACCGCATCAAGTGAAGCGGTTACACTGACCTCATGGTGGGGGAAGACCCTGAGCTCAGTTACTACCGAAGCGTCGAAGACCTCTTTGCTTCACTTCGAGGCACGCCGCACATCCTCTCGCCACGGGACTTCCAGCTCCTTCGATCGTGGTGGCGGGACGAAGTCCCCCTCGCGGCCGTCGCAACCGGACTGACCGAGGTCTTTGCTCGAAATCGGGAACACGAAAACGCGGACCCGGTGGTCAGCCTTTCCTACTGCCGTCACGCGGTCAAACGACACGCAAAACGAATCGCCGAGATGCACATCGGTCGAGCCGGATCGGACCATGGTAAAGAACCGGCCGCTCCATCAGGAGACTGCAACCACCTCGTGGCCGATCTGACCGCGGTGACCGGTGCACAGCGAGATGATCGGCCGGCAATCGCAAAAGTGATCGCACGAATCACAGAACAGGTGGAGATGGCCGGTCGCGATCTGCCGACCGAAATGCTCGATGAACACTTCTTCGGTCTGGAGTCGGCCATGTTCCACGATTGCTGGCAGGCTCTTTCTGAAAAAGAACGACAGGGGATCAACGACCGTGTCCATGACGCTGTGACTAGTACTTCCGCCACCGAAGAGGCTCGTCAGCGAAGCGCGCGAGCGCTGCGTGATCGCGAGATCAGACTGCTCCTCGGTCTTCCCCGACTGGAGCTCGGACAATGACGGTGAGCGAACCGACCTCCGGTCCCGTTGTTCCTACCGAGCTGCGTGCCGTCAAGCTCATCGGCGGCGGTCGCGCCCTGGCCCACGCCGACGGTGCCACGTGGATGCTTCGTGGAGGTCTGCCCGGAGAGCTACTGCGCGTTGAACCGACACGCCGGAGGGCTCGCATCATCGAAGCCGATGTCCTCGATGTCCTGGACGATGCCCACCCGGCGCGCCTCGATCACCCCTGCCCCCACGCTGACGTCTGCGGTGGCTGTGACTGGCCCCAGGTAGACCCACTCGCCGGTGCAGCTCTCAAGGTCATGGTAGCGGCAGAGGCAGCGGCTCGATTTCCAGAGCTCGAGGAACGAATCCGCGACGCACGCATTACCGACTCGCCACCCGCCTATCGACTTCGGAGTCGGCTTCACTGGGATCCACAGGCGCGTGTTCTCGGTTTCTACGCTCCTCGGACTTGGAAGGTCGGGGAGATCACTCATTGTCGGATCATTTCGCCCGGTCTTGCCGATCGATTGCCGCTCCTCACCGAAATCCTGGCCGACAGGTGTCCGACTCTGGTCGATGTCGAGGTCCTCGAAGGAGACGACTCCACAATCGCCGCTCTCCGTCCGGCGCGGGGGGGACCGAGGTCAATCGACAGTAACTGTGTGCCGCCAACCATAGAACACCTCGAACTCGACGGATTTCACCGACTGACGCGTTCCTCTCACGTCGTTCCAGGATGGGGTCGAGAACACGTTCACATGGATCTCCCCATCCGGTTGGAAGTCCCCATCGGCTCCTTTTTTCAGGGCAATCGCCACCTCGTTCCCTGGCTCTTCGAACGAGTAGCCACACTGATCGGTTCCGGTGACGAGCCTGTCGTCGACCTCCACGGCGGCGTCGGCTTTCTCGCAGCGGCCGCACGCTGGGCAGACCGCGACGACCTCACCCTGGTCGAGCTCCACCAGCCGTCGGCGGAGGCTGCGCAACGCAACCTGCCCAACGCACACGTCGTTGCAAGCTCCGCGGAGGCGTTCATGGAGAGCCACAAGGACGACCTTCCATCGAACGCCATCGCCATCACAGATCCACCCCGTTCGGGACTGACATCGAATCTTCGCAGTCGCATGATTGACTGGCGACCACGTCGGGTGTTGATGCTGGGCTGCGACCCTGCAACGTGGAGCCGCGACGCTGCGGAACTGATCGAACATGGATATGTCCTCACCCACCTCGAACTCGTCGATCTCTTCCCATTCACGCACCATGTCGAGATCCTCGCCATGCTGGAGTCGAGGTGAGCGCCGAGTCGCAGGTACTCAAACCGCTGTGGGGCCTGACCTTGGGCGCGGCTGCCGGGAGCGGGACAGCCCTGGCGCTGCCGAGGATCGGTTCCGGCTGGCTCCATCTGTTGATAGCGCTGGCCGGTGCGGTCCTCTTCACCCTCGCGGCACGCCATGGGCACGAGGCGCCGGTTGTGCTCTGGCTGGTGGCCGGATTTGCCACCGTCGGTGGTCACGGCCTTCACGTCGCAGCGGACCGAGGAGAACTTGCCCGTCTCATCGATTCCGAAGACCCGGTGTGGATCCGCGCACGGTTGGTCGTGACCGAGGGTTGGGCCGAGAGCCGTTGGGGATGGCGAACCCGAGTCCGAGTGCTTGATGCGCAACACAAGGATGACAAGATTCCAAAGCTCGTCCGTTGCCGGTTTGAAATCCGGGGCAACGTCCAACCCAGCGAGTTGCCTCGTCCCGGAGCCATCGTCAAAGGGCTGGTGTCCATCCGCGGATCTCCTCACTCAGTCTTGTTGGTCGCCACCTCCAGCGGGCTGATTCAACCCACGCCTGGAAGCCATGCCCTGCCGGCGATTCGCGGCAGGCTCGCCGATCACCTGCTGGTTGCGGCCGGAATTGATGTCGAGCGGATTCGCGCCGCCGAGCTCGCAGCAGCTCTTTCTCTCGGACGACGCGATCTGCTGCCACCGACACGACGAGACGGATGGAGGCGGTCGGGCCTCGCTCACGTCCTCGCGGTCAGCGGTCTTCACGTCGGCCTGGTGGGCGGGATGACCTGGTTGATGCTATCTGCTGGAGGAGCATCCCCCACCACCACCAGAATCGCGCTCCTCATGGTCCTCCCTACCTATGCTCTTCTCGCCGGGGCCTCACCATCAGCGATTCGTGCGGCGCTGATGGGTGTGATCTATGTCGGCGCCCGTCTTCTCGGCCGTGCCATCGTGCCCATGGCCGCGGTACTGCTCGCCGCGTTGCTTCTTCTTCTCATTGACCCTTCCCTGATCGCTGAGGTCTCGTTTCAACTCACGGTCCTGCTGACTGCGGCGTTGGTTCGGTGGGCCCCAAGCTTGGCAGCCGCCATACCCCTCCCCCGCTGGCTTTCCGCCGCAATCGCGGTGCCCGTGATCGCCCAGCTCGCCGCCGCTCCCCTCGTCGCGTACCACTTCGCCAGCCTGGTTCCCGGCGCCGCTGCGGCCAATCTCTTGGTCCCCTGGCTACTCGGACCCGTCGTCCTCGCCTCGGTGGCGGCCACCGCGGTTGCACCCCTTTGCTCCACCGCCGCCGGCTGGTTGCTTGAATTCGTCGATCTCGGCAGCCGGTTTCTCTGGTTTGCGTCATCACCCGGGCGGATGTCAGAGCTGATTCCACCGAATCCTTCGTTTCTATTGCTGGCATGCATTGTAATTTTCGGTCTGATTGCGTTGCTTCCCGGCCGCCCGGCAAAGGTCGGAGCGCTCGCCTATACGATTACAGTTGCCGCATTCTGCGTGTGGTGGCTGCTCATCCCACCTCGAATCCGGAGCGAGGTTGAGCTCCTTCCTGTTTCTCACGGTCTCGCACTTCGGATCAGCTCCCAGGGCAGTCACCTGCTCATGGATGGAGGCGGTTCCCGCCGAGAGGCGGCTGAAATGTTGGCGCCGACCAGAGTGCACCACTTGGCCGCGATCATCGCATCCCACGGCGACGAGGATCACATCAACGGCCTCACCACCATCCTGCGGACAACCGTGGTGGACAACCTCATCATCCCGGCATGGCTGACACGAAGCCATGACGCCGTACCACTGCTCCGCGAAGCCCGGCGACGTGATGTAAGAGTCGTTCCGGTGGCACGAGGATCAAGGATCGATCTCGGCACGGCTGCGCTGGAGATTCTCTGGCCGCCGGCCGTCGATCCACCAGGGGCCGAGAATGAGCGCTCGCTGGTTGCGCGCCTCCGGCTGGATCGAGGCACGATCCTTCTCACCGCCGATATCGGCCGAACAACCGAGCATCGTCTCCTGGCATCCACCGATCTTGGCTGCACCATCATCATCATTCCCCATCACGGCAGCCGGCACTCGGCATCGCCGGCACTTCTCGACGCCACCAATGCCCGGTTCGCACTCATCCCCGCAGGGCCGAAGAATCTCCATCATCACCCGCATTCCGAGGTCATCGAGCGCCTCGACCAGCGAGGAATCTCATACCGAGTGCCTATCCGCGATGGACGATGTGGAGCAAGGTGGGAGGACGGAGAGTGGCGGCTGTATCCGTGATTCGGATCGGAAGAGTGAACCGCGAAGGCGCAAAGTACGCAAAGAGATCGCGTATTTTTTGAATGGGGTTCGCGAGGCCTGTTAGGTATCGCCAGATCAGCCAACAAAGACTCTGAAGGTGGGCCAAGGCCCACCCTACCGCCCGAAGCCCTTGACGTTGGTCTACCCGTCAAACCAACCAGCGATCTTCGAGAGAGTGGTAACCAAAATAATAATGCGATGTCTTTGCGCGCTCTGCGCCTTTGCGTTAAATGTGATGTCTCTGCGCCTCTGCATCTCTGCGTTGAATTGCGATGGGCTTTACGACCTTTGCTCCTTTGCGGTTCATCTATCCTTCTCTACTCGCGTATCCTGACCTTGGAGGTGGCGTGAGCGAGCCCATGAAATCAAGAATCAAAGAGCCGCTGCTTCTCATCGTCGGACCGACGGCTTCGGGAAAGAGCCGGCTTGGGCTCGAGGTAGCCGAGGCGCTTGGCGGCGAAATCGTCTCAGCCGATGCGTTTGCCGTGTACCGAGGCCTCGATATAGGCACTGACAAACCCGACGCCGCAGCGCAACAGCGCCTTCGCCACCACCTGATCGATATCGTCGACCCCATTGAGGTTTTCTCGGCCGGCGCCTTCGTCGAGGCGGCCTCTGCGGCCATCACCGAGATCATGGCCCGAGGGGCGACGCCCGTAGTGGTCGGCGGGACCCATTTCTGGATTCGGGCCCTCCTCCTCGGGCTCTTTCCATCGCCTCCGCGTGATCGAGAGCTCGTCGTTCACCTCGCCGGTGAATGGGACCACGATCCCGTCGCCATGAATGATCGCCTCGAGCGTGTCGACCCCGAAGCAGCAGCCAGGATCGGACCCCAGGATCGGCAGCGGATTCTCCGCGCTCTCGAGGTTTACGAGGCGACTGGAACGCCGATCTCGGAGCACTGGAACACCCACCGGGAATCGAGGGATTTCGACCCCGTTCTGATCGCCCCCCAACGCCCGAGAACCGAGCTCTATGCTAAAATCGAGACTCGCGCAGACGCCATGTTTGCGTCTGGATTTTTGGAGGAGGTAAGGCGGATTCTCAGCTCGGGAGTGCCCCGTGATGCGCACGCGCTCAAGGCGATCGGCTATCGGCAACTCATCGAGCATCTCGATGGCGGCTGCGACCTGGAAACCACCATCCACAAAACGAAGGCAGCGAGCCGAAAACTCGCGAAACGCCAGTTGACGTGGCTGCGAAGTCTGACGGAGGGCACGTTGCAGTGGCTCCCACCCGCCGAATACGGCGGAACGGAGGCGGCGATTCACCTGTGGTCGGAAAAGCTCAGGAGAAGAAGGCAGACATGAACAAACCTGTGGGCAGCACGATAAACATCCAAGATCCGTTTTTCTATCAGCTTCGCAAGGACTCTCGAATGGTGCACGTATATCTGATCAGCGGCAAACGATTGACCGGCATCCTCCGCCGATTCGACCGCTTTTCGGTGATCCTCGAAAACCATGGCCAGGAGCAGTTGGTTTACAAGCACGCCGTGGCAAGCATCTCACTGGCCGGAGGCCAGGGAAACGCACCTGTGCAGGATGAGACCGCCAGCGACTGATCGCCATGACATCCCGTGCCCGGCGGTTCGTCCCAGGGCGGCGATTAGCATGAAAGCGGGCACGATTTGATGTCCTACGCGCCAAAACTCCCCACAGTCTTCGCGGCGACTCTGGTCGCGGCATTCTCATGGACCGTTCTCACTCCACCCTCCAACGCCGGCAACCAGCCCGACTTTCCGTCACCACTATCCGGCCCCGGTGTCGTACCAGTGAAGAAGTCTCAGCAGAAAAAGATCCGACGAGGATGGGAGGAACTCGTCGCCGGAGACTTGATTGAGAGTCGGAAACGGGCGGCCCGCGCGGGCCAAGTACCCCCTGCGCGGTTGCTCGGGTATCAAATTCTGCTCACCGAAGGACAGACCGACGTCACCGCCGAACTGAGAACCTTCTGCGGTCAATACCCCGGGTACGCAGCCGGCTGGATGACTCTGTCGGTGGCGGCTGAACGCACGGGTTCCGAAATGACCGCCCTCGAGGCGGCTCGCCAGGGTTCCCAGTTGTGGACGACGCCGCCATGGGGAGACCGGGCGAGGGACCTCGAGCAAAGGTGGGTCGACGATCGCATCGTCCAGGCCCGCCGGCTTTTCGACGCCGAAAGCTCCGACGCGGCATTGGCCGAACTCGATGCGGCCGACGCCCTGAATCCGGATCGCCAGGATTCCACTCTCCTCAGGGCGGAGATTTTCTTCTCCAACGGACAGCTCGCAGAAGCAGAAAACCTCCTCGAAGACATCTCCGGTGCACCCGACGCCGAGCTACTCAGGGGTCAGATTGCAGAGAACCGTGGCGACTGGAAATCCGCCATGGACAGCTACTCTTCCCTTCCCGACGACTATCCAGGCCGAACCCCTGCTCTTGAACGAGCACAGATTCGGTGGCGTTTGACCTTGCTCCCGGGATACGCTCGAGCGTCGATGGTGGCAGAACAGCTGACACGCGGCGACCTCGCCGTTGTCCTGGTTTCGGTCCAACCGCGTCTGGAGACACTTCCCGGCGGTGCGGTTCCCGTGATGTCCGATATTGTCGATCACCCGGGTCAGCGCGAGATCATTACCGTCGTTCGACTCGGCATCATAAAGGCGGACCGCCGAGGGCACCTCTTCTACCCGAAGGGCCCCGCCGACGTCGACACCGTCCGAGAGGCCCTCCGACGGTCCATGGTCCTGCTCGGCCTTCCAGCGCCGGTCTGGTGTGAGGAACCGGACGTGGTAGGCTCAGCCTGTACTTCCATCCCGTCGCCGCCAAGCGGCGGAACTATTGTCAACGCCGTACTCGACCCGAGGTCGGGAGTAGGTCCATGAGCGATCGCGTCCGTGAGCTTCTCACGAGTGTCGAACTCTTCGGAGAAATGCACGAGGAGGAAATCGACGATCTGACGGCCCTGGCCCAAATCAAGAAGCTCAGTAAAGACA
>Ga0164313_10006074_pt1 | contig 10669 bp, 7 predicted proteins | sample GuaBasSedimGuay4_FD_113735 | JGI IMG/M metagenome (GOLD analysis project Ga0164313, IMG submission 113735) | Subseafloor sediment microbial communities from Guaymas Basin, Gulf of California, Mexico - Guay4, Core 4569-4, 0-3 cm | ecosystem: Environmental > Aquatic > Marine > Hydrothermal vents >...
GATGAGCATGGTAATTCTGCTGCTGTTATAGCAGAAAATGCTTATTCTAGTGAACAACGTCTTTTAATTGATTACTTGTTTCTATATAAGAAACGTAATCCAAGAGAGATAGTTGATCAATTAGTAGGTAATGCTATAGCAGGTAAGAAGATTACTTCTTTCCATAAGACTACAAAGAATGAACAGAGAGCTGTAAGGAACAATGTTAAAGATAGTAGTAGAAATGCTCCTATTGATAGTAATGACCCTAATACAATTCTCTAAAGATTATTATTAATTAAAATTATGTTTAACTAAAAATTGTGTAAATGAAAGGTGATATTCAAATAGTATATCCTACTACACATGATAGTAAAGGTTATTTAGATGAGCAGTCGTTTGCACAGGCTCAACTTAGTAAACCTGATACTATTAATGCTGTATTAACCCATTTGGGTGGTAGGTTATCTGATAAATTCCCAATGACGTTCCTTACAGAAGGTCAAAAGGGTGGTGGTGATTATCGTGAGAACATTCAAGATGCTCAGTTTCTTTGGGATGTTATGGAACGCCCTAAGAAGTTTGATGCTGTGAAGTCTCATGGTTATACTTCTACTATGAAACCTGGTATTGGTCTTCAAGATGTTATTCTTGTATTCCCTACTAAGTGTCTTATTGAACAAACTGTTGTTGTTTCTGGTAACAATGTTAAGTGTCGTGTTGACCGTGCTCCTCGTAGAGTTCCTGGTGGATATGAGTATGCACTTAAACTTGCTAGTGGTAATCCTGCAGATTTTGTTCCTTTCTCGGAAATAGGTGTAGGTTCTAAATGGGCAATGGTATCTCCTGGTACTGTGTCTGAATCTGATTCTAAAGGTAATCGAAGTAATGATCGTTTTCCTGGTAAGATGAAGAATCAACTTACCTTTATGCGTTCTTCTTACCGTTACGGTGGTAATGTAGCTAACACTAATGTAATGATTTCTTTTGTACAAGGTAATGGAGTTTCGACTACGTTATATCTTGCTTATAAAGATTTTGAACATGAGATGCTATGGAGAGAGAATGTAGAGGAAATGTGCTTTGAATCTACTTATAACCGTAGAGCTGATGGTTCTATTGGACTTATTGATGGTGTTTCTGGAAAACCTGTGCCTTTGGGAGCTGGTCTTTTCGAACAAGTTCCTAATGAGGAAGGCTATGGTGAACTTACTTATACTCGTCTTAATGACGCTGTAGGTGATGTTGCTTATGGTGCTACTGATACTGAGAATATGCAAATTGTTCTTCTAGGTGGTAAAGGCTTTATGCGAGATTTTGATTTTGCTATTAAGTCTAAAGCTCTTAGTTTATCTCAAGTTACTGGTGATAGATTCATTAAAGGTGAAGGTCGTAACCTTGCTCTTACTGGGTATTTCAAACAGTTTGATCATATTGATGGACATACTGTAATTGCTAAGTATCATCGTTTGTTCGACTTTGGTGGTCGTGCTCAAGCTTCTGCTAAACATCCTGTAACAGGATTTCCTCTAACTTCTCATGAAGCGTTCTTTATTGATATGACTAACTATGATGGTCAGCGTAATGTGAAGATGGTATCTCAAAAAGGACGTAACTTTATCAAAGGTTTTGTTAAAGGTATGGCTCCTGCCCTTGGTGGTAGTGCTGGATATGGTTTTGCTCAAGCGGGTGGACTTATGGCTACTGAACAAGATACTAACTCTGTTCACTTCTTTGGAAGTAAATCTATTAATATTAATAGAAACGAACATTGCTTACGATTCGTGAACGAATTGTCTTAGAAATCCTATTTTAAATATAAAACATAATCATTATATAAGTTATAATGTATTTTATCAGTAAAACAATATGAACGATGTTTTAAACGCTCCTATAGAGCGAAGTAAAGTTGTTAGTGTCCTAATAAGACCTAATTTAAGAGTACAAAGAGGTGAAGGTGATAAATTAGAGAATGACCGATTATATATCGGTGCGTCTTTACATCATCAATCTCCCCTTAGTGGTCTTTCTCCTTTTGAGGAAGATGAATATTTACCTGCTATTCTTGGTATGACCAAGAATGATGACGGTTGGAAGAAAGCTGTTAGAAACTATTGGAATAACATTCGTAAGATTGTACCCGATGGTGGTCTTGAACTTGAAACTGGGTTTTATTATAAGACTCAACAAGATGCTCAAGATGGTAAAGAAGGTTATCCTATGAATATTTCTGATTATATCTTATGGAGATACTGTCTTAAATACTCTAAAGTAGCTAATACTATTTATGATATTGACTCTAGTCCTAAGATTAAATTTTATCTAAGTGATCCTGCTACTGAAGAAAACGTAGAGTATGCTAAAGTTCAGAAAACTCTTAAAGCTAATAAGTACTTAGCTGAATTAATCCTACCAGACAACGCTAATAAGTTAGACGATGTTCTCACATTATATGGTTATAATGTAGCTGGTATGAGTATGAAATCTAAGATTGTTACTATACATGATTTAGGTGCTGATGATTCTAAAGACCCTTCTAAAATTGCAAGGTTTCTTAATACGTATGAAGATAAACTTCTTCGTTCTCGTTCTTGGATTAGTCGTGCTGTGAGTTATGGTATTCTTACTAGGCTTCCTAACACTGATACAATTCAATATAGGGATCATATTACACTTGGAACAACTACAGAAGCTGCTATTGCTTTCTTAGATAATGACCCACAAGGTCAACAATATAAGTTAGAAATAGATTCAGCTCTTATGACTAAATCTAGAGGTACACTTTCAGGTGATGCTGTTGAGCATCGTACTATTACTCATGAAGTAGTAGTTGATAAAGCCCCTGATAATGACCCTTTAGGTGATTTAGATAATAGTGCCTCTGGTCCTATTATTGATACTGGTAGTAATCTTAAGAGAACTCCTCAGAAGGTAGCTGCTCCAAAATAATACTAAAACACGTTTGTCTTGCTGATTGAAGAAATGCATATAGACTTCGGGATAAAGTTGCAGAAGATTGATTCTAAAATCTTTGAGAACTTTAGACCACAGGAAATAGATTGGATTCTTAACGATACTATATTAAAGTACGTTGAATCCAATCTAGTTCCAAAACGTGAACTAGGTATTGAATCACCACTACAGAGTACTAAAGCTCGTTATGATAATATTGAAGAACTGATTACTACTAAATCACTTCCTCTTTATAAAAATGATGACAATTCTGTATATACAACCTTACCACAAAATTACTTTAAGCTAATAGATGATATTAGTGAAACTATACCTACTTGTACATTAGCTGATAATACAACTGAAGCTGATTCAAAACATGGATACGCTAGTATTTATGTACCAAAAGATAAAACTGATAATGACTATAAGCTAATTAAAATTACTGGTAGTCTCACTAATGGTGGAGATACTATTCTCTATGATGCTTCTACTAGATATTATAGTGCTACAGGTATACCAGAAGAAACTAGATATGAGTTCATTAGAGATGTACTTAATAACTTAGTTGGTTGTGAAGTATATTGGGAACAATATTCAAATGTTACTAATAATAATTCTTTTATATTTGTTAGTGATACTATTGACTATATTCGTTTTCAATGGAACGCAGAAGTTAATGATGATGATATAGTATATATGACATCTAGTGAACATAAAACATATACCACTAGTGTAAAACCAAAAGGAAATTATAGTAATAGACTTGTTAAAAGTGAGTATCTTACTAATTATTTAAACAATAGTTTACTTACTACAAAGATACATACTCCTGTATCTAATATGGAACATGGTAAACTAGTAGTAAATCATATGGGTAGATTTCTACCCCGTAATGTTAAACTTATATATATTAGGAAACCTGCTAAAGTTGATTCTGCTTTAAAATATAACTGTGATTTAAATAGTAATGTACACGAAAAGATTGTCGATCTTGCTGTAAAACGTGTAAGTAGTGCTATTTCATCTGGTAATTTGGCTCAACTTCAAGAGATTTCTAAGACTGTTGATTAAATAATGTATTATAAACTAAAATTGAAAATAAAATGAGTAAAGATTTATTTGAGAATAGGGCTAGAACAGTTCTAATCGGAAGAGATGTAGTTATTAATAAAGGTGCTGGTGCAACCGATCCTTTAACTTCTGGACATGGTGCAGTTGATAATAACTTAGAGCAACTTGCACCTGGTGCATTTGCATTTATTACTGATAAGGGTGACCTTATTCCTGCTGCTGCTGCGACTGTTGTTGCTGAATGGACTGATGTAAGAGCTTTCCAAATTGCCGTTGGTGGTAATGCTGGAACTTATCCTACACTATCACCTATGATTCAACGTCATGGTGCTTTTCTTGATCATAGTGCTTATGTTGCTCCTGTAGCACAAGTAGTTACTGTGACTAATGCTTTCATTACTGCTGCAAAAGATAATATGTTAGCAATGATGATTGAGATTCAATCTGACTTCAATACTCATAGAGGGAATAAGAAGCGTTTTGAAATAGTAATGAAAGAAGGCGAAAGTAATGCCGCTGCTGTTCTTAGATTAGTTAATCTAATTAATGCAGAATTTGGTGATTATGTTACTGCTGCTGATGTAGGACCTAGTACTTCTATTACTTTAACTGCTGTTGATCCTGCAGATATCCTTCTTGTTGGTGTTTATGCTGATTTTGATGATTCAACTGTAGCTACTACAACTGAAACTACTTTCGGTATTGGAACATCTGATTGGGCTCTTGAAGTAGAAGATGCTGCTGCTGTTAATCAAGGTGATACTTCTCGTGTACATCTTAATCCTGAATTATATTCTAAGCCTTCTGTTGTTGTAGATGGCGTTCAATACCAAGTATGGTCTATTGAATTTGACGATATTCACGAAAGTGGTATTGCTCCTGGTGTAAGTGGACGTTCTAATCTATTAATGATTAGTCCTAATGTTCTTACTACACCATTGGATGCTGATCTTCCTGCAATGTTAGCAGCTGCATTTAACCTTGCTGTTGCTCCTATTGAAGACGGTGAAGTAAACTAGAATATTCTTTTAAATTCTAAAATTGGAGTAGGTCTAGTACCTACTCCAATTTATTATTAAAAATAACTTTTTACTATGACTTATTACTTTGTTTTGTTTAGTGCTTGTGGATTTACTGATGATATTTATCCAGACCAAGTATTTAGATTTACTGCATCTGAATTTAATTTCTTTGCTACTGATGTACAGTATGGTGAGAAAGTTATTAAGAATGATAATGGTGAATGTTATAGTATTCAAAAAGGTTTAAATTTTGAAACATGGAATAGTAGTATTCATCCTAACTATACTATAGTAACTGAAGCTAATTTTACATCTCATGTTAGTTGTGTAGCTTGTGACCCAACATATGATTCTAATGGAAACCAAATAATACATTTAACTCCTTGTAACGTAGCACTAGGTATGCCTGACTACTATTACGAGGTAGCTTTTAATAACATAGTACTACCTGATATTAAAGCAGGTCATACTGCACATCGTTGTGTTAATGGCGTAAATGCTTCTGTTTTACCTAATACTGTTGTTTGTTATACTATAACAATAGAGAATAGTTATGGTGATGAATTAGATACAGCTGACCCCGATATTATTTATATTGATACTCCTAAAAATAATTGTGCTTTCTGTGAAAATGATATTATTGATGGTGGTGGACAATATACTTATTACTATATTGCTCCTTGTGTAGTTGGACAAGGTACTGCATTTTTTACTGATAATAGTGTAAGTGCTTGGGAGATTAGTCCTGGTGTATATAAGACATTAAAGATTGCTGGTAATTGTTATAGTATTACAGGCACTCAAAGTACAGAAGGTGCCCCAATAGTTAATATCCCTACTGTAGATAGTAGTTGGTCAAATTGTGCTGATTGTAAAGGGCAAGAAATTCAACTAGAAGATTGTGATAATCCTGGTGTATATATTTATAGTGAATGGACTTCTGCTTGGTATACACAAATTGTAGATAATCCATCTCAGAAAGTAAAAGTTCAAGGTGCTGGTGAACTTTGTTTTACACCTACAGTTGTAAGTAGTAGTAATAATACTGGTATTCTTTATCAAAATGGTAATGGTTATGCTGATTGTACTGCTTGTACTACTGCTACTGCCCAAATATATGAATTAACTAATTGTGATAATGCTGCTGTAATTTATACACAACTTGATTTATCATTAGTTGATGGTACAGGAGATATTATTAAGAGAATAGATGATGATTCTTGTTGGACTGTGGTATCTGTAGCACCTGCTGCTCAAAGTATTGTACCTTATTTAATAACTGATTTCTATCATCAAGTTATAAACACTAATGGTGTTCTTATTCCTACTATATTAAAATTTGGTACTGTATGTCAAACTTGTCTTGACTATGAAGGTACATATAAATTTGTTAATTGTGATGGAGTTACTGCTGATAGACTTACAGATAATTATCCTCAAGGATTAACATATTTTCAAAAAACTGTAAAACTAGACGGTATTGATGGATGTTGGACAATGGAGAGTTATACTCCCGTTGGTGGAGAAAATTATGAAACATTTAATGTATTAAATGGTTTTGATGATTGTGATTCTTGTAATACTGTAGCTTGTTATACCTTATTAAATCTATGTACTAATACTCTATTCTTAGCCGATAATGGTGAATTTGGAGGTATGATTGGTACTGAAATATTAGTTGATACAACTGGTGATGGTTTCTATGATACTAGAGCTAGAATTGAACATAAGACAGTTGGTACTAATAATGAATGTGATGGTGCTACAAATTATCCTTGGATTCTTGTTAATGCTGGAGTAGAAGAAGTACATGAATTTAGAAATTGTAGATATAATGTATCTGTTACTTCTAAAAGTGATTTTAGTATTCTAGTTCCTGGACAAGTATTAAGTCTTTATAAAGAGAATGGAGAATTACTTAAACTATCTGATTTAGGTATTGATGTAGAAGAAATAGGAGTTCCTGATAGTGTTTGTTGGACTTATATTGGTGTAGAATCAAATAGTGGTTGCACCAGAGTTCTATCTATAGGGACAAGTTTTAGTAATTGTACAACTTGTGTTTCAGCTCTTGATCCAGAAATTGATACCCCTACTGATGGAGTACTTTGTGAAAGTCCTTGTTATCCTGTACCTGTAAAACAAACTTGTAATACTTATCAATGGAATGAACCTTGTATTGGAGATTCTAATTACTATGTTGATTTTAAACGATTAGGTTTAGAAGATGAAGATGATGAGTTTATCATTGAGAATGAACTAGTACAGTTCTATGATATGCCTGGATTAGTTAATACTTCTAGGACTACTGTTACAATCCTTACAACTCTTTCTGCTGTTGGTGTTACCTTTGATTTTAAAGCTGATTTTGGTTCTACAGAAATTGTAGATTTTAGTGGTAGTTATACTTCTAGTAGTGCTACAATATTTCATGAAGATTTAATTGATGCTATAAATGCTCTACAGTATAGTACTTTATTTAAAGCATATGCTGTTAGTGTTGTAGAAACAAAAGATACTAGTGGTAATGTAATTGGACATAGTGTTCAGATGGTAATTGAACATACTGCTGGTGGAATTAATGGTCAAGCTGTTACTCTTACAAGTAAATGTACTCCTTCTAACTTTCTATTAATTAATAATGTATTAATTGGAGATGTAGATAATATACAGAATGTTAATCTAGATGGTGCAGTTGACCCTTTAGAGCAATTAACTACTGCATATACATTTACTGCTCCTACTGATGGAATATATATCTTTACAATTAGAAATCAATCAAATGATATAGAATATGAATATGTTCTATTCTTCACTTGTGATTTACTGACTTGTTACGATTTACTTTTAAAACTTATATTTTGTAATTGCGATTGTGCTGATTGTGGTTATGATGATACACACGATTTATTAAATGCAATAAGTACTGTTTATAATACATACCTCTCACAAATCGCTGCTTACTCTAGTCTAGAGATTGGTAATGGAGGTTTAAGTAACGCCCAGTTTGAACTGCTAACTAAGATAAAAGACAATTATAGTAAACTTAATGACTTGTTATCTGACTGCAATGGAGATTGTTTAGAAAGCAAGTTATCTGACTGTGGATGTAGATGATAATATCAAAGACTGTACTAGGTATATTCGAGAAAGGTGATAAAGCTAATTACTTACTATTTGATAAAATAGATAGTAGTTTTGATAAACTGTATAATGCTGAATTAAATGGTTTTGATAAAGCTACTGAAAAAGAATATAAACTTCTTTTAGACTTTAGACTACTTATTGATTATCTTAATCTTATTTCTCTTGAACTCGATAACACTCAATCTACCAAACGTATTGCTGATTATCCTCTCGCTGCATATAGGGATTATTTTATGTGTGTCCATAATTTTGATATTGATCCTATACTTGATGGGATATATTACTTTCAAAATATGGTGCCTCTTCCTCCGACTGATGAAGAAATTCCTTCCATAACAACTGGTTTAATTACTTATCGTTATATATTTAGTACTATACTTCTAAGTGAAGATAACGCTGAAGAGTATTTTTCTGCTGGTCTTAGTAGTTCTAAAACTATTAATGTAGAGTATAACGGTAACTTAGGTTATATTTATTTTGCTATACCTAAGAGTGCTGGTGCTTTAATTAGTATTCTTGACCCTAATGGTCTTGAGTTTATTAACGCTTTCTATCGTGAAGAATGGGATATATATGGTGAAACTCATTATGTGTATTGGCTTGGTGAAACAAAATGTAATAATGATATTTATAAATTTATTAGATAATGGGATTAACTGGTGTAGATATAGATAGTAAGTTTAATCCTCAGTTCTTTGGAGCTTTAGATAGACGTAATACTACTGCTTCAATAGTTGAAAGAGATGCTATTGAGTTTAAGTATGACGGTATGATTGTCTATGTTTCAGGCATTAAGAGTTATTTCCGTTATATAGATGGAAGTTGGATTGCTGATGGTGGTCATATTAAATTAGAAGATTTATTAAATACTCCTTCTTCTGTTGCTAATGGAGATATATTAATTTATGACACTAATACAGAACAATGGTTAGCTGTTAATTTTGAACAAGCTGTAAAAGATATTTTAGATGGAATGGGCATTAGTCCTGGAGGTACTATTACTGGTGGTAGCGTTGGTGGTACTCCGATTGCTGATACGCAAGTCGGGGGAATAAGAATAGGTAGTCAGATTGATCATAGGATAGAAGCTGATAGTAATATTAATTATTTAATACTTGGCGATCCTTACGTTAATCCTGCTTTTAGTAATTTAATATTTAAGAATCAATCCTTATCTTTAAATGTAGGTGAGAGTATTCCTGCTGCTACTCATAGATTTGAATTTTACTTTAGTAGTGTAGGTATTGCTAATATTAATTTAGCTTCTATATATATTAGAGAAAGTGGAGGAGCTGACTTAATACCTGATGGAGAAGCTGATAAGTATATTGATAACTTACAGCACGTATCATCTTTACAATTTGCTGATTATGTATTTGCTGCATCAATTATTAAATTAAATCATTTAGATAAAGTAACACATCAACTTCTAGGTAAGAATACTAATAATGTAGACATTGCAGTTCGTAATGTAACTGTTACTTGGTATGAACAAATATTATATGGTAATCATCCCGGTGATGGTAATGAAACTGATGGAACTGGTAGTTTACCTGCTGGTATGGCTCATCCTACATTATCTCCTGCTGATGCTGGAGGGTTTATTGGTGATTTAGTACCTAGTATTTCAAATTATATTGGAAGTAGTAATGGTACTAGTTTTAATTGGTGGTTAATCCCTATTAATCTTGGTCATATTACTATTGATATTCAAAATATAGATAGTGCTTTAGACCTTGCTAAGGTTGGAATATTTGGTAGTGGTAGTGGATTAGTTAAACAACCTGACAATATTATTATAAACAATGGTTTTGTTGATATAACATATCATGTTTTTAGAAGTGAGAACGCTAGTGGAAGTATTAATTTTCAAATAAAAGTATAATGCCAGAAATAGGTAGTAAACTCGTACCCGCAAATAATGGAGATTTCGCAACTCATATTGCTAATAATGGAGAAGGTGGATGGAAGGTTGTGGACACTACTGTAGCTCGTGATGCTATTCCTACTGCTCGTAGAATTGGAGGCATGGCTGTCCTTGTACAGAACATTGGGAATGGTGACAGAGGTCTTTTTACTCTTAGTCCTACTGATCTTAGCAATAGTGGTTGGAACATACTTCCTTTGGCGACTACAAATAATAGTCCGTTTAAGCTTAGGGGTTATTTAACTATTGCTCAAATCAATATGCTTGATGATACTCATAGTTATAATAACTCTGATTTATTCATAGCTAGTGAGGATGGTACTATTGTTAATCCTAACCTACAATATATTAATGGTGATACCGTTATAGCTAATGACTTTATTTTCTTTATAGAAGATACTGATACACCTGCTAATAGTGGTTTCTATAAGATGGGTAGTAATACTATTGATACTATTACTGTTAGTCAGATTACAGATTTTGACCCTATAGATTATGTACATAAGATTAATGATAGGGCTAATGTAATTACTGTAGGTACTGATGGTACTCTATCTGCTACTGTAGA
>Ga0164313_10006076_pt1 | contig 10668 bp, 9 predicted proteins | sample GuaBasSedimGuay4_FD_113735 | JGI IMG/M metagenome (GOLD analysis project Ga0164313, IMG submission 113735) | Subseafloor sediment microbial communities from Guaymas Basin, Gulf of California, Mexico - Guay4, Core 4569-4, 0-3 cm | ecosystem: Environmental > Aquatic > Marine > Hydrothermal vents >...
GGTGCCATAGATGGCTTCGCCGTTTCGCTTCATCCAGTCTCCGATCGTGCGCAACCGCTGCACGCTGGGAGCAGGGATAATGCCCTTTGCTGTGGGGCCGACATTGAGGAGGTAGTTGACCCCTTTGCTGGCCAGATCGATCAACAGGTAGAGCAACTCTTCAACCGACTTCCAACTGGAATCACCTGTCTTATAGCCCCAGGTATCGTTGAGTGTGGCGGGGGTCTCCCAGTCGCCTTCGATCCGGCCGACCGGGATCTGATTGTCGCCAAAGCTCCCATAGTCACCGACATCGTGTCCGACCCGGCCGCTGACCAGGCAGCCCGGCTGGAGGCGATGCACATAACGCTTCAGGTCGAGACTCTGGGCCTTGGTGATCCACCAGGGAGTATCAAACCAGATGAGGCCGATCGGACCATACTCGGTCAGCAATTCCCGCAACTGAGGTTTGACCTTGGTCTTCAGGTAACGGGCGAAATCCTGCTTGGTCCGGTTCGGGTAGTCCCAGTCGTTGCCGCTTCCTCCCGGGTGGTGCCAGTCCTGGTCCTGGGAGTAGTAAAAGCACATCCTGATCCCGGCCCGGTGGCACTCGGCCGCCAACTCCTTGAGCGGATCCCTGTTGTTCGGAGTGGCATCAACAATATTGTAGGGCGACGTCTTCGAGCCATACATGGCAAAGCCGTCGTGATGCTTGGCCGTGATCACCAGATACTTCATGCCCGCATCCACGGCCAGTTGGACCCATGCCCTGGCATCAAACCTCGTGGGATTGAATTGCTCGGCCAGCCGCTCGTACTCGGCCGCGGGAATTCTTGCCCGGTGCATGATCCATTCACCGATCCCGGGGACAGACCTGCCCTTCCATTGACCGGCCGGAACCGCGTAGAGGCCCCAGTGGATGAAGAGTCCGAAGCGAACCTCCCGCCACCACTGCTTGGGGTCGACGGGTGCTTTACTGGGTTTTTTGGATGTGGATCGTTTCATGCGGGTTTCATGGAAGTGAGGTCCGAGGTGTCGGTTTCGAAAGAACTGTTTGGAGAGTTCACCACCGGTTAACGCGTCCGGGTGACCATGGGCCAGGACGATCTCCCAATGGAGTGACCAGGTGATCTCATCGCATTTCGGGCCGCGCCACTTTCAAAATGGAGAGACCTTCATTGGACGGGGACTACCTGAGCTTTACTCCCGCAGCATTCGAGTCCCGGGTCAATCCGGAGCCGCTGCTTCAGCTCGTTTCTTGCCCGATAAAGTTCGCTTGATCTGAACGGGCGGCCCCGTCCGAGTCGGGTTTCCGTGGCTTGAATCGGGCCCGACCTCGGTTCTTGTCACCATGGTCCACCTGGCTTATCTTCGATTCACCATGCGATTGCCCATCACCTGCCTGATCCTTGTCCTCTCCTCCATCCTGACGGGTTGCACCAGTGTTGATATGCCCAAGGGCAACAGCAAGGGGTATGCCTCTGCCCGCCTGATCAAGGACGACGCAAGACCGTTGCCGCAGTTCGCCCAGATCGATGCAGACGTGAACGGCATGATCCAGGAGTCCATCGGGGCGCTGGTCCGTAAGAACGGCCTGGCTTTCATCCCGGCCGATGGGGAGGCCGATATTGTGGTGACCTATCTGCTCATCATGCAGAACAGTATCGGGACCACCGCGATCGATGACTATTTTGGCTACGGACGGGATGTCGAATCCATCACTGCCGCCGCCCATGAGAAATGGGTGGTCAAAGGGAACAGTGAGGATGACCTCGAGGTGGGCACCTTGGTGGTCGATGTGCTCGAATCCTCGACCCGGAAACTGGTCTATCGCGGCTTTTCGCACGGAAATATCGAGCGCGAGATCAGTGACGAAGAACGCTCGGGGCGTATCGCCGGCGCGGTTGAGGAAGCCTTGCAGTCCTTTTTCAGGTAAGATCGGATCCAACGGCTTCGCTTTCGCCGGAGACGATCCGAACCCTCAAAGTCTGGATACCCGGACCAACTCCTGCTACTCAAATACACTGTATGGGCAGTTGTTATAGTTCCGTGGTCGTCGATGCGCCGATCGATCGAGTCTGGTTTGTGGTTCGGGATTTTTATCACATGGAATGGGCCGGACCTTTTATCATGAGCTTGGAAAAGGTGGGGCAGTTGGGCGGGACCGAAGTCGGGGCTCAGCGCATCATCAATGGCCTTCTTCACGAAACACTCCTCACCCTCGATGACAACAAACGAGAGCTGACCTACCGGATCACTGATGGCCCGGGACCCATTGCCCGGGAATTCGTCAGCGACTATGTGGCGACGGTGCGGGTCCTCCCGGTGACGGTGACGAACCAGACTTATGTGGAATACCTCTCCACCTTCCAGGCCAAGGACGAGGCGTCCGTTGACGACCTGGTCAATCCGATCTTTACCGAGGTGCTCGGTTACCTGGCCCGCCACTTCGCCCAACAGAACTGAGTGGATTCTTCTGTTCTTTGCATTGCGGAACGTGGGTTGGACTGCGATGATTCATCGGGTCATCACACTTGTCAGCTATGCATGCACTCATGGAAGAATTACTGAAGCAGGCCCCCGTCCTGACCGACGGAGCCTGGGGAACTGAATTGCAGGCGCGTGGGTTACCGCCGGGGAGTTGTCCCGATGCCTGGAATCTCTCCGATGCCGCCGGGGTCGAGTCGGTGGCCCGGTCTTACGTGGAGGCGGGCAGTCGGGTCATCCTGACCAATACCTTCGGGGCCAACCGATTCGTGCTGGCCGGCCATGGTCTTGAGGCAAATGTCCTCGAAATCAACCGGGCGGGGGCGGCCATTTCCAGACGGGCCGCCGGCGACATAGCTTCTGTCTTCGGCGCCATGGGACCCTCGGGCAGGATGCTCATGATGGGTGAGGTCACGGAGGAAGAGCTTTTTGAAGCCTTTTCAATCCAGGCGAACGGTCTGAAGGAAGGCGGAGCAGATGGTCTGGTTATTGAGACGATGTCAGACCCGGCCGAGGCAGCCGTGGCCGTAAGGGGGGCCAAAACTTCCGGTCTGCCGGTCGTGGCCCGTTTTGTTTTTGATTCCGGCGAGGATCTCGATCGCACCATGATGGGAACCACTCCGGAGGACGCGGTGGCAGCCGTGGTGGCTGAAGGAGTCGATGGGGTCGGGGCAAATTGCGGACAGGGAATCGAAGGGTTTGTCGCCCTCTGTTCGCGTCTGCATGCCGCCACCGATCTCCCGGTCTGGATCAAGCCCAACGCCGGTCTGCCGGAAATGGTCGATGGCAAGACCGTCTACCGCACTTCGGCCGAGGCCTTTGCCTCCCGGGTCCCCGATCTGATCGCAAACGGGGCCTCTTTCGTGGGCGGATGCTGCGGTACCAGCCCGGAATTCATCCGGGTCACAGCCGATCTGATCCGTCGGGCCTGAAGGTTCTCAATCTGGAGGGCCATTCAATCATGACCAGAATCGATGGAGAATTCGAGAACGCCAGCCTGGGGCAGGTCACGCGCTATTCCGATACCTGGTTTCATATCGGCTTGAGGCCGGATACGGCTTACTGGACGCACTTCCGGGTGCGGGGATGCAAGGGGAAGGAGATTACTTTTACCCTGACCTATACGGAGCGCATGTATGCCAACCGTTGGGGGACGGTCGATTCAGGCCACCCCGAGCGTCCCGATTACCGGTGTCGCAATCCCTACCTGAGCTATGACGGGCGAACCTGGCAACATTTGGATCATGCCAAACGCTATGTCACGGTCCCCAATACCGTGTGTTTCCGGCATCGGTTCGAGGAAGACGAAGCTTATGTCTGCTATACTGTTCCCTACACTTACGCCGACCTGAACCGCTTCCTCGACCGGATTCGGGACCATCCCAGGATCACCATCGAAAACCTGGGCCGGACGACGGACGGCCATGATCTGCCCATGATCACGGTGGCCGGGAATCCTGAGGCCAAAGAATTGATCGGGCTGATTTCTCGTGAGGACAGTGACGAGCCCACCTCGAGCTTTGCCCTCGAAGGCTTGGTCACTCGCCTCATGGAAGGAGGTGGTGAGGTTGATGCCATGCTGGATCGATGCCAGTTGCGCATCGTGCCCATGGTCGCGATCGATGCCGTGGTGCTCGGGTCTCCCTATGGAGGTCCCTGGGATGTGATGACGAGGCGTTGGCTCGATGACCCGGCCCTGCCGGAGATTGCCCTGATCAAAAAGCAAGTTCGGGCCTGGATGGAGTCATATCGGGTGCGACTGTTGGGCAAAATACACGGAGGACAGACCTTTGATAATCCTCCGGTCTGGGACTTCAGGGTTTTCGATCACGCTCTGCGCAAACTCATTCCCAAAGCCGTGCCTGAAAACCTCGATCCGGTCTGGAACCCCTATCTGCTCGATGCCGTGCCCTGGGTGCGGCAGTTGACCATTTTCGAAACCCATCTTCAGCAGGAATACGACTATTGGCATTTCTTCTCCACGCACACCAATGGCAAGAGCCCGGCTAATCTCAGGGAACAGGGCCAACGCTTTGCAGATCTGCTGGCGCGTTTTGTGATCGGAGGTTGAGCGTTTTTCCGGAGTCAGGTTTCACGCTCCGCTACCGATTTACTGGGAAGTCGAACCGAAATGATCTATCTGCGTGTTTTTTTGAAGTCAGGTGGACGAGTCTACCTGAAGGTGGATGCGGGTGATCTCGCGGATGCGACCAGGATCGCGAAGCGAAAAACCAGGGGTTTTGCCGAAGCCGAACCGATAACCCGGCAGGACTATGAGGTCGGGTTGCTCGAAATGGACATCGTGAAAGCGGATAGGGCAGCGGGAGAGGGGAACGGAACCGGTTTGTTTGATCTCCAAGGGCAACCACCGTCGAAACCGGCTGCCTCGTCCATCTCATGGATGAACGTCGGGGCGGGACTCCTGGCTTTTGTCCTGGGTATAGCTCTCATGATCTTCTGGTCGGTCCGCGATCTGGACAGTCGCCGATCGATGATCATCCTCATCCTGAGCGGATTACTCCTATTGATGGGCCTGGCCTATTTCCTCGTCGGCCTGATGGCCAAACGGGATTAGGGAGAGCCCGGTCACCCGGTCGACCTTGCTCAACTCGATTTGAGGACGGTCAGAGGCCGGGTTCGCCATAGCTTTACGCGAAAACTCCTTGTCCGCCCTAATCGGCCTGCGTTACGGGTTATCTGAACTGGCATCAACTCTGGCCATCAGCTCTTCAGCGAGGTTTCGCATGGATTCGCTCGCGTATGCTGAAGCAAGCAGTGGATTGCATGCTGCAATCGCGGATTCGTCTTGGCCGCTGCGCCAGCGTGCTATCGCCAGTGCAGCAATCAACTCACCTGTTTGTCCGTTACCGTCCATCCTACGACATAACTCCTCAAGCGTATTGAGATTGGATCGGCGAATCGTTGGGCTGAACGCTTCTGTCCATGCAAGGGTTTCGCTGGCGAGCAAATTGAGCGGCTCAATTGAGATTGCTGCATTGCAAAGCTTGCGAATCTGCACGGCTGAATCTGCCGGCAAGCGTGAATCCAGCGAGAATTCTGAAACATGTGAACTGAAGACCAGCCAAGCAGCTTGTGAATACACGGCAGGGTTCTGGGAGTCATTGTCGATTAGCGCTTGAAGCTGCTCTCTTGCTCCTTCCGCGTTCCCACGTTCCAAGCAGGCTTCTACCAGCAATTCGCGCAAGGCTTCGGTTTTCAAGCCCCGTGCTAGGAGTGCATCCAGTGCGTGGTCACTTTCAGGGATGCTTTGGTTGAGGATTTTTGTGATGATGAACAACTCCCGCATTTCCTCGGTGGGGAGAGGTAGTTGTTCGCGTCGAAAAACCAGTATTTCGTCCGGGAAGTCGAAGGTGACCACGCGGTACTTGCCCCTTTCGAGATACTCTTTCATCGTCTCCGACCACTCTTCCCAGTTCTGTCCGAAAACTGTCTCAAAGTCTTCTTCTGAAGGTGGGCGGCCGGTGGCCAGAAACGCGTTCCATACCGATAACCGGCCCTGCCAGATAGGGTCCTTGTGAGCGAGCATGTATTGCGTGAACGCCGCACTCTGACCGTTGAATTTGTGCAGGGCTGAACCGTCTTTTGTGAATTCGGGCGAGCTGCCCGTGATTTCGAAAAAGCGCTCCCACGGCAACCAGCCATCATGAACCAGGGTGGTGGTGCGTGAATTGGTATAACCAATCGTGATTTTTCTTCCCGAAAAATTAACCGTCTCGAAGAACCTGTTCATTCCACGTCTGAACCAGAATGTACCGTCAATGTTTACCGCATTGAGCCGGCTGGAGGTGAGCGAACTCCACACCACATAAAGGCCGGTTTTTTGCCAGTTGTACTGACATATAGAGGCGTCGGCGACGGATCCATTTGCAGCGCTCATTGCAACTTTCCAATCGACGTTTCCTTTCGACTGCATCTTTCGCCAATCCGAGCCGGCAGTCGGCAAAACTACAATAGTCGGAGCACGAACCTGTGCGTTCCTTCCGATAATATGCTGAAAGGCAATGTGAAAGATCTCCATCTGCTCGAGAAGTTTCATCGCATGTTTTCGACGGGCATCCGTATAGATCACAAAATTCGGCGATCGGACCTTTATCCAGCGCTTGAACTCCGCGCTTGCAGCCAGGACCTCATAGGGTTCCATCGCTATGGTCCCGCCCACTACGGTCTCTGGGTCGATAGAGTTTACAGCCGCATGTGCTGGCTGAATCGGTTGTGCGACTATTAGAAATGCCGCTAGAAAAAGCAGGCAGTTGGACACAGGTTTTCTGGCTGACGAATCCAAGCTTTTCATAGATCCTCTGGAAGCGGTACTGATGGGATTTGCACAGGACGTTTGATGAGTCCTGTGGCAACTTTATGCGCCTCCTGAGCCCGGTCGTCAGTCGACACCGTCTGCACCGGCCGATCCTCCAGGGTGGCACTGATTACCTCCGCCGCCTGCAACGCCCATTGGTCAGTATCAAGTTGTCTCATCGCTCGCAAGATATTGAGCGCCTCCTCACGTTTCCCCGTTCTCGCGCGGACCATTGAGAGAGCGACCAGGGTTCGGGCCCTCTTTCTGAGGTTGTTGAACTTCGACTGGACCAAATTCAGATTCAGGTTGCTGGGACGCGACGCAAACGCCTCCACCCAGGCCAAAGTTTCGAAAGAGGCAGAGTAATCTGGATTGGCGTCGATTGCTTTGTAGAGCAGGTCGCGAAATTGGGTCGTGGTCTCTTCAGGAAGGCTTAGGTAGTAATCGAACTCGCTGAACCACTTGTCCCGATAAATATTGGCGAGCTCGCGAATCACCGCTTGGTTGGTTGAGCCCGAAGCGACGGCTTCTTCCCAATACTGTATCGCGGTTTCGGTGTCTCCGTCCATCACGGCAACTGCGCCCAAAACCTCAGCAGGGCGTGTGTCAGCAGAATTCCATTGGGTTGAATGGGCCAGGTATTTGCGACCTGTATCAGAGCGATCGATACGGTAGGACAGTTCTGCCAGGCGGATACGTATCTCATCCTTCGATACTGGACTCATTTCATAGGTTTCCTTCCCCGGGATCTCGGGAAGCGGAAATGTGAAATACGTGTATTTGCCTCGGTCAACGTAGCGTTCAAGTTCCTGGAGCATGTCGACGTAGGTCTTTCCGAAACAGTCTTCGAAATGCCTGGAAACGACCAAACGACTGACTGGAGGATAGCTTTTTCCAGCGATGTCCACAAATCTCATCACGTCTTCCCGGTCGATTTCAGAGTTTCCGAAAATCCAATAGTGGAGAAGTGCCCAAGATTGTGCATACACCAATCCGGTGTGGAGTTCTGTATTCGCGGTGAGGGTGTTTCCTGTGGTCGAAAACAGGGTCTCCAGAGAGAGCAGATTCTCGCGGCGCAATGCGGCGATTCTTCTGGTATGAGGGTGACCGACCTCCAGTTTCCCATCTTCAATTTGAGTTCCTGCCAGCAACTCCGCCATTCCCTCGGAATACCAGAAGGCTGGGTCGTAATCTGCCTCGGCAAAAAGATGGTGTATGTACTCGTGGTGGATAATGTGCCTCGCCTCACTTCGGCTTTCAGATGGGGAAAGCGCGATGACTGCTCGGTCGGGACTGGCCAGATAATAGCCGCGCAGGTTTCTCGACTTCTTGAACTTCTCACCTTTGTAGGCTTTGAACTCCCGACTGGAGCGGAAACTGAAAATTGTGAGGTCCAATTTCGCCCGTTTGATGAGGCCGGTTCGGCGTGAAAAATCCGCGCGAAGAATCTCGAGGTCCCATAGCAGTGCTCGCGACTCCTTGTCAGATTCGTGTGAATACAATTCGAAGTTCGGAGAGCGGTAGAGTTTCCATTTCGCATCGACACCAGGAAAAGGTTCCTTCTCCGCGGAAGCACTGGTGACCAAAATCAACAAACTTATAATGCCCATAAACGCAAATGATCCAAACATCCGGCGAGGGTGAGCTATCCTGAATGCAGTGAGTATGTGTTGCGAATCGGCAGTCACCGTGAGTCAGGTTGGAGATTCGGTGTATAGGTACATATTCACAGCCTTCCCATAGGCCGTATCCGTTCGACTGATAAAAAAGGTGGCTGGTTGCGCCGATTCCACCAAGAATCGGCAGTGGGCCTCTTTAAGGGTGCCATTGTTCAGTTCTCAGTTTTCTTGCGGGGCTCTCTAAAGGGGTGGTATGAACTGGGGGCTGGTCAGGGTTTCTGCGATTGGATCCACTGTGCCAAGACGATCATTTTTTTGGAGAAAGAAGAATAGCGGCTAAGGAAGGGAAGACCAGAGCGATTCTCGGATCCTAACTGTTTCCCCTTTCGAACTGGCCCTGGTCAAGAATCAAGCAAGGCCCCCATAGGATCGTCCTCAAGAGCAAAGTGCAAATCTTGACCCCTTTTCGTGCACCCCCCATTCTCGATCGACCCGGACCTGCAATCAAGAAACCCCATGGTGGGCGCCGGGATTCTTTTCGGCCCCGGGCATTGGTTGCCGGGGAGGGACCTCGCCCGATCGGGCTCGGGCAATTCTCCTTGCACCGGATCTGGAAGAGAGAAAAACTACCTCTTTGAGGTCGAAATCCGGACCCTCCGTTCGGCCTTCCATGACTATCCGGAGATTGAGGCACCTTATGGCACCACGACAGAAACCATTGGAATTAACGATTATCGGCGCTGGGATGATTGTTAACGACCTGCTGCTACCCTCGGCCCTTCAAATGCAACGCCTTGGTATCATCGGCGAAATCACGGTCTGCGACATGCGGGTCGCCGCCCTGAAAGCCCTCAAGGAAAACCCGGAACTGCGGGAGGCCTTTCCGGGTCAGGAGTTCCGGACCTGCCCGGCCCTCGAGGAAGAGGATTCGGACGATCCGGAACTGTACAAGCAAGTGCTGGCAAAGAAGGACCCTTTCGGAGCGGTCATCATCGCTCTGCCCGATCATCTCCACTATCCGGTGCTCAAGGGAGTGCTCCCTTTCAATCAGCATATTCTCTGCGTCAAACCACTGGTGCTCAAATATGATCAGGCCCTTGAAATCGAAGCGGAAGCGCTCGAACGCGGCGTCTTTATCGGGGTGGAATACCACAAGCGCTTTGACCGCCGTTCCCTTCTGGCCCGGAAACACTATCGCCAGGGCGACCTGGGCGACTTTGCCCTGGGGGAGTCAAAACTGATCGAACCCTATTTTTACCGGCACTCGAATTTTCAGAACTGGTTCACCTGCGAAAACACCGACCCGTTCGTCTATGTGGGATGCCACTATGTGGATCTGGTCTGCTTTATCACCGACCTCAAGCCGGCCAAGGTATCCGTGACTGGCCGCAAGGGGATCTTCCCCAATGGCAAAGAGGGCTATATGTGGTCCAACGGACGCGTTGTATTCGAAAATGGCGGCATCCTCTCGGTCAACAACGGTCTCGGCTACCCGGACGACAGTGCGGGCGGCAATGATCAGGGGTTGGTCATGTATTTTGACGGTGATGACTGTGGTGGATTGCTGGCCCATGACGACCATGATCGCGGAGTCGAATATGGGTTTTCGGCCAATCAGACCAAGCGATTCCAATATATCAACCCCGACTTTTTCCGACTGGCCCCCTGGGAAGGGGATGGGCTCAAGCCCATCGGCTATGGCTATGATTCGGTGGCCGCCACCCTGACCACCGCCTCCGCGATTGAGGCCGAAGTCGCTGACCACGACCCGGACGACGCCATGAAAATCCGGCGGGCCGCGATTGGTAAGGCCAATGACAAGCGCCTGATTGCCACCCCCATGAACTCGGCTTACAATGAGCTGGTCCAGGAAGCGGCGAGAATGTCCATTCTCAACGACGGCGATGTCGCCCTGATCGATTACAGCGATGACCGGCCGGTGGTGAAGCTGCGGAATTAAAACAACTCTCGATCGAGGGACCCATCCGATTTGGGGCCTTCATTGGTTTAACCTATCAGGAACGAAAAATGGCGGAATATTCACTAATTCCAGTTGAAGTCGAAAAGATTGAAACGAAGTACCGGAGCATCAGGACGGCCATTCCGGTACCGGAGTCGCTGCCGATCTTTGAGCATCTGGCCAAGAGCGAGCCGCGCTCGATGATGGGACAGCCTCCCATCATCTGGGATCGGGCGGACAATTTCACGGTCGAGGATAAATGGGGCAATCGCTGGATCGATTGGTCCTCCTGTGTGCTCATCGCCAAC
>Ga0164313_10006080_pt1 | contig 10666 bp, 5 predicted proteins | sample GuaBasSedimGuay4_FD_113735 | JGI IMG/M metagenome (GOLD analysis project Ga0164313, IMG submission 113735) | Subseafloor sediment microbial communities from Guaymas Basin, Gulf of California, Mexico - Guay4, Core 4569-4, 0-3 cm | ecosystem: Environmental > Aquatic > Marine > Hydrothermal vents >...
CGGCAGCTTTTATGCGGCCCAACAACGGACCGCTCGTTCTAGACTTGTTTCTGGGCGATAAGATAGGTTTATGAGGAGGGATTTGCAAATTTGTGCCGAGTTGCCCCAAGGATCTGGCTGTGCTCTGAAATTGTGTCCGGCTCAATTGGGTGGGTAGGACCCCAGATAGGTTACAGCGAGTTTATACGAAGATGGATAAAAAATATCACTGCGAGAATTGTCCCTCTTGGGTGATTATGACAACATATTTATTGTCAATAACCGACTTTTGACAATATATATATTGTCAGACAGCCAGTGAAAAGGTCGACTTAAAATCTTAACACCTTGAAAACATTCAGGTTATCCAGAAAAAGTGCCCCCGGGGGCACTTTTTCGCAATGATATTTATTATCCCTGCGTAGAAACCCGGTCAAAATCAGCAAATCAACGGGCCAGCACCATTTTCCGTGTCCGCTCCTGCCCGGCAGTACTCAACCGCAGGAAATAGACCCCCGAGGGAGCATCCCTTCCCTCTTTGTCCCGGCCGTCCCAGTGGGCCGAGTAATCGCCCGCCGGCAGGACCTGATCCACCAGAACCGCAACTTCGTGCCCCTGCATGTCGTACACGCCCAGCCTGACGAACCCGTCCGCCGGCAAATGATATTTGATGTCCGTCGCCGGGTTGAAGGGGTTGGGAATGTTCTGGTCCAGCCGCAGGTCCGCCAGAGGCCCGGCCCCCGGAACACTGCTGACATCCGGTGAAACGGTGACCGACTGGGTCCCAGCCGCCAGGATATCCACCGCCACATGGCAGATATCAAAGTCCCCGGACTGGTCGATCTGCACAATTTGTCCCCCGGTGGCGGCGTAGCGCCCACCGGCGGCCGGCATCACGAAGCGCAGCTTTCCGTGTTCGAACCGTTCGGGTTGATTGTTGGTGATCTGGGCGGTCACGGTGCTGGCCAAACCCGCGTTGGCCGGCGCGTAATCCACGATCAGATTCTGACCCGAGGCCCCGGCCGAAAGCGTGGGCACCGGTTGCAGAACGCCTCCCGAAACCCTGATCAACCTGTACGCCCGGGCTCCGTCACAGACACTGTTGGTGGCCAGATCGTAGGGCTGAACCTGTTCACTGCCCCGGTCACCGTGCACGTGTCCCCAGAGAGCCATTTCCACTCCCAAAGAACCGAGGTTGAGCTGGCTCTGGAAGTCCATATGGTAAAAAAGCACCTGGGCCAGGCTTCCCGAGGCCGCCGCCAGGTCCTGGTTCAGCCAGTCCAGCTGGAAGGTGGGAAAACTGTCCGAACCGTAGATCTCCGAGCGCCACATGTCGTAGTTGTTGTAGGCCTCCAGGCCCACGAAATGAACCGGGCCATAATCGAAACTGTAGTTCTGCGTGTACTCGGGGGCCCCCGGAGGCGGGTTATCCAGGCGGGGCCAGCCGAAAAAGCGCCACCAATCGCGCCGCGCGGTGCCTGCCGAAGGCGGTGTGGAACTCCAACCTCCGATGTCATGGTTACCCGAGACCAGATAGGTCGGGGTCAGGAATTCGTAGAGCTGCCGCTGGGCCCGCGTATAGCAGCGCCATTCCAGATAATCTTCCAACTCGCCCTCGTTGACGTAATCACCGGTGATCAGGACAAACTCCGGATTGATCAGATTGATGTCCTGGATCACCGCCCGCAGGTCCACCGTTTCGGAGCTGTCGGCCGGTGTCGCGCCGCTGTCGGAAAACTGATGCTCGGGCAGGTGCGTATCGGTGATGTGGATGAAGTAGAAGTCGTCCCTGAACTCTTCCAACACACGTACCGCGTGGCGGGTGGTGTCGTCCAGGCCGCCGTCGGCCGTCACCCGCAGGTCGAACAGTTCGTACAGGGGCACCGCCGGCACCGTGATGCTCAGGGTCCACCACTCCGTGGACGGATCGTATGAAGCAGCGTCAATGACCAGCGGCAAAGTAATAGCGCCCGCGGAAATTTCAGCCTGCCAACCGGTGGTGGCCGGATCGGCGTCGCAGTTGATCTCCAGGATCTGCCCGGGCGCCACCATGGCCGGGATGTTGACCAGAGGCCGCATGATGACCGTCAGCGTATCGCCGATGGCGGTTCCCGTTCCACCACCATTGGTCGGCAGTGGGAAATCGAGACCGTGGTTGGCTCCGTCGTAAACGGTTACCCAGTTTTCCACCGACAGATATCCCGTGGCCTTCGCCACCAGCCGCCAGGTTCCTGTCGGAAGGGTGCCAACCGCCTGGCCCGTGCCGCCCACGACCATCTCGTAGTAGGGATTGCCGGAGCCGTCGTAAACATCGACCAGGGCTCCAGGCAGCGGAGTGCCCTCGTCCAGGGAAGACACGTTGCAGATAACGGTCCCGGTGGCCTCGCCCAGGGCTTCGTGCAGGATGGAAACCGCGACGGAAATATCACCCGTGGCAACGGCCAGATACCGTGTGTAGCTGACCGTGGCGCCCGCGGCAATGTCCTCGGTGGTAACGCTCAGGTCCGACCAGTAACTTCCGTTGGGGCCCCAATTGTCCCCGTAAATCCCCGCGTAGGCATAACAGACAGCCGCGGAATGACCGGCCATCCAGGCCTGGGTCGTGGTGCCGTCAACGGCAAAACCGAGCCCGGGCGCGTATTTACTGCAACCGCCCCAATGAAAGGCATCGCCCAGTTCGAATCCGGCCACAGCGCCACTGCCGCCGGTGACCCGGGTGGTGGCCGTCAGATAGCGGTCGCCCTCACCCAGGGAATAATCGGTGACCACAGTCATGCCCGGGTCGTTCAGGTCATGGCCCGAAGCGCGGATAATGGCCGGACCGCCCCCACTTCCATCATCAACGATAATTAAGGAGGTGTAGACCGCCTGCCGGGGCCAGTCGTCGTCGAAGTAGGTGTAGAATTCGCCCAGGGCATCGGAATTCGCGGCGGTGGTGGCCGCGTCGATAACGGTGCCCCCGTTTTCTCCGCTGTAGGTCGTGTGCCCGATGGCGCTGATGATGATGACGATTTCATTATTGGCCAGGATCAGGTCGCCGATCTGGCCGTCAATCGGGTATCCGGCCGGAAGTTGGCCCGACGAGGTCACCGTGGCGGCGGAAACGGCGGCGGTTGCCGCGGAGGGCAGGGTCAGGGCCAAAATGACGGCAAGTAAACCCAGGGAAAGGTGCTTTGATGGGAGACGCATCCAGATGCTCCAGGCGAAGAGGGAGGATTTCGATGATGTAGAGTAATTATAACATATGGAACGGGGCTTGATGGTCCCAACTAATTCATTTCGGGATAATCAGCGGGCAGGCCTCGCCAGACGGAAACCCAGGCTGTTGCCCCAGGCGGCGGGGATATCCGTACCGCGGCTGGCGGATCGGCAGCCCCTGGGGTTGAGATGCCAGCTGCCACCGCGTTCGATCCGGTGCAATCCCTCATCGGGGCCGGTGGGATCCATCACCCAGTTTTCCCCGTAGTCCCAGGCAAACCAGTCCCAGCACCACTCCAGAACGTTACCGTACATATCGTGGAATCCCCAGGCGTTGGCTTTCCTGGTGCCGACGGTAAATGTCTTCCGGCCCGAGTTCCGGGCGTAGATCGCCATCTCGTCAAGATCACCCGCAAACGGTCCCGTCGTCCCCGCCCGGCACGCGTACTCCCACTCCGCTTCCGTGGGCAGGCGATAACCATCCGCCGACTGGTTCCAGGTGACGTTATCTCCCGTGGTCTCGTAGGCGGGCGTCAGTCCTTCCAACTCCGAAAGCGCGTTGCAAAAGTTGACGCAGTCATACCAGGTCACCATTTCCACCGGATAATCGTCGCCCCCCAACTTCGAGGGGTTGTTCCCCATCACCGCTTTCCACTGGCGTTGGGTCACCTCCGTTTTTCCCAACCAGAATCCGCGGGTCAAGGTGACCAGGTGCTGCTGCTCGTAGTCGTCGCGGCCCTGCTCGGAGGGCGGGCTTCCCATTTTGAAGGTCCCTGGGGCGATCCGGATCATTTCGATGCCGGTGGAGTTTGTGACCTCACGCGGGAGGGAGTCGGCGGGGGCTTCGGCGGCGGTAGACGGAAGAAGAAAGAGCGAATGAAAGCCGAGCATCGCCACCACAAGTACGGTAAGTCCCCTTGCATATGACCGGTGTTTTCCTTCGTCCCGGCGGTATCCGGATATTTTCTCGGGCATGGCTGACTTCCTCCAGGAAATGTTGGGCTGAAATATGGCAAAAAAACGGTAATCCCACAATCGCCACTGTTAAGAAAACCCACCAACCCCCCTTCCGCCTGGTCCCGCTTGCCAGGAATGGATTAAGTGGTTGGAATACCGTATTTTGATTGGTAACCTGCAAAAAAGAGCTCGATAATAAAGCACATTTTACCCCCACCTTTTCAAATGGAGACAACAATGCATCGCAAGGGTCAGTGGATCTGGTTGGGGTTGATGATTGTCTGTTTGATGGGTCCGGCAACGGCCTGGGCACAGTGCGAGACTGAGCTGGAAAACCTGGCCGGTCCCGATCTTGAATACGTGGGCCTGCGCTCGACCGGCCAGCGGAGTTGGGTGGGGCAGGAATTTGCCACCGACTGCGACGGAAAATTCCTCACCGTCAGCTTCCTGATCGATGTTCAGCTATTCCCGTTTGACGGAGTGACCAATCTGACCGCCGGCAATACCCTGACCTGCACCGTCATGGACGATCAGAACCAGCCCATCGCCTCGGTGGACAACGTACTGACTAAAACCACTGGTCTCGAATGGGTGGTATTTGATTTTGGTCCCCTGGAGCTGGGGCTGGCGGCCGGAACACTGGCGGTAAAAATCTCTACCCCGCATGATGCCTATTGCCGGGCGGCTACGTCTTCCAACCTGGTGCCGGGACAATTCATGCTCGGCGACGAGGCCACTCTCAACTACAAAGACACCAAGGACGCGACTTTTCGCATCACCTGGGATCCTGACGCGGGAATCGTCGGAGTCGAGAGTAGAAGTTGGGGAGAGGTTAAAACTCTCTTTCGATAGGTTGTGCCTCTGAAATTGTGTTTGGCAGCAGGGACAACTCAGACATCAAAAAGAGGTGCCCCCGGGGGCACCTCTTTTTTTCAAACGGTCATACTTGCTGGATAAAACAGCCTCTCTGTGCCTCCACCAACCCCGGACACAATTTCAGAGGCATTACCTACTTAATCAGCAAAATCTTCAAATAATCCTGCTTACCTGTCGCCTTCAACCGCACCAGGTAGGTGCCGCTGGAAACAGGCTGGCCCGATTCGTTCTGACCATTCCACACCCGTTCATGCCTTCCCACAGGCAAGTCGCCGGTGTGGAGTGTACGCACAAGTTGACCACGCAGGTTGTAGATGCCGACCTGCACGGGACCCTCTTGCGCGATTTCAAAGGCGATGGTGGTCCGTGGATTGAACGGGTTGGGATGGGCCAGGGCCAGACGGGTACGGCTGGGAACTCCGGATTCGGGTACCGCGGTAACCAGATCTTCTTCAACAATGAGCTGGTAGCCGGCACTGGCACCGAGTTCGCTGCCCTGGTTCTTCCACACCATCACCATGTAGGGTTCGGCCTGTGAGGAATTCACCCGGATCTGTTCCGCGCTCCCGGTGGGCTCGAACCAGGCTTCGGCAAGGAGATCGCTGCCGCGGCCCGCATTCTCAATCCCCGCCGTCACTGTCAGACCGAGTTTCGCGTTCGCATCCAGCGGCTCGATTCGAATGGTGCGCAATCCGGGTTCGAGCCAGACCTCGTAGAGATGAAAAATCTCTCCGGACCCGAGGCTGAAGGGACCGTATTGGGTCAGGCTTTCCACACCCGGCGTTCCCAGGAGCGTCGATCGTTCAACGACGGCTTCATAGCCCGCGGTGCCCGAGACGTGGATCACGCCGACATCGAACTGCTGGGCGCCCAGCATCCCGGTGTTCACCATGTAGTAGTCCAGCTGATCCGGGCCACCGATGTATGAAGTGCCGACCGGGCTTTCAAAACCGTTTGAGGAATCCGTGCTGGGTGTGTGGAGGCGGAAATCGACATCCCCGCCACCCGCGGGAATCGTTGCCACCACGAACCAGTTCCCGTCGTTGCCGGCGGGCTGCATCCACGGCGTCAGCAGGCCATGGCAGTTGTACCAAAGCGCCGGTACGGCCTGCATCGGATTACGAAAGGCCTCCCACCCGGCGGTGGGATCGGTCGGCTGCCCTAAACTCATCGGCTCGCCGACAGCCAGCTCGAGCGGGGCGTAGATCCACTGCCCCGCGTAGTAGTTGTTGTCGGTATTTGACTCCTCGTGGTAACCCGCACCGACAACCGTCCAGACGGTGTGCCTTCCCCCGGGAATACCGAAAATATTGGTCACAGTCTGCCGGGACGACCCGGCGCTGAGGCCCGTGTTCCAGGTTGGCCCGCCGAGATAGACATTGTCGACCAGAAGCGCATCCGGGAAGGGCCCGGCCGCCTTGCTGAAACCAACGTTCTCCACGGCTGAATAGATGGCGGATTGATCCCAGCCCGGCAGGTACGAACTGACGGTGATGTTTTCATAGAAGTAGTCAAAGCCGCCGTCCTCGTTGGGGACCAGGGGCAGTTCATAGTTGCCCGGCTTGAAGGCGGCAAGGTCGGGAAGCGGAGTTCCCACCTGCAATACAAAGCTGGTGGGCGCGCCGCCGTTGGGGTCGCGGACGTCACGGTAGATCGTGATGCCGTAATAACCCACCACGTTGACATCGACCAAAAAAGAGGCAAAACCCGAGGCGTCCGTCGTCGCCTGGACGCCGGCATCGTGCGCGTCGCCGCGGGTGAAAGCCTCGTCAAACCAGGCCACGTGCAGCGGGCCAAGTGCAGGATCGACCTGCACGATGACTTCAACCAGTCCGGTGTCGGAGGCCGACACGTAGACCTCTCTCAACACAAGCATTTCGGCAGAGCCCGGATCGACCTGCAGCGAGTCGCCGAAGTTGAAGTTCGTACTGGTGACCAGACGGGTGATGAAATCACCGTACTGGAGTTCGCCCGTGCCCTGCATGACGGCGGTGTCCCAGGTGCCCAGCCCCATGGTGTTTTGGTTGACCAGAACATAATCGGTCTGGCCTCTGCCGCGCGTCGACCAGCCCACGGGGGCGACCAGTGCGCCGGACGGGTCATCGCTGCGCACGTGCAGGCGCAGGTCGTAGTCGATATCGCCCTCGCTGGCCCACAGGACCACCGCATTCCAGAAACCGCTGGCGGTGAAACGATACCCCAGCGAATTGAAACCGATGCTGCCCTCGGTCCAATCGGGGAATCCCCCGGTGGAGGGCGGAGGGGTCGTGCCGTTCTGGTTTACACCGTCGGCCAGGTCTATGGGGGTCCAGACATATTGCCGTCCGACATTGTTGTTGGTTTCATCCTGTTCGGAAATTTCATCGTTGGCATCGACCCCTGCGGTGAAGGTGTGGCGACCGGAACGTATGCCCAGTGGCCCCATGTTGAGGGATCTGGCGGTGGCTAATGCGCCCAGCCCGGGCAGAGTGTCATCATCGGGGATGGTGTTGGAAGGATCGAACCATGAAATACCATCGGCGCGCACCAGCACCAGCGGACAGCAGGCCGAGGTGGCCTCCCCTTGATTTTGGACCTGAGTGTTCCAGTAGGTGCCGCCGGGGTAGGGATCCAGGAGATTGTTGGGGAACGGAACGTTGCCCCCCGAGGCATCCGGACTGGAACGCAACACCAGGGTGGCACCCCAACCGGTGTCCTGAATGAAGGCAAGATCCGCAGGGTCGGCCTCTCTGATGATGAAGGGACCGAGAGTCACCACCGCGCTGCGCTTCCCCGCCCGGTCGAAGGAGCGGATATTTACGTACCAGGTGCCGGGCAGTTGAGGCTCACTGAGCCAACCCGAGCCAGGGCCTATCGTCGGTGACGTCTGGCCGTCTCCAGGCGTTGATGTGATGGTTACGGCATACCCTTCGATACCCGAAAAGTCATCCACCGCCGGGGTCCAGCTCAGCCCGATGCGGGCGCCCGGGGACTCCACGCCGATCACATGATTGACGGAAGTGATGTTGGTGGGGGGCTGAGGAATGGTTATGTCATATTCGAATCCGTTGTTCATCAGGGTTTTCCAGAGAGCTTCGTCGAGCGTGGGATTCAGGGCGCGGAACCGTGCAATGAAAAACCCCGGAGTATCCGGGTTCTGCGAACTCCCCGCCTCGAATATCAACCTGGGGTCTTCGTTCATGACATCGCTAAACGCTGAATTGCGCGGATCGTTATCGTTGACGCTGTCCTCGATATCGACCAGAACCGCGGCAAAGGCGCCTTCGGTCAGTTCAGGAGTGTCAAATCGGGGAGGGTCGTACTCCCAACAAAACCCCTGGTCCTCGAATTCATGGTCCCCGCGAACCGAAGGAATGAATCCGTACTGGGATTTGTGATATCGCTGATAGAAAGATGCCAACCAATCCGGCCAGCCCTCCGACCAGGTGGAGTAGATCGTCTCCTGGCACCAGCCACAGTGGCCACATTTACCATCATCACAAAGACCGTTGCAATAATCGGGTTCCTGCCGCAGGCCGAAAATATTGATCCAGTGGTGTCCATACTCATGGGCGATGACATCGGCATTCCATTGTTCCGCTATCGATATATGCATCTCCTCCCAGTTGGCGCGGTAGAAGGCGCCTTCATCGCCATCGGGCCACTGAACATCGATAAAGGGCGTGGTGAAATCGGCGACGTTCTTGATCATGCGGCGGACCCGTACGACCTGGGTCGAAATGAACATGGCCGGAGCCGTGGCATCGTCAGGTCCGATGGTGCCGAAGTCATAGTAGCTGCCGCCGAAGTCATTCAGCCGATGGCTCTCCCAGAAATAGTTCAGCTCCAGAAGACCGGCTTCTTCGACCTCCACCACCGAGTTTTGGCTCTCGACCTCGACGTAAATGTCCGGAGCGCTGTCACAGAACCCACAGGGATCCCAGGTGAAGCTGATGGAAAAGTCGCCGTTCTGGTCGGTCACCCCGTCGGCCAGAAAATCGTCAGGGCCGGTATCGTCGTCGTAGAGCCGGACCGTCATGCCGTCGGCGCCGAAGGTGACTCCATCGGGCTGCCGGTAGGCGACCCTTCCCTCTATGGTAATAGTACGGACACGCTTGTCGGTCACCGGATCGTCGGCGGCCTGGGGCTCGGGGTCGCCCTCGATCTCGAGGCGCCACCTGGGAAGAGGCGCGGGATCGGGACTCCAGACATTGTTAACATCTTTTTCGATCATCAGAACGTCATCCACCGGAACGAGCAAATTCGCCAGCGGCCGACGATTTCCCCGGGGGTCGAGATGGCGCAAATCGACACTCATCGACAGGGGGTGATCATCGTAGCTGTACTCGATGTGGATCGCGCCGAAATCAGCGGAAGGCGTTCCGGAAAAAGGAAGGGAAATGGTTTCACCCGGGCGCGCGTCATAACCGGCGGAACCGTCGATGCCCAGCCGGCTCCAACCAGTTCCCCACATGCTTTCGACTTCCACCCAACCATCGCTTCCCACCTGGAGCACCAGGGTACCGTGGAAGATTTCTCCGGGAACCGGAACCGCGTCCGGGGTCTCCATTTTAAGGCTCACCGGTTGTCCGATGGTCGCCCAGACAGTCGCCGGGGCCAAGGTCAGGGCCAAAGCCAGGGCGAATAATCCATGGCGTAGTATTTTCATCATTCCCCGCTTCATCGGCGATCCCCGGGATCAACGCGATCCTGATAGACCGGAAGCGGCTCTTCATTAAAAGTGTTCAGGGCTTTCTCGAGACTCTCCGCCGTCGCCTGGCGGCCCTCGAGGCGCGCGAACTCCAGCTGAATCTCGAGCATGCGTCGCTCGGTACCCAATTTGATCTGGGCGACTTCACGATCCAGTTGCGAGCGGATCTCGGGAAGCGTGGCCAGGGCACGCCGTTTTTCCAGATCCTTCAAAGTGGCCTGCTGTGTGAGCAGAGCCATGCGGATGCGCTGGAGCATGGGCCGCAACTGCAGAGCCTCGGCGTCAGACATATCCTCGAGGGTCCTGGCGCGCTCGCCTTCGAGACGTTGGGAAAAGTCGATGACCTCGGGAGCGGGCTTCGGCGGGGCGGCCAGCGCCACGATCGGCAGGGAGAGAATGAGCAAAAACAGGAGACAGGAATTGAAACGCATTTTTTATACCTCGACCTTGAGTATTGGGGTTCTCTGGTGACGGGATTTTGGGGGCGTCCTGCCACCATCCGTATATCCTGGGTTGTTGTTGGTAATGAGTATTATACCAGATGCTAATGGTCGTGTATATAGCGAACCCGGACAACGTGTTGCCCGGGTAGCTCTTGCTAAAGGTTCATTAATTAATCGGCCAATATCGCAATGGGGTCGCCCCAAAAGGAAAAGGTATGCCGGTACACCTCCGGCAAGCCTATTAATTGAGGAACGCTGGCTCCATCGTAAAGAACACCAAACCTGGGTCTTTTCGTGAAACGAGCGATCAAATAGGGTATGCTCAATCCTGATTTCCCCTTTCCCCCTCACCAAGGAACACCACCGCATGACCGGCACCCGTATTTTCATTCTGATTTTTCTGGTGGCCTTGACCGGCCTGCCGCTCTCCGGCTTCGGAAGCGAAGACCCTGTTACCTCCGAACCCGCTCCCAAAATCAGCCTGACCACGGCCTGCTTGAACGGCTTGACCGTGGTGACACTC
>Ga0164313_10006081_pt1 | contig 10664 bp, 4 predicted proteins | sample GuaBasSedimGuay4_FD_113735 | JGI IMG/M metagenome (GOLD analysis project Ga0164313, IMG submission 113735) | Subseafloor sediment microbial communities from Guaymas Basin, Gulf of California, Mexico - Guay4, Core 4569-4, 0-3 cm | ecosystem: Environmental > Aquatic > Marine > Hydrothermal vents >...
ACAATGGGCGCATGACCGCGAACACCACCGTCTGACTTGCCTCGAACCGCCGTATACGGAACCGTACGTACGGTGGTGTGGGAGGACCGGGTCCGCGAGGGCCCGGACCTACCCGATCAGGGTTGGCGGTCCCAGGGTCGGCCGCGGCGGGCGCGTGCGCTATCATCGGACCTCTGGAATCAGCCATGACTCTTTCAACCGGCGACCATCTCGGACGCTACGAGATTCTCGGGCCCCTCGGTGCAGGGGGCATGGGAGAGGTGTATCGGGCGAGGGACACCGAGCTCGATCGGGAGGTGGCGGTCAAGGTGCTTCTCGAGGCGGTGGCTCAGGATCCTGACCGGATCGCCCGTTTCGAGCGCGAGGCAAAGCTTCTTGCCTCGCTCAGCCATCAGAACATCGCGACTCTCTACGGTCTCGAGGAGCACGAGGGTCAGCGCTATCTCGTCATGGAGCTGGCCGAGGGCGAGACCCTGGCCGAGCGTTTGGAGAGGGGGATTCTGCCGGCGGACGAGGCATTGGAGATTGCGCTTCAAATCGCCAAGGGTCTGGAAGCCGCTCACGAGGCTGGCATTGTCCATCGCGACCTCAAGCCCGCCAACGTGATGCTCTCCTCCGAAGGCAAGGTCAAGGTGCTCGACTTCGGTTTGGGTAAGGCATGGCAGACGGGGGAGGGCGATGCCGATCTCACGCATTCGCCGACACTGACCGGGCAGTTGACCGAGGGGGGAATGCTCCTTGGCACCGTCGCCTACATGAGCCCCGAGCAGGCCCGCGGCAAGCGGGTGGACAACAGGACGGACAACTGGGCGTTCGGGTGCGTGCTGTACGAGATGCTCACTGGCCGGAAGCCCTTCCAGGGAGAGACGATCACCGATGCTCTCGCGGCCGTGGTGACGTTCGAACCTGACTGGGAAAGGCTGCCCGACACTACGCCGCCTGGCGTTCAGCATCTCCTGCGCCGCTGCTTGCAGAAAGCGCCGAATCGACGGCTGCACGCGATCGCCGATGCACGTATCGAAATCGAGGACGTGATCAACGAGCCGCCGGCGATCTATGGGTCGACACAGGTTGCAGAAGGGGAGGGGCGGCGAAAGGGACTGAGCGCTGGCGCTGCGGTCGCGATCGCCCTGGCCGGCGCTATCGTGGGGGGTGGGCTGGTCATAGGCCTGGTGAAGCTAACCGTGGGATCGGACGAAGCAGCCGTCGCGCGTGGCCCACAGCCCGTGGTCTTCCTGATGGATACGCTCGCCCCGGTCGGCGTCTACGATCCTGAAACACGGAGCAACAGCGGTACAAATGCAGACGACCTCAACGATCTCCTGCGGGATCTGCCGATTGTGCTGCACAAGGAAACGCTCGGTTCGACGTGGCACCGCGAGGACCAGATCCTCAAACAACTTCCCGATTTGATTGTGATCCACAGGTCGGCCTTTTTTCATTCGATCAACCTGGAGCTCGGTTTCGGCTACCAGCCCTTCGACGATCCCGAACGCGAGGCCCGATTTGACCGCGTCTATCGGCTGGTGGACGGCAAGCTGATGGCCTTCTTCGGCTACGTGGGTTTGGGGGATCCTCAAACGAAGTTCCTGGTCTACTCGCGCGGTTCAGGTGGCCGGTGGCCCGAGGAAGATCAGATTGCATGGGTGGCCGAGGTCGAGGGGAGATTTCCGCAGTTGAGGGGCCGCGTCTTTACGATGAAGGTGCCCGTTGGACCGGACGGAGCATCGTTCCGTGACCCCGACACAGGGCGGATGATCCGGCAGCACGTAGTGTCGATACTCGGTCTTGCCGAGCCGGATCCGAAACAGCAGTAGTTCCAGGCGGCGAAATGTGGCCGCGGCCGGACTCGGTAACCGGTTGGAACGCCCATCGAGAATAGGCTTCTCCCACTGTCTGTTACAGTAAGGACTGCGACTCAGTTGCAGTACAGGAGGAGTCTTCCAATCATGGAGCCTGAAACCAGGATTAGCGGGTACCGCGTCGTGTCGCTTCTCGGCGCCGGCGGCATGGGTGAGGTCTACAGAGCCCATGACCCCAAGCTCGACCGGGAGGTCGCCATCAAGATCCTCCCCGAGAAGATGAGCGCCGACCCCGAACGGATCGCGCGGTTCCAACGCGAAGCGCGGGCACTGGCGGCCCTCCAACACCCCAACATCGCCAGCATCTACGGTTTCGAGGAGGATGACAACAGCCGCTTCCTCGTGATGGAGCTGGTCGAGGGTGAGGATCTCAGCGAGCGCCTCGGCAGAGGACCCATCCCGGTTGACGAAGCGGTCGCCCTGGCCGTGCAGCTGGCTGAAGGCCTTGCCGCTGCCCACGAGCAGGGCATCATCCACCGCGACCTCAAACCCGCGAACATCAAGATCACCCCGGGGGGCGAGCTCAAGATCCTCGACTTCGGCCTCGCGCGGGCTTACGGCGGCGACCAGGGCTCCGAAGATGACAACGACAACTCGCCGACCTTGACCGCCGCGATGACACAGGCCGGCGTGATCCTCGGTACCGCGGCCTACATGTCGCCCGAGCAGGCCCGCGGCGAAGCGGTCGACCAGCGTGCGGATCTGTGGGCCTTTGGTGTCATCCTCTTCGAGATGCTCACCGGCGAACAGTTCTTTGCTGGTGACACGGTCTCAGACACCCTCGCCGCGGTGTTGCGCGCCGAGCTGGACTGGGAAACGCTGCCGAATGACACGCCGCCGAACGTCCGCCGCGTGTTGCGGCGCTGCCTGACCCGCAAACCGAAGGAGCGCTTGTGCTCGGCCGCCGACGCGCGGCTGGAGCTGCTCGACGCCGAGCAGCCGCACGCCGAAGCCCCGAAACTGAAGCGCTCGCCGGTTCTGCCCGTCGCGATTGCCCTGCTTGCGGTGGCGATCGTCGCTGCGGCGTGGTTCTTCAAGCCCCCCGTTCGGGGCGAGGAAGAACGCCTGCCGACCCACCTCTCCCTGGCCCTCCCCGACGGTTTGCAGGTGGCCAGCCGCGACAAGCTCCCACTCGGCGCGCCACAGCCCTGTATCGCGATCTCCGACGACGGCCGGCTGATCGTTGTTGCGGTCGAGCGCGACGACACCACGTGGCTCTATCGACGTTTCCTAGACAGGGCCGAGGGCGAGCTGCTCGAGGACACGCGCGGCGCTTATCACCCTCAGATCTCACCAGACGGAAACTGGATCAGCTTCATGACGGGCAACGTTCTCATGCGCATGGACGCTCGAGGCGATCGCGCGACCCAGCTCATCGAGCTGCCCAACTCCTTTGGTCACGCCTGGATTTCGAACGACGAGATCGTCATAAACCGCAGTGAGGCCTCAGAGCTGGTGCGGGTTGACGCCGGCCGCGGAACCGCCACGCCCTTCGAGCATAAGGACGTCAGCGAAAAGTACCTCTGGCCCAGCCGGGTGCCTGGCCGGGATGCGATTCTGATCAACAGTGAAAGCCATGTTGCAAAGAGTGGGGAAGCCGACATGGATCAGGTCAGCTTCATGGATCTGACCACTGAGGAAAGAACGGTCCTTGGTATAGGCGGCAGCATGCCGCGGCTCCTCCCGGGCGGGACCCTGCTGCTGGTCCGCGACGGCTTGTTGACGGTTGCGCCCTTCGACCTCGACCGCCTCTCCGAACCGGTGCGGCCGGCGACGGCGCTGGACGGGCTCCTCGTAGAGGGTTGGATCGGTCAATACGCCGTTTCGCAGAACGGCACGATGGCCTATGTGCCCGGCGAGTGGCTGCTCGGCAACGAGCTTGTCTGGGACGACGGCCGGGCCAACGTCGACCCGCTCGACTTTCCGTTGTTGTCCTACGGCGACTTCGAGCTCTCGCCGGACGGGACGAGCCTGGCCATCACGGTTGGGGGAGGCACCGACCAGAAGGTGTGGATCTACGACCTCCAGCGCGGGGCCCGTCGCCTGCTCACGACCGATCGAAGCGGTTCCTTCCCGACCTGGGCGCCGGACGGAGAGCGGATCGTGTATGGAACATATTCAGGAGACCCATTGGGAATCTACTTGCAGACGGTCGGCAGTAACGCCCCTGCGACGCTCGTGTACGAATCCGATCAGCCGGTTAACCCCTATGCGTGGCACGAGGACGTGGGGATCCTTTTCAACAGGGGCGCCGGGATCTTTCGACTCGATCCAGATGCTCCGGGGAAGCCCGAACTCGTCGTCAACACCGACGCCTCCGAGTGGGGCCCGGACATCTCCCCCGACGGCCGCTGGTTCGCCTACACGTCGGACGAGTCGGGACGGTACGAGGTCTACGCCCGCGCCATCGGCGGCGACCGCTCGTACAGCGTGTCTCTGGACGGCGGCGAGGAGCCGATCTTCTCCGAGGACGGGGGGACGATCCACTTCCGCAACGGCAATCGCTTCTACGCGACTCCGATTCTGGAAGCCTCAGCCGACGGCAAGAGGTTCCGGGCGGGACGGCCGGAAATCGTGGTCGAGGGAGCGTACTCGAACGTTCCCGGGCTGTCCTACGACGTCGGCCCGGACGGACGATTGCTGCTGCTGCGGACCGATGGCGGAACCGAGCGGCCGGGACACCTGAACGTCATTCTGAACTGGGACGTAGAGGCCGAGAGGTAACCATCGGCCCCGACGGCCGGCCTTGGTAACCGGTTGTCAGGTTGTTATCTGTGGTACCGCTTCGATCCACGCGCGTCGGTCCCGCTACCTGTCAGATGGAGCCGCTGCATGACCTCGTCCAGTTGCTCTTGGGGATCGCTGGCTCGGATCAGCAGGCCGTGTGTCACACCATGTTCCTGGAGCCGAGAGGCATTCCGGGTGAGCAGGATGCGACCCTTCCGGTTTGCCGCATCGGCCTGGGATTCTGGGCTTTCTCGTAAGGACATGGTGTCAAACCCGTGGCGGTGCAGAAGCCGGCCCAATTCGCTGAGATCCGCATCCACCGCGAAACGGACCCGACGCAATGGCCCGGGTCGCAGCCTCACAAGCGGCGTAATGTCGAAGGCCTCGAAGACCGGGTAGACGCTGATCCGGTCACCGTCGGAAATCAGATGATCCCCTCGAACCGAATCGCCATTCACGAGGATCAGCTCGACCTCGAGCAGCGGCACGCCGAGGACCCGAATCAGCTCGGCAACTGGCGTGCTACCGCTGAATTGATGGACAAAAGAGCGCTTTCGTCTGCCCGGGGGCAAGTGATCGTTCAGCTCCTCGTAGAACCGAAACTCGGCCTCGCTCATCAGCCGATCGTAACAGCACGGCGTTCCAGGACCGGCCTTCCCGGGAAGACATAGGTGGCACCTGTCGATCATGAGATCATCTTCCTGCGCCGCCGGCCGTCCGATGCCCGACGGGTCGGCGGCCACCAGGAGGATCCATGCGCCACAGTTCGCACCGTATCGCCGCGATCACGACCATCATGCTTGTGCTCACTGTCCACGCCGTGGTTGCGGTGGAGGAGGCCGTTCACCCCTCGGAGCTGTCCCTCGAGCGGATCTTCAAAGACAAGGAGTTCCGGGTCGAACGTTACGGACCCGCGCGCTGGCTGGAGGACGGTTCGGGTTACACCACCCTCGAAGTGTCGCCGGACTTCGACAAGGCGAAGGACATTGTGCGCTACGACCCGACGACCGGGGAACGCTCGGTGCTCGTCCCGGCTGGCTCGTTGGTCACCGAGGAAGGCGCGGATCCGCTGTCGATCAAGGACTACCACTGGTCCGACGACGGAAAGCAGCTGCTGATCTTCACGAATACCGAGCGGGTGTGGCGGCGCCACACTCGTGGCGATTACTGGCTGCTCGACTTGGGGAACGGCAAGCTGCAGCAGCTGGGCGGTGACGCCGGAGAATCGACAATGATGTTCGCAAAGCTGTCGCCGGACGCCACGCGGGTCGCTTGGGTGGACTTCAACCAGAAGGATCTCTACGTCCAGGATCTGGGCTCCCTCGAGGTCATGCGGCTCACCGCCGACGAGCCCGGCCACATCATCAACGGCACGTCCGACTGGGTCTACGAGGAGGAGTTCGGTCTTCGCGACGGCTTCCGTTGGAGCCCTGACAGTCGTCACATCGCTTACTGGCAGTTCGATTCGGAGGGAGTGGGCACCTTCTACCTGATCAACAACACCGACACGATCTACCCCGAGCTCACGCCCCTTCCGTACCCCAGGGTCGGAACCACCAACTCAGCGTGCCGGATCGGCGTCATCCCCGCCGCGGGGGGAGACACCATGTGGTTCGAGCCCGAGGGCGACCCACGCAACCACTACATCCCTAAGATGGGCTGGGCCGGGGGCCCCGGGGAGATCTGGCTCGTTCGTCTCAACCGGTTGCAGAACACCGCCGAGGTTATGCTCGGCGACATCGTCACCGGCAATCTGCACACCGTCTTCACCGACACGGACGACGCCTGGATCGACATCGACGACGACCCTTTGTGGATCGAAGAGGGACGATTCTTCACCTGGTTGTCGGAGCGCGACGGCTGGCGCCACCTCTATCTGGTCGCCCGCTCCGGCAGGGAGGTGCGGTTGGTCACCGTCGGTGCCTACGACGTTACCGACCTCGTGCACATCGACGACGACGGTGGCTGGGCCTACTTCATGGCCTCGCCCGAGGATCCCACCGCCCGGTTCCTTTACCGGACAAAGCTCGACGGCAAGGGGGCGCTCGAGCGGGTATCGCCGACTGGATCCGCCGGCTCCAACAAGTACCAGATCTCGGAGGATGCACGGTGGGCCATCCACAGTTTCTCATCGAGAGACCAGGTGTCGCGCACCGACCTGGTGTCGCTTCCCGATCACACGGTGCGGCGGGTGCTTGAAGATAATGCCGAGGTCCAGGCGGCCTTTGATGCGGTGGCCAGGGGACCCATCGAGACCTTTCGGGTCAGCATTGAAGACGGCATCGAGGTTGACGGCTGGATGATGAAACCGCCGGACTTCGATCCGGCCAAGACCTACCCCCTGCTGGTGTTCGTCTACGGCGAGCCGGCAGGCCAGACGGTGCGGAACGGCTGGGGACGGAGCACCAAAATGTGGCACCTCATGCTCGCCCAGCGGGGCTACCTGGTGGCGAGTCTCGACAACCGCGGCACCCCGGCGCCGCGCGGCCGCGAGTGGCGAAAGTCGGTTTACCGGCAGATCGGCATCCTCGCCTCGGCGGACCAGGCGGCGGGAGTGCGGGCGATGATCGAGCGGTGGTCCTTTATCGACCCCGACCGCATTGGCTCGTGGGGCTGGAGCGGCGGCGGAACCATGACCCTGAACGCTCTCTTCCGCTATCCCGACCTCTATTCGGTGGGTCTGGCCGTCGCGTCCGTCCCGGAGCAGACGGTATACGACACCATCTACCAGGAGCGCTACATGGCGTTGCCGGAGGGCAACGAGGAGGGCTACGCCGACGGCTCGCCCATCACTCACGCCGGCAAGCTCGAGGGCAACCTGTTATTGGTCCACGGCACCGGAGACGACAACTGCCATTACCAGGGCTTCGAGCTCCTGGTCAACGAGCTCATCAAACACGGCAAGCAGTTCGACATGATGTCCTACCCCAACCGGACCCATGGGATCTCCGAGGGCGAGGGCACAACGATGCACCTCTACACCCTGCTCACCGACTATCTCCTCGAACACCTCGAACCGGGGCCCAAGGTCCCTCCAGTCTCTGAGGCCGAGCCTGTCCCAGCGTCCGAGGCGGTTCCGAATTAGACGGGTACCACGATCGGCACTTTTTATGTGCCTTCTGGGACCGCCGAGCTCCAGCTCGGCATCCACCTCCGTAGCGAATGACTCCATGTCCGCAAAACACGTGACCGTTTTGGTGTCAATCTGATTCGAGTTCGCTTCTGATACATGCTGGCTTGAATTGAGACACCTTCGACCAGATATCGCCCCCGAGTTCGAGTGTGGATTCTGGCATCGGACTTGCGAAGGAGGAACGCGTTGAGGGGGGGAGAATATGAAAATTCGCGACCTGAGATGCTCCATCGTAATTCTGCTGCTTGCACTGTGCGCTACCGCCACGACGACAACTGCGGGGACGCCCTTCATGCTGAAGGACATCCTGTCGGGGTCGGGGGGCTCGATGGGCAAGGTGTTGCATGTGGAGGGGAGCACGGTCTACTTCTTCGCCAACAACGGGACGACGACAGGTTTATGGAAGAGTGACGGCACACCTGATGGCACCGTGCTGCTTCGCGACGATCTAACGGGGGGCGATCCCCTCTATCCAGTCAAGGGTATGGTCAACGGCGAACTGGTATTTGCCTCAGGTGGCGATCTCTGGAAGACCGATGGGACGCCGGCCGGTACAGTCCTGGTGAAAGGCCTCACCGTCATCGGGATGTCAGGCGATTCGAGCTCGGTGGTAGCGAGTAGCGTCCTTTTCTTCACGGCTGATGGCGGTAACGGCAGCGGCACGGAGCTGTGGAAGAGCAACGGGACCACCGCCGGCACGGTCATGGTCAAGGACATCAATCCGAGCTCTTCCTCCTCATATCCGATTCACTTCGCGGCCATGGGCGGTACGGTGTACTTTGCGGCCCGCGAGCCCACGTACGGGCGGGAGCTGTGGAAGAGTGACGGTTCGTCTTCCGGTACCGTCATGGTGCGCAACATCCATACCCTGGACTGCGCGACCTACGACTGCGACTCCTCCCCGGATTACCTGACCACGGTCGGCACCAATGTCTTTTTCAGCGCCCTCGTTCCAACCCAGGGCAGGGAGCTCTGGGTCACTGACGGCACGTTCGGAGGAACGACCCTGGTTGAGGACATCAATATCTCCGGGAGTTCCGACCCGAGACTCTTGATTGCCGTCGGCAGTGCGCTGTATTTTGCGGCCGACGACGGGACCCACGGATTGGAACCCTGGCGCAGCGATGACGGCACCGCCGCCAACACCTACATGGTCGCGGACATCTGGACGGGTGCCACCTGGAACCACTCGATGGGTTCGACACCCGAGCACGCGATGGCGGTCATGGGCGGCGATCTCTACTTCCGCGCCACCGATGCGCTCAACAACGACGAGTTGTGGAGGACGGGTTCGGGCGGAACGGTCAAGGTAAAGGAGATCAATTCTTCAGGCGAATCCGACCCGGAGTACTTTGCGGTCGTTGGTGACACCCTGTACTTCTCGGCCACGGACGGCTCGGCGGGCAGAGAGCTCTGGATGAGCCAGGGCACCGAGGCCACGACCGCCCAGGTGGCGGACATCAACTCAGGCTCCGCCGGCTCGAGCCCGGCGCAGCTCACTGCCGGCACCGAGCGGGTTTTCTTTACCGCCGCCGATGGCAGTCACGGCAGCGAGCCGTGGGTACTGCACACCGAGACCGACGATCCCACCGACCCCAGCACCGTCGAGGGGTTCAGCCACACCCCCAGCACCTGGTCGAGCAACAACCAGATCACCGTTCAGTGGTCGGGGGCCTCGGACACCGGGGCGAGCGGCGTGCAGGGCTACTCGGTGATCTTCGACACCAGCCCGTCCACAACCCCCGATCAAACAGTCGAAATCCTCCACTCGTCGGATCCGCACCAGGCGACGAGCGCGAGCCTGGCTGACGGCACGAACCACTGGTTCCACCTCAGCACCTGCGACTGGGCGGGAAACTGCACATCCACCGAGCACCTGGGGCCATTCTGGATCGAGAGCCAGGCACCGTCAGGTCCTTCGGCCCTGGCCAGCACCAGCCACTCAGTCGACGTCTGGACGACCAACGGGACCGTGAACATGCAATGGTCGGGCGCTTCCGACGGCGGCAGCGGCATGCAGGGCTACTCGGTCCTCTTCGACACCAACGCCACCACCGATCCTGGCGTATCCGTCGATGTCGCGCACGGCACCGATCCCCACACCTACGGCGACACCCTGGCAAACGGCGTCTACTGGTTCCACCTCCGAGCCTGCGATGCGGCCGGCAACTGTTCGGCGCCACAGCACAGCGGTCCCTACAAGATCGACGGCACTGCGCCTTCCAACCCTTCCAGCCTGGCCAGCACCAGCCACACCGTCAGCGAGTTCTCGAACAACCCGTCGGTCACGATGGCGTGGTCCGGCGCCGGCGACGCCACCGGCAGCGGTGTCACGGGCTACTCGGTGCTGATCGACGAAGCATCGAACACTCAGATTGACACCTCCACCGAGGTCGCGCACATCGACGGAACTTCGGTCCACACGTGGAGTAGCTCCGAGCTCGCCAACGGCAACAGCTATTACTTCCACCTCAGGACCTGCGACGCCGCGGGCGCCTGCGCCGCGACGGTCCACACGGGACCGTTCATGATCGACATCAGCCCTCCCACCGACCCGTCGTCGGTGAGCAGTTCGAGTCACCAAACCAGCACGTGGTCCAACGATCCCGAGGTCGACATCTCCTGGTCAGGGGCAGCAGCCGCTCCCTGGGGTTCACCGCTTGACGGCTACAAGGTCAAGTTCAACACGAGCCCCACCGAGTGGGACGCGGGCACCGAGCAGTGGGTCGATCACGGTGCCTCGCCGAGCTACACCGGGGCTCTGGCGGAGGGAGCGAGCCACTACTTCCACCTCAAGACCTGTGACGAGGCCGGCAACTGTACTTCGACCGTCCACCTCGGACCGTTCTGGCTCGACCTCACCACGCCGATTGCTCCGAGCGCCTACGAGAGCACCAGCCACGAGAGTGGTGTGTGGTCGAGCGACACCCAGATCGATCTCG